>Ga0102924_1004574_pt1 | contig 13855 bp, 9 predicted proteins | sample PaiPotPPM11metaG_FD_80116 | JGI IMG/M metagenome (GOLD analysis project Ga0102924, IMG submission 80116) | Iron sulfur acid spring bacterial and archeal communities from Banff, Canada, to study Microbial Dark Matter (Phase II) - Paint Pots PPM... ... | reverse complement strand
GCCGCGATTCCACCCACGCGCGAGCAAAGGCCGCGTCGTCGATCAGGCCGACATCCTCGAACCGGCTGAGGACCTCGTCGGCGGCCTCGTCTGGGATGCCGCGCTTGCGCAGCGCGTCGGCGAGCTGCGCGCGGGTCCGGGGCGCGAGCGTGAGCAGGCGCAGGCACAGCTGCCGCGCCCGTTCTTCCGGGTTATCGTCGGCACCGCCAGGCCCGCCCTTATGGTTTCCCACAAGGGCGGGCTCCTGGGGCAGCGGGATCTCGGGCGTATCCCCCCAGCGGGCGTCACGCGGCCCCTGGGGGAGGCCGTCGGAGGACGCCGACCGCGGTCCGCCGTCACGCGACATCGAACTCAGCTAGCGGCGCCCGCTCGGCCGGCGGCACCCGCCGGCACGGGGACGGGGACGGGAGCGGCGGGGACAGCGGTGGCGGCGTCGTTGTCGAGGCGCGGGCCGACGCCGAGCTTCTCCTTGATCTTCTTCTCGATCTCGTTGGCGATGTCCTCGTTATCGCGCAGGAAGTTCCGCGCGTTCTCCTTGCCCTGACCGAGCTGGTCGCCCTCGTACGTGTACCAGGCGCCGGCCTTGCGCACGATGCCCTGCTCCACGCCGAGGTCGATCAGGCTGCCTTCCTTGCTGATCCCGACCCCGTAGAGGATGTCGAACTCGGCGGTCTTGAAGGGCGGGCTGACCTTGTTCTTTACCACCTTCACGCGGGTTCGGTTTCCGACCGCGTCGGTCCCGTCCTTCAGCGTCTCGATCCGCCGGATGTCCAGCCGCACCGACGCGTAGAACTTCAGCGCCTTGCCACCGGTGGTCGTCTCGGGCGAGCCGAACATTACTCCGACCTTTTCCCGCAGCTGGTTGATGAAGATCGCGGTGGTTTTCGTCTGGCTGACGGCGCCGGTGATCTTGCGGAGGGCCTGGGACATGAGGCGGGCCTGGAGGCCGACGTGGCTGTCGCCCATCTCGCCCTCGATCTCGGCCTTGGGAACGAGAGCGGCCACCGAGTCGACGACCACGATGTCGACGGCGCCGGAGCGGATCAGCATGTCCATGATCTCCAGGGCCTGCTCGCCGGTGTCCGGCTGGGAGACGAGCAGCGCCTCGGTGTCAACGCCGAGCTTCTGCGCGTACTCGGGGTCGAGCGCGTGCTCCGCGTCGATCATCGCGGCGATGCCACCCGCCCGCTGCGCGTTGGCGATGACATGCAGTGCAAGCGACGTCTTTCCGCTCGACTCCGGGCCATAGATCTCGACGATGCGGCCGCGGGGAAGGCCTCCGATGCCGAGGGCCACGTCGAGGGAAATCGAGCCGGTGGGAATCACCTCGATCGGGACGCGCGTCTCCTCGCCCAGGCGCATGATCGAGCCCTTGCCGAACTGCCGCTCGATCTGCAGGAGCGCGGCCTCGAGTGCCTTGCCTTTGTCGCCGGCCCGTTCCGGGACCGTCTTGCCGCTTGGTGCCATGAGGGACTCCCTGTCGTTTGAATGCCTCTGTCAGGCTGGCGGCGACATTCGGCGCTCCGCACACGATGTGCTGCGCCCGCCGCCAACACCGCACACGCTACGCGTCACCACCGACATTCCCGGGTCACACCCGGGAGCCAGCAAGACGCGTCGCGGACACGCGGTGCCCCGACATTCATCACTATAGGGGAACGACTGTTCGATCACGGCCAAGACACGCCGACTCGTTCGATCGATCACCGTCCGTCCCCAGGCCGCGCCTCGGCCTTGTACGGGAGTGCTGCGTGATGGCCCGGGGGCGGGACTGGTGGGGCTCGGCGGGGCGACAACTGGTCCTGATGTTTACCTTGGCTTGGCTGGCCGGTTGGCTTGGGGCAAGTTGTCTGGACAACTTGCGGGGGCATCGTGGACGATATGGGCAAAAGCCAGTACGCGGAGATCGTCGACACGCTCGTCGATGACCTCGAGGGATGCGAACCCGGTGCGCGCGTCGCCAGCGAGCATGAGATCGCGGCGCGCTTCGCGGTGAGCAGGGCCGTCGCCGGGGCGGCGCTGCGCGAACTTGAGAGTCGGCTGCTTGTGCGCAGGGTGCGTGGCTCGGGCACGTTCGTGAACGGGCGCATTGACTACGTCATCTCCCCCGACCGGGCGCCGTCCTTCTCGCAGACGGTGCGGGCCGTCGGCGCGGAGCCGCATTCCGCCGTGCGGTCCGTCACCGCGGAGCCGCTGCCCGCGGGCATCGCCGACCGCCTCGAGCGCGCGAGCGGCAGCCCGGCACACCGCATCGTCCGGCAGAGCTGGGTCAACGGCATGCCCTCCGGCTGGGTCATCGAGTGGATACCCGACGACGTGTTCCCCGACGGCGCCGACGTGGCCGTCCGGGCCGTCGAGTCGCTCGACCAGGTGCTGCGGCAGATGGGCCGCGTCAAGCCGGTCAGGGCCTGGTGCCGGGTGAGCATGGAACTGCCGCCGCCCGACGTGGCGGCGGGGATCGAGACCGACCCCGGGCGCCACGTGTGGCTGGTCGAGAGCGTCAACCGCGACGGGACCGGTGGCCTGCCCGTCCTGGCTAACATCTGGTGGGCCAGGCCCGACGTGTTCCGGGTCGTCGTCGAGATGAGTAATGGATGACCGACGGGCACGGGCGAACTGGAGGCCGTAACTTGACCACCGCACGGACGATGACCCGGTCAATGGGCTGGCCCGCGGGGGCGGCGCCACGGGACTACGTGCTCGGCGGCGTGCGGGCCGTGCTCGCGGACTCGGTCGTCGACAACGCGCGCGTGGTGGTCCGCGACGGCCTGATCGACGTGCACCGCGACGCGCTCGAGAAGGAGCGGGCGCCGCGTCCGGGGCGCTCGCCTGGTTCGTTCCCGCCTGACCACGCTGCCGGGCGCGATCGCGCTCATCACGGCGGGCGCCGCCGCCTCGGCCGGGCTGTCCGACCGCGGCCGGCTGGCGGCCGGCCTGCGGGCCGACCTGGCGCTGGTGGACGACGCGGGCACCTGGCCGGTGGTCCGCGCCACCTTCCGCGCCGCCTGAGCCGGACACCTGGAATTAACCGGCAGACGCCTCTTTTTGCAGAAATGTGGGTACAAGATCGGTTAGGTGCGCCCGACTACGCCGGCCGGAGGAGAGTATGAGCAGCGACCCCGGTACCGGCGAGGTTGCGGCCGCGTCGACGGCGGAGCCGCAGGAATACGCCGCGTTCAAAGTCGAGCAGCGCGGGATCGACCTGATCCCGGTGGCCGAGCGCAAGATGAGGCCCGCCGGGCTGTTCTGGCTGTGGGCGGGCGGCGTATTCAACGTCGAGTTCTTCTTCTACGGCACGCTGATCATGACGTTCGGCCTGTCGGTGGTGCAGGCGGTGCTCGCGATCATCATCGGCAACCTGACCTACGCGTTCCTCGGCTTCGCCAGCCTGCAGGGGCCGAAGACCGGGACCACGGCGTTCATGATCTCCCGGGCACCGTTCGGGCAGAACGGCAACCGGCTCGTCGCGCTGTTTAACTGGGGGACCCAGGTCGGGTTCGAGATCGAGGGCGTGTACTTCGTCGTCGCCACGGTCATCTTGCTGTTCAGCCACTACGGCACCGCGGTGAACGCGGCGGGCAAGATCGTGATCATCATCCTCGCCGTGCTCATCCAGATGGCGCTGCCGCTGCTCGGCCACGCCACGATCAGCAAGATCCTGCGCTACCTGGCCTACGTCTTCATCGTGTTCTTCGCCGTGCTCGCGGCCTTCACGTTCCAGCGGCTGCACCTGTCCACGTTCCACGTGCACCCCGCCACTTTCGCGGTATGGACCACCGCGCTGGTGACGATCACCTCGGTCGGCGGCCTGGGCTGGACCGAGAACGGCAACGACTACTCCCGTTACCTCCCGCCGAGCACGCCAGGGCACAAGACGTTCTGGGCGGCGGCCCTCGGCGGTGCGATCCCGTCGGTCATCCTTGAGCTGCTGGGCGTTTTCGCGTTCACGATCACCACCAAGACGGTCGGCATCGCGCAGCTTGGCGTCCCGCAGACGTTCGACAGCTGGTTTGTCGTGCCGTTCCTGATCTTCGCGGTCTTCCAGTTGCTCGCCATCAACACGATCGACCTGTACTCCTCGGGCGTCACGCTGCAGGCGCTCGGCCTGCCGGTCAAGCGCTGGGGCGCGGTGCTCATCGACTCGGCGGTCTGCGGCGTGGTCACCGGGATCATCTTGTTCCACGGCAACTTCTACGCCGACTTCTCCGGCTTCCTGCTGTACATCGTCGTGTGGCTGTCCGCCTGGTTCGGCGTCTTCATCACCGACTACCTGCTGCGCCGCAAGCGGTACGACGCCTCGTCGCTGGCCGCCGAGCGCGGCGGTCTCTACTGGCGTAACGGCGGCGTGCACTGGCAGGCCATCGTCGCGCTCGCCGCGGGTATCGTCGCGGCGCTGATGTGGATCAACGCGGCGTTCGACGTCCCGTCGTACACCGGGCCGATCTCGAACCACTTCCCCGGCATGACCGGCAGCGACTTCAGCTGGGCCCTGGGAATCGTCGTCAGCTCGCTGGTCTACTGGGCCCTCGCCGCCGGCGAAGTGCGCAGGGAAGCGACGGCGACGGAACTCAGCTGAGCGCCCGGTTCGACAGTGACCTAGATGACCAGCTTGCGTAGCCAGTTCGTCAGGATCTCGATGAGCAGCACCACCACGAACGTGGAGATGATGATCGCGCCGGTCGTGCGGTAGGCGAGCACCTGGACGGACTGGAACAGGATGAAGCCGATGCCGCCGCCGCCCACGAGCCCGAGGATCGACGAGGAGCGGAAGTTGACGTCGAGCATGTACATCGAGTCGCCGACGAGGGTGGGGGCGGCGGGCAGGATCACCGAGGTCACGGTCTCCTGCAGCTTGGCCGCGCCGGCGGAGAGCACGGCCTCCCTCGGCACCGGGTTGACCTCTTCGATGCCGTCGGCGACCAGCTTCGAGAGGAAGCCGACCGTGCCGACGATCAGCGCGAATGTGCCCGCCACCAGGCCGAGGCCGACGGCGACGACGAACACGATCGCGAGGATCAGCTCGGGCACCGCTCGGACGATGACAAGGAAGCCGCGCGTGATCCGGTAGAGCCACTTGCCCGCCACGTTCCTGGAGGCCGCGAGCCCGATCGGCAGCGCGAGCACCAGGCCGACCACGGTCGCGACCACCGCGACCGCGATCGTCTGGAGCGTGCCGCTGATCAGGCCCGCCCGGTCCGTGGAGAAATCGGGCGGAAAGTAAAGCGCGAACGTGTCCCAGATCTGCCGCACGCTGGTGACCGCCGAGATCGGGTTGATCTTGGCGATCCAGAGCGAGGCGATCACCAGCACCACCGCGCCGGCCGCGAACGCGTTCTGCTGGATCCGCGCGGCCGTCCACGGCGGACGCGTCGGGTCCCGCCGCGCCGCGGACCGGCCGATCGCGGCTTTCACCTCTTCGGCGACCGCGCCGTCCTCGACGAGTTCGCGGCGGGGGCGGGGCATAGCGGGACTCAGCCAGCGAGGCAGCAGCGACACCGCCGGCTGGCCGGCCCGCCCCGAGATCGCCGGCGCGTCCTCGCCGATCAGCGAGCGGCGGATCAGCGCCGAGACGTACTCCATGGCCACGATCAGAACGAAGATGACGAGCACGATCCCGACCGCGCGCCTGAACAGCAGCACGCCCATGTCCTGGTTGAGCAGGAAGCCGATGCCGCCGGCCCCGACGTAGCCGAGAATGACGGAGCTGCGCAGGTTGATGTCGAGCCGGTACAGCGTGATCGACGAGAACGCCGGCATGACCTGCGGCCAGACGCTCGTCGCCAGGTTCTGCAGCCGCCCCGCCCCGGTGGCCGTGACCGCCTCCCTCGGCTGCGGCGGCACCTGCTCGATCGCCTCGGCGTACAGCTTCCCGAGCATGCCAATGGAGTGGAAGCCGAGCGCGAGCACGCCGGGCAGCACGCCGACCCCGATGGCCTCGACGAAGATGATCGCGAACACGAGGTCGGGTATGGATCGGCACAGCACGATGAGGCCGCGGGCCGCCCAGCGGACCGCGGGGTGCGGCGTGGTGTTCCGCGCCGCCAGGAACCCGACGATGAGTCCGAGCACGCCGGCCATCGCGGTGCCGGCGATGGCCATGCAGACCGTGATGAGGGCCTGGTCCAGCGTGTGCGGGAAGTCGTAGAAGTCCGGCGGGAGCGTCGAGCCGATGAACTTGAAGATGTTCCCTATCCCGGTGAACAGCGGCAGCACGCCCATGCCGATATAGCGCCAGCTGGCGACCAGGCCCGCGACGGTAACTACCGCGAGCGCGATGAGGCCGGTCCCCTGCCGGGTCCACGGCGGGGCCGTGCGCTGGGGCACCGGCGGCCGGGTGACCTCCGCCGTGGGCGTAGCCATCAGCGCACCACGCCCCGGTAGATCTCCATGACTTCCTCGCTGCTGACGTCCTTGGGGCTGCCGTCGAGGACGACGCGGCCGCTGCGCATGCCGACGAGCCGGTCCGCCCAGCCCCTGGCGAGCTCCACCTGGTGCAGGCTGGCGATCACCGTCAGCCCCTTCTCCTGGCAGATCTCAAGCAGCAGCGACAGTACGGCGGCCGACGACTCGGGGTCGAGCGAGGCGACGGGCTCGTCGGCCAGCAGCACGGTCGGCCGCTGCATGAGGGTCCGCGCGATCGCGACCCGCTGCTGCTGGCCGCCGGACAGCGTGTCGGAACGCTGAAACGCCCGGTCGGCGAGGCCGACGCGCTCCAGATGGGCGAGCGCCTCAAGGCGCAGGGCCCGCGGGTAGGCGAGCACGCCCGCCCGCGGGAACCGAATACGGCCGAGCGCGCCTGACAGCACGTTCTCCAGCACCGACAGGCGGCCGACCAGGCCAAACTGCTGGAAGATGAACCCGACGCCGCAGCGCAGCTCGCGCATCTGGCGGCCCCGCGCCTTGGTCACCTCGGTGCCGAGCACCTCGACCGTGCCCGACGTCGGGACGACGAGGCCGTTGAGCGTGCGCAGCAGCGTGGACTTGCCGGAGCCGGACGCCCCGAGGATGGCGAGCATCTGGCCGGCGGGCACGGTCAGGTCGACGGCGTCGAGCGCCCGGGTCGCCGCGAAGTCCTTGGTCACCTTATGCAGGCGGACGGCGGTCCCGCTGGCTACAGCCCGACCGCCCCGTGCGAGGGTCCGTGCGAGGGTCCGTGCGACGGCCCGCGCGGCGGCCGTACTGGCCGCCGCGCCGGACGTCGTGCCGCCCTCGTCAGTCAGAGGGTGCATGAGAGGGGCTCCCGTTTTCAGTTAGATGTTGCAGGAGGGGGACTTGGTGACTTCGCAGATCTTGGTGATCGCGCTGTAGTCCGCTAGGGACGGGGCGGCGAAGCCGTACTGGCCGGTGACGGTGGTGCAGTCGGCCACCGAGGAGCAGTAGCCGTGGGCCGCGTAGTACGCCGAGTTGCCGTCGCCGACCAGCAGGTTCTCCAGCGTGGTGCGGAATGACGCCGGAAGGGAGTCGCTCGCGGCGATCGGGCTCGCCGGGATCTTGACGGAGGTCCAGATGATCTTGATGGCCGACTTCGAGATGTGGTTCTGGGTGAAGATCGGCGGGAGGTTGTCGGTGTTGCTGAAGCCGACCTGGCAGCTGCCCTGGGCAACGTCGATGGCCGTGGTGCTGTCGTTGCCGGCGAAGACCGGCGTGACCCCGGTGGTCGGGTTGATGCCATCTTGCAGCAGGCCGTAAGACGGATAGAGATAGCCGGAGGTCGACGCGGGGTCGGAGAAGCAGACCTTCTTGCCCGCGGCGTCCTTGAGCGACGTGATGTCCGGGGTGCGCTGCGGGTCGACGACCGCGAGGCTGTAGTAGCTGCCGTCGGTGTTCGGCGCGGAGGTGATGAGGCCGACGTTCTGGAGCTTGATGCCCTGGTTGACGGCGATCTGGTACGAGAACGGCCCGTACACGACCAGCTGCGCCTTGCCCGCCTTCTGCGCCTCGATCATCGCCGCGTAGCTGGTGCCGGTGGTGACGTTCAGCGTGACGTCCATCTTGGCCTTGAGCAGCTTCTGGAGCGGCGCGAGGGTCTGCAGCAGGCTCGTGGCGTTGGCCTCGCCGACCGAGCCGAGGGTCACCGACGTCGGCCAGGTCGAGTTCACGGTGTTGCCGGTGCCGCCAGCGGCGCCGGACGCCGAGGAGCCGCTACCGCTTGAACTCGCCGCGCCCGATGCCGCGGTGGTCGAGCTCGAGCTGGAGCAAGCGGCTACGGCGATGACGGTGACGACTGCCGCCGCGGCCAGCTTGGTCCACCCGAATATGCGAGGGCTGCGCACGTATGTTCCTCTCCGCCGGCCTGCCCAGCGCCGGCTGGTTACCTGTTCACTTGGCGTAACCAACGCTGGAGGCAGAACATGACGGCCCGGCTATCCCGGAAGGAACGGTCGGGGAAACGACCGGGGAAGGTTCAATTCAGTTGTCGGATCTGTAATGTCGCGAAATAAGCGCAGGACAACCCCTTGCGGAGCAGCGGGGCGGGACGGGGCGAAGGGACGCCACCGTTCGGACGAATCCTGCTACCTCAGCCGTTCGGGGACGTTGAACGTGTCGCTCACGGCGCGCCAGACGACCTTCGCGTCCTCGCCGTCGGCGAGGGCCTTGTTCACGGTGCGGTCACCGAGGCGGGACAGGACGAAATCTTTCGCGACGCTCTCCGCGTAGGCGTCGCCGAACTGCTCGCGCATCCGCGCCCAGAACTCAGTCAGCCGCATCGCCCCAGGCTACCGGCGCTTCCGCGACGAACGCCGGCCCGGAGGAGATTTTCAGCGTCTGTTGGGGATAATCGGGACATTTCCCGTTGGTATGTCGTTGTGTCATACGGGGAACTTTGTTATGTAAGAGGAGCGTGCGGCCCGCTGTCCGGTACCGCGGAGCAGGAGCGAGATGTCCACGGAAGCCACCGGAGACGGCAGACTGGAAGCGGTCGGCGCAGCCGAGCCTGAGGCGGGTGCGGAAAACGCGACGCTGGCGACCGACGAGGCCGGTGTGCCCGGTGAGGCTGATGAGGCCGGTGAGCCTGACGCTCCCGGCGACCCTGACGAGTCCGGCGTACCCGATGATGACTACGGAGAGTACGCAAACGATGAGTTCCCCGAGCCCGGCGGCGAAGACGAGGCGCTTGAGTACGACGAAGGCGACGAGAGCTACGAGAGTGACGAGGGTGACGAGTCCGGCGCCGCCGCCGAGTCGCCGCGGGCGCGCCGCTGGCCGCGGCTGCTGCTGGCCGGCGGCTTCGTCGTGCTGGCAGCGGCCATCGTCGCCGGTGCGATCGCCATCGTCGGCACGCTCACGCACGGCTTCAAGAAGCCGGTGAAGGTCACCTACAAGACGTCGGCGGTGTTCAAGCTGAAGACCGGGGACTGCTTCGATTCGACGGGGGCGCAGTCCTACTCGCTCATCTCCTGCGACGCGCCGCACGAGGCCGAGGTGTTCGCGACGTTCACGCTGACCGGGGCGACGTGGCCGGGCGCGACCGCCATACAGTCCGAGGCGAGCGGCGGCTGCGCGACCAGGCTCACCGGGTACGTCAATCCGCAGCTCGCGATCAGCCTGACGTCCACCTACGTGTACCCGGACTCCGTCGCGTGGCAGGCGGGGACGCGCACCGTGATCTGCGAGGTGCGGTCGAGCAGCGGGCAGCTCACCGGGTCGGTGCGCGGGGCCACGGCGAGCGCCGGCTAGCAGCCGCCCGGCGGGCCGGTGTAGCCCTCGCCGGTCTCCGGGTCGTCGACGATGCCGTAGGCACCGCCGCGCACCAGCGCGCCGAGGTGGATCACGTACCAGTCGCCGCGCCAGGAAATAAACGACGCTATCCCGAACGAGTGCGTGACTCCGTCTTGCCGGTACACCATCCGCGATCCCGGCAGGTGCCAGTAGCCGGTGCTGTTGTAGCAGGCGCCGTCGGGAATCCACTGCGCGTACTGCGTCGGTGCGATCACCTTGGTGAACGTCGCGCCCGGCTTGACCAGCTTGTGCACGGCGGCGATGTCGAGGGTGAAGTCGAGCCAGAGCCGGTTCTGCCAGTCGTACTGCGGGCCGGCGATGGCCTTGACCTGCTCGTACGCCTTCTCAGGGAAGAAGGCGGGCTTCGCGTAGTCCGGGTCGCCGGTGACGACCGCGAGCCAGATGTCGTGGACGGCGCTGCCGAAGGCCGTGCCCGTCGTCTTCGGCAGGGTGCTGGTCTGCGGGAGCGAGCCGGCGTTCGGCGGGCCAACGGGAAGGCCAGACGGCTTCGGCTTCTGTGTCGGGGTCGGGGTCGGGGTCGGTGTCGGGGTCGGGGATGCCTTGCGGGTAGCGCTTACCCGGCTCGTGCGCACCTTCGCCGCCTCGCTGGCCTTGGCGTTGGTACTCGTGCTCGCGCTTACCTTGGCTCCGGTGGTGCACCCGGCGAGAGCCGCGAGCAGTGCCGCGGCGGCTGCCAGCCCCGCGAGGAATGTCGGCCTGACCACGGTGTCCCGCCTTCTCACGAAAGAGAAACTTACCCGAGGCAATCCTCGTCCACGCGGGGGCGCGCCAGCCAATCACGTCTGGGGGCGGACGAGAATGTCGGCGGGTGGAGGCAGACTGGAGGGATGGCAGGAAAGGGGTCAGCTGCACTCGGCGGTGGCGGGAGCGGCGAGAGCGGGCCGGTGAGCAGCGGCGCGGCGCTCGACGGGTTCTCGACCGCGACGCGCGCGTGGTTCGAGTCGGCGTTCGCCGTGCCCACGCAGGCGCAGGCCCAGGCGTGGCGTGCGATCGGCGCGGGGGAAGACACGCTCGTCGTCGCGCCGACCGGGTCGGGCAAGACCCTTGCCGCCTTCCTGTGGGCGATCGACCGGCTTGCCGCCGCGCCGGTGCCCGCCGACCGGAAGCGGCGGACGCGGGTGCTGTACGTCTCGCCGCTGAAGGCGCTCGCCGTGGACATCGAGCGGAACCTGCGGTCGCCGCTCACCGGGATCGGCCAGGCGGCGCGGCGCCTCGGCCTGCCCGAGCCGGACATCCAGGTGGCGGTGCGGACCGGGGACACCGCGACCGAGGACAGGCGGCGGCTCCTCACGCGACCGCCCGACATCCTCATCACCACGCCCGAGTCGCTGTTCCTGCTGCTGACCTCGCAGGCCCGGGAGACCCTGCGCGGGGTGGAGACGGTCATCGTGGACGAGATCCACGCCGTCGCGGGCACCAAGCGGGGCGCGCACCTGGCGCTTTCGCTCGAGCGGCTCGACGCGCTGCGGGGCCCGGCCTCCGGAAACACTGGCGACGCCGGCGTTTCTGAACGCAGGGCGCAGCGGGTGGGCCTCTCGGCGACCGTGCGGCCGCCTGCCGAGGTCGCCGGGTTCCTCGGCGGGGCCCGGCCGGTGACCGTGGTGCAGCCCGCGAGCACGAAGCGGATCGAGCTTGAGGTCGTCGTGCCCGTGGAGGACATGCGGGACTTGTCAGACATGTCGCCCGCCGGCGGGCAAGGCGGGCCGGCCGGCAGCCCTGTGGTTGGCAGCGCTGTGGACGGCGACGACGACCCGGTGGCGCGGCGGTCGATCTGGCCGCACGTCGAGGAGCGGGTCCTCGACCTGATCCTGGAGCACCGGTCGACGATCGTGTTCGCCAACTCGCGGCGGCTCGCGGAGCGGCTGTGCGGCCGGCTCAACGAACTGGCGACCGAGCGGGCCTTCGTCGCCGCAGGTGGGATCCCCGGCGACGAGTCGTCCGCGGAGAGCGTGGTCATCGCGCGGGCGCACCACGGGTCGGTGTCGCGCCAGGAGCGGACCGAGATCGAGGAGGCGCTCAAGGCCGGGCGGCTGCCCGCCGTGGTGGCGACCTCGAGCCTCGAGCTCGGCATCGACATGGGCGCGGTCGACCTGGTCATCCAGGTCGAGTCGCCGCCGTCGGTGGCGAGCGGGCTGCAGCGGGTCGGCCGGGCCGGCCATAACGTCGGCGACGTCTCGCGCGGCGTGATCTTTCCCAAGTACGCCGCCGACCTGGTGCAGGCCGCCGTCGTCGCCGACCGGATGCAGGAAGGCGCGATCGAGGAGCTGCGGATACCGCGCAACCCCCTTGACGTGCTCGCGCAGCAGGTCGTCGCGATGGCCGCGCTCGACGACTGGGCGGTCGACGAACTGGAGGCGGTGGTCAGGCGGGCGGCGCCGTTCGCGACGCTGACCAGGCCGGTGCTTGAGGCGGTGCTCGACATGCTCGCCGGGCGCTATCCGGGCGAGGAGTTCGCCGGGCTGCGGCCGCGGGTCGTCTGGGACCGGGTCGCGGGAGTTATCCATGGCCGGCCAGGTGCCCAGAAACTGGCGGTGACCAGCGGCGGAACGATCCCGGACCGCGGGTACTTCGGCGTGTTCCTGCCCGCCGCGGAAGAGTCGGCGCGCGCGCCGCGCCGGGTCGGCGAGCTCGACGAGGAGATGGTGTACGAGTCGCGGGTGGGCGATGTGTTCGTGCTCGGCGCCTCGTCGTGGCGGATCGAGGACATCACGCCCGACCGGGTGCTGGTCCTTCCCGCGCCCGGCCAGCCGGGGAAGCTGCCGTTCTGGCACGGCGACACGCCCGGTCGGCCCGCCGAGCTCGGCAAGGCGCTCGGCGCGAAGGTCCGCGCGCTCGCCGCCCTCCCGGAAGAGGAGGCCGTGGCGTCGCTGACCGCGAGCGGGCTGGACGCGCTCGCGGCGGGGAACCTCGTCGCGTACCTGTCCGACCAGCGGGCCGCCACCGGGCACGTGCCCGACGACAAGACGCTGGTGATGGAGCGGTTCCGCGACGAGCTCGGCGACTGGCGGGTCGTGCTGCACTCCCCCTACGGCGACCGGGTGCACGCGCCGTGGGCGCTGGCCATCACCGCGCGGCTGCGCGAGCGCTACGGCGCGATGGACGTGCAGGCGCTGCACACCGACGACGGGATCATCATCCGGGTGCCGGACTCGGACGAGCCGCCGCCCGCGGGGATCGCGCTGCTCGACCCCGAGGAGATCGGCGACATCATCACCGCCGAGGTCGGCGGGTCCGCGCTGTTCGCCTCCAGGTTCCGCGAGTGCGCCGCGCGGGCACTGCTGCTCCCGAGGCGGCAGCCCGGCCGGCGGACGCCGCTGTGGCAGCAGCGGCAGCGGTCGGCGCAGCTGCTCGAGATCGCCGCGCAGTTCCCCGGGTTCCCCATCACGCTGGAGACCGTCCGCGAGTGCCTGCAGGACGTGTTCGACGTGCCCGCGCTGACCGAGGTGCTCCGCGACCTCGCCGCGCGGCGGATCCGGCTCGTGGAGGTGGAGACGGTCACGCCGAGCCCGTTCGGCAAGAACCTGCTGTTCCGTTACGTCGGCGCGTTCATGTACGAGGGCGACGCGCCGCTCGCCGAGCGGCGCGCGCAGGCGCTCGCGCTCGACCCGGCGCTGCTCGCGGAACTGCTCGGCACCGAGGGGCTGCGGGAGCTGCTCGACCCGGCGGTCGTGGCGGAAACCGAGGCCGACCTGCAGCACCGGTCGCCGTCACGGCGGTGCAAGGACGCGGAGGGTGTCGCCGACCTGCTGCGCACGACCGGGCCGCTGACCTCGGACGAGGTGGCTGCCCGGTGCGTCACGCCCGAGTCCGCGGCCGGCTGGCTCGCCGGGCTGCGCGCCGCGCGCCGCGCCATCGAGGTGCGGGTGGCCGGGCAGCCGATGTGGGCGGCGATCGAGGACGCGGGCCGGCTGCGCGACGCGCTCGGCGTGGCGCTGCCGGTCGGCATCCCCGAGGCGTTCACCGAGGTGCTCCCCGACCCGCTCGGCGACCTGGTGGCGCGCTGGGCGCGGACGCACGGGCCGTTCTCGGCACCGGATCTCGCGTCGCGGTACGGCCTGGGGATCGCGGTGGTCGGGACGGCGCTGCGGCGGCTGGCGAGTGAAGGGGGCAGGGG
>Ga0102924_1004573_pt1 | contig 13855 bp, 16 predicted proteins | sample PaiPotPPM11metaG_FD_80116 | JGI IMG/M metagenome (GOLD analysis project Ga0102924, IMG submission 80116) | Iron sulfur acid spring bacterial and archeal communities from Banff, Canada, to study Microbial Dark Matter (Phase II) - Paint Pots PPM... ... | reverse complement strand
TCGTCATCGTTTCTTCGCCCGTTCCTAGCGATGATGACGAGACAAAAATGAACGTGGAAAAGCATGAATGCTCTCTGTTGAAGGTAGTTTCGGACGCGGGTTCGACTCCCGCCGCCTCCACCATTTATAACTCCTTTGTTATCAATACTGATGTGACATGGTAGGCGAATTGCGTTCAAATTGTGCTCAGCAACACCGAAAGAGAGCACAATACGGACACAGCACGAAGTGAGCACACTAGAGCACAGCAGCAGCATGTGTGCGCTGGTGAGCGTCCTAGCGTCACCAATCGCACAGCCTGAGAACGTCTGCACCACCTCTACGTGGGGTGCGTGATGCGAAAAGACTTTACAGATGTGGTGATCTTCGTCCGACACACGGCAACGACCCAAAGACGGGCGAACCCTGCAAATGGGCTGGCGATGAGTTTGCCAAGAAGTGCGATTGCAGAAAGCACTTGCGATGGCGTGAGAATGGAAAACAGTATCGCCGCCAAGCTGCGACGTGATGCACTGCAAAGGGTCTCTATCACGTCAACACCAGTCGCAATAAGACTGGCGTAGCAGTTCAGATTCCCATTAGCAAGCAAGTCGGTGATGATCTGCTCAAGGTCGAAGTTGGGGGTGGTCGTGACTACTTCTTTTGGAGCGGGAACGGGAAGCCGCAGTCTGCAACTGCGAACTGGGGATGCCGCCTTGTAGCTCCCTGCTTCAAGGAAGCGGGTATATCAAACACTGGCAACATGCTCAGCTACCGATTGCGTGACACGTTCGCCGTACATCTACTAGAACAGGGCGCCAGCATGGAAGACGTTGCACGTCTTTTGGGGAACTCCATTCGCGTCTGTGAAAGCATTATGCCAAGTGGAGCAAGCTGCTCCAAGACAAAGTGGATGCATTCGTTAGCACCACGTTTGATGCTGCCCCCGTCAAGCGCAATCGGCCAGGACGAAAGATCACACAAGCTCAGCAGTAATCAATCCCAACACAACTTGAGGGCACATCATAGCGACGGGCCCTCTTTCATTGGTTCATGCGCTCTTACCGTTCCGCAGAGTTCCCGAATATGTTCTGTCGCACATTCATCGCCGGCCACTTCCCTTCCGCCCGAAAGTGGTACTCGTCTACCGATCCCAAGGGTATACACTGACGTTGGTTGCTTTGAAAGCCAGTGTTTTTCCTCGCAGAGTACACCACGGCTACCAACCATGTGGGCTGTAGACGTCCCCCACATACGGCACGGAACGGTAAGTTTGAGACGGTCTCGGGAAACCGAGGCCGTTCTCTTTTGGTGTCAGAAGGCCCGCACAGAAACTCACTTACATTTGATTGATTACTTACAGCCTACGACTCGTCTGGCGATGGTGTGTGCACCTTCCGCTAACGATGGGCCTATCTTTGAGGGCTACTTCGACTCGGCCTTGATCACGTCGAGCAACAGCGCCGTCAGATCGGCGGAGAGATGGGCGAGTTCTACCAGGGCCTGCATTCTGTCCTGAGCTGAGGTTAGTTCAGACGCGATCACGCCGCGTAGTTCTTGATCCTGTTGCTCACTCGCCGCAAGGAAGGCTTGTAGGTCGGTAAGCCGGAGATGGGGGTCAACTGTCATGTTTCGTGTGCTGCTCCGCGAAAACAATCACCGCTAACGCAGCCAGTAGGAGCAAGCTGCGACAAGACAAGGTCGATGCGTTCGTTAGCATGACATTTGAAGTAAGCTCCTCGGTAGTGTTCTAACTGAATGCCGCACCTAGAGGCTTGATGGAGTTCTATCGCGATGCAGTCGCCGTATCCTATGTAGTCATTGGCCTATGGCTATCCATTCTGATGGTCTGGTGTACTGGGATTATCACCCGGAGCATCGAACGATCAGAGCAAAATATTCTCAGTAGATTGGGTCAGTTGGAAGCGGCGCTGCTCACCAAGAAAGAGAACGAGCCCCACGCGGAGCAGCCAAATTAGTACGCTACGAACTCCTCGTGTTGGTGCCAACCCCACGGCGACGAAAAGGTTGCTCACATTAAGAGCGCCCCCGCAAGCATCTAACGGATTCAGGGGGTGTTCGGGTGCGCGTTCAATATGACACTCCATTCCCGCGACGGCTCGACTGGAATGGTATATACGTCTCGGTCTGCATGACATGTCTGCAAACTGTGGGGACTAGCTACCGTAACGCAGCGCTTGCGGAAGAAGAAGGGCAGCACGTCTGCCATGAACCAATGGCGTCAGAGAATGAGGCCCGGGGGCAAATACACGTGACTTCCCAAGGGCAGCAAACCCGACTCTAGCGAGTCATGCCGGTCTCGGCGGAACTTTCAGGATCATACCCGTCTTTCCATACTGCCTCTCGACAGTAACCGGCTGAAACCTCCAAATCTACCCAGGGAAGCCCTCTTCCAATCCTGAACGTGATCGAGTAGTCCTTACTCTAAGAATAGCGATCGCTTCCTTCTCGTTTGCAGAGGCTCGATCCAGGCAAGAGACGGAAACTCAGCGTAGTCAACGTATTGCCCATTGGCCTCCGGCGTGCTCTATACCGTAGCGTAACTAGGTCATCTACTTTTCAAGGCGTGTGTAACGGCATTCGTACAATGTCCGCTACACACGCTGTTCCTTTGTCTCCGATCCGAGGTGAATAATGGAAGGCAATACGAAGCAGATGCGTGCGCCGGAGTACATTCGACCAACATTCAGTGAAGTGCAAATTGAGACCGATCGGAGTACCCGTGAGACTGCCTATTGGGGTATTCTGTGCCGGACCTGCCGCGACCTCGTCGCATTCGATACGTGCCCCTACGCGTCGTTCGGGCCTCGGGCTTCAAGCATGCGGCCCGGCGCAATTCGTTGCGCACGGGGTCACAATCATATCTATTTCCCGCGCGACTTCCGCTTCGTCTACTCCGAAGCCCTGGTCCCAGAGCCAAGCATGCATGCGAACCGAGAAGCATATAGAGCTATCACTCCCGTAGCGGCAGCTTGTTTGCACTCTTAGGTCTGGAAGCGGCGCAGAGCGTAACAATCCCTATGCCGCAGACACGCAGCTATGTCGCTGGTGCGAACCCATCCGGCGCGACTGACGACGGTACCCAACCAAACATTCTGGAGACAGGTATATGAGCCCTGCCGAGCAAGTTCGGGACTATGCCAATCGCCACTACGTCGTTCCTGCGAGGGCTTCGAAACAGTCGACAGTTACGTTCACGGCTGGGTCAATCCACAAAGCCTTGGGCTTCGATGGTCTTATGCCGTGTGTCTGCGATGCCCTATGGACGAGGTCGCGAATATTTGAAACCAAGTTCGGCGTGAAACGAATATCGCGGATAGGCCCGAGACAGGGAGCGACGTCGACGTTTACGTTTTCCCTCGCTTAGACAACAAAAAAGAGCCCGCATACTTGCCTCTAGTGTGTTGGGGCAACTTCGCTCCACTCTCAGACAACTAGACGCCATTCTCAGTCAGGATCCAAACGATTCCGCCGCAGCTGAACTCCAACAAACTCTCCTCCGCACGCTCGCCGAGCAGGAGTCCCGCCTCTGACGAAAGGGGCGTTATGCCTTGTGAAGAGGGACAGAAACTTCAAGACGACTTCGGTAAGACTGTAGCCGACCGAATTCGGGTTGAAATGCGTGGCCCGTGAAGCACAGAGGCTAAGGATGCGCGCGGCGCCGAAGGCAAAGCCTTGAAAAAAAGGTCATCACACTTTCGTAAATGCTTCACGTGTTGGCGCGACCCGCCATGGCGTAGGTAACTGTCACTGACTGGCAGGTGCGCGGACGGTTCAATCATTTCGGGCTTTCGATTGACCACCATAGAGCAAAATTACCAATCGAAATCAGTACAGAAGCCAAAGTTGTATTTTGGGCAGCTTCAGAACACGCTACTCTCCAGCTGCGAGCACATTGTGTATTGCCGGCTCCGAGCTCAGCTGAAAAGCTCCCCTCTTCTCCTGACAATCCATTGTTCAACCTTCCTAGATGCGCTACCAGCGCGTTCCGGAGCGTCGCGTGCGGAGATACGCTACCTTCTGCTACTCGCTTGATGAGTAAGTATAAGAAAGGTCGTCCTATTTCATAGACTCGGTCTTATTATTTCCCGGCAAATAAGTCTGTGTGGCGGATATTCGGAAGGTCCCCGCTCGCAAATAACGCAACCTTACCTATCTACCCTAGAAGGAGTCATCGATGAAGCTATCGCACGTTATGAAGTTATCGTTCCCCGCAATTGCTCTAGGGTTTGTGGCATTAGGTCTGAGCACGAACCCTGCCGATGCGGCAACGGCCACCACGACCTTCGGCGTCACCGCGACGGTTCAGGCCACCTGCTTGGTCTCCGCCACTCCCTTGGCATTCGGAACCTACACCGGCGCGGTAGCGACTTCAACATCCGCTGTCTCGGTCACTTGCACCAACACCACTCCTTATAACGTCGGCCTTAGCGCAGGGCTGGCGTCAGGTGCAACCGTGACCACCCGGCAGATGACTGGTCCGGCCTCGGCCTTGTTGGGCTATGCGCTGTTCTCGGACCCCGCGCGGACGGTCAACTGGGGTCAGACGATCGGGACCGATACTGTGACCGGAACAGGCAACGGGGGAGCCCAGGCGATCACTGTCTATGGCCAGGCTACTGCAGGACAGTTTGTCGCGCCCGGCTCATACACCGACACGATTACCGCAACCGTCACCTACTGATGATCACGCCCACACTAAACAAAGCCGCCACTATCACGTCTCGACGTGTTGTGGCGGTTTTCTGGCTTGTCGCGGTGCTCATTGTTGTTCTGGCCGGTAGCTTGGCCAGGGCACAATCGTTGATGGTATTGCCCGTCAACATACAAATGCCACCAGGACAGAGTACCGCTACTTTGACTGTGATCAACAAGGGGGACAGCGAAACCGCAATCCAGGTCCGCGTCTATGCCTGGAATCAGCCAGATGGCGACGACCAACTCACGACCTCAGATGCGGTGCTGGTGAGTCCGCCCCTCACTTCAATTGCTCCGGGAGCCTCCCAGGTTGTGCGCCTTGTACTGCGTCGACCGCCGCAGGGCCGAGAGGCTACCTATCGCATCGTACTTGACCAGATCCCACCGCCGGCTGTGCCAGGAGTCGTGCGAGTCGTCCTGCGTATGTCCATTCCGATCTTTGCCCAGCCGGCAACTCGGGTGGTTCCACACATATATTTTCACATCGAGCGCGATGCGAAGAAGATGTTTCTGGTGGCTGTCAATGACGGCGGGCGCCATGAAGCGATCCGCGAGATCGTGCTGTGGACTAACGACGGCCGCAAGCTGAAGACAGAGTCGAGCGCTTCGCCTTATGTTCTGGCCGGTGTGACCCGGCGGTGGCCAATTGACGCCCAGGGATCCCTGCCACTTTCCGACGAAACGTTGCACCTGACAGCGAGCGCAGACTCCGGTGCCATCGAACAGCAGGTTCACGTTGTTGATGTTCCATGATCCAGAACGAACGATAGCGAAGTGGTTTCGTTGTTCAGCGATCCTCCTCCTGGTGCTGACCGTCATGCCGACGTTCGCCGAGGGCGCAGACCAAACGCTCCTGTTGGACGTACAAATTAACGGCCATTCCATCGGCAAGATCGGCGAGTTCACTCTACGGGATGGCACACTGATGGCGCGGCGAGACGAACTCAACGATCTCGGTTTTCGGGTTCCCGCCTCACATGGCTCCAAATCGGAGAGTCTGATCGTCCTGTCCACTCTGCCGGGATTGAGTTGGCGACTCGATCAGACGACGCAAACCGTGTATGTCAAAGTCCCCAATGAACACCTGCTGCCGACGGTGTTGTTGCTCGATGAAAGTGAAAGCCCGGCCGGACGACGAGTGATCGAGAGCGGCACGGGCGTGACGCTCAACTACGACGTTGTCGGCACATTCGCTGCAAACCACAATGGGTCCACCGGGTTACTGGAACTGGTGGCATTCTCACCGAGGGGAGTCGCCAGCTCGGGACTACTGGTCCGCGCTGGCGCAGTTTCGAGTGGCACCGGCACAAGCACAACGATACGCCTCGATTCGACCTATCAGTTTGCCGATGCCAATACGCTGCACCGTTATAGCGTGGGCGACTTCATCACCGGTGGCCTTGCCTGGACCCGTCCGGTTCGGCTCGTGGGTGCACAGATCCGTTCGGATTTCAGTATGCGCCCCGATCTAGTGACCTTTCCGCTTCCCTCTGTCAGTGGCTCGGCCGCCGTCAACTCTGTCGTGAACGTGCTGACGAATGGCAACTCGGTACTCTCGCAGCAGATCAACCCAGGTCCCTTCGAGATTCAGCAGCTCCCGATGATAACTGGCGCGGGCACGATTTCAATGACAGTGACGAATGCGCTAGGCCAACAAACGAACGTGACGCAGCCCTTCTATGCCAGCTCCGCACTGCTGGCACCGGGCCTGCAGACTTTCTCTGCGCAGGTTGGCGCAGTTCGGCGCAACTGGGGCGTAGTGAGTAATGACTATGGGAAGTTTGCAGGCATCGCCAACTATCGCCGTGGTCTGAGTTCGATGGTCACCGTCGAAGGTGCCGTTGAAGCGACCCCCGGTACGGTTATGGCAGGAGGCGGCGGCGTAGTCAATGTTGGTAATCTCGCGGCACTCAACGTTGCTGCCGCAGGTAGCATAGGCTCGGGAGGCGCCGGCGCGCAGTTTTCTGCAGGCGTCCAGCGCATCGGTAGGGTGTTCAGTCTGGGTGCCTCCGCGATAATAGCCGACCCCAACTTCCGGGACGTCGCTGCGATGAACGGCGATCCGGTTCCACGACAACAGCTCAACGCCAACGTCGGCCTGTCTCTGAAAACCTTCGGTTCCGTGGGCATCGCTTATGCGGGCATTGACGGGAACATCTCCGCCAATCCCGTTGAGTCATCCATTACGTCTACTCAGCAAGCCCATATTCTCTCTGCCAGCTATTCAGTCCAGGTCCATCACATGTCGATCTATGCCACCGAGTTTCGCGACCTAGCCAACGAGGGCAGTGGCGGGCTACAGTTCGGCCTGACCATTCCATTCGGCAGAAAGGGCTCGGTCGGCGTTAGTAGCGCGTCGGACGGCTCGGGACAGGTCCAGGTGCAAAGGTCCGCGCCAAGGATCGGTGACTGGGGCTATCAGGCCTATGTCTCCGCCGGCGATACCCAACACGAATTTGTCCAGGGTCAATACAAATCGCATGTGACGCTGGTTACAGCCGGTGTCGACCTCAATGGAGGAGAGACAACTCTGCGCATGGAATCCCAGGGCGCCCTCTCTCTGGTCGACGGAGGGCTGTTTCCGTCGAACACAATCTACGACAGCTTCGCCATTGTAGACACCGGTCCCATTGCGCATGTCCACGTCCTGCAGGAGAACTCCGACGTTGGCAGAACCAATTCGGCAGGGCGGCTGCTGGTGCCAGATATGCATTCCTTTGATTTGAATCATCTAGCCATTGAGCCAACCGATGTCCCGCCGGACGCCACGATTGACGTCACCACGCGTGAAGTGCGGCCTCAGGATCGCTCTGGTGTGGTCATCAAGTTCCCCATGAAAATCAGTCACGGCGCATTGCTGAAACTAGTCGATGAGGCCGGCCTGTCTGTACCAGTCGGCAGCACCGCCAAGCTCCAGGCGACCGGCGTCACTGTTCCGATTGGCTACGACGGTGAAGCGTATGTTCAGGATCTCAATCCCCATAACGAAATTGAGGTCGAACTGCCAGACGGGGGACGCTGCAGTGTGGCCTTCAACTATCAGCCTACGCGTGGTGAGATCCCGTCCATCGGGCCACTCAGCTGTCTGGAGCAGCGACCATGAGGCAATGGCTTGGGTTGCTGACGCCGATGTTGTTACTCGTCTGCGGCACGCGGGCGGCTGCAGCGGCCTGCTCGGTCTCGGTGCCGACAATAAACTTCGGCACCTACACAGGCACGCTATTGACACCAGGCGCTACTTCCATGACAGTCACTTGCGGCCTCCTTACTCTCTATACTGTCGCTCTCAATGCGGGGGTGGGGGTTGGCGCGACCACGACCACCCGGAAGATGACCGGTCCCGGTCCGACCGAGCTGAACTACGGGATGTTCCAGAATTCCTCGCGGACCGCCAACTGGGGTAACACTATTGATACCGTATCTGGAACGGGCACTGGAAGCGCTCAGACACTCCAGATATTTCCGCAGCTGGCGGCGGGGCAGATTATCCAACCGGGCACATACACCGATACGATCACTGTCACCGTGACCCCCTTCCTCTCAACCGCAGTCACCACAACGTTCACCGTAACCGCAACAGTTCTGGCCACCTGCACTGTCTCGGCGAACACCCTGAACTTCGGTAATTACACGGGTTCGCTTATCGACGCATCCTCGGCAGTTACGGTTAACTGCACCAACCTTACGGTCTTCAATATCGGCCTCAATGCCGGGACCGCAACCGGGGCGACCGTGACCACCCGGAAAATGACTAGTCTTACCTCGGCCACGCTGAAATACACACTATTCCGAGACAGCGCGCGAACTGTTAATTGGGGCAACACCGTCGGCACCGATACTCTCGCCGCACAGGCTAATGGTACCGCCGTGCAGTACGGAGTCTTTGGCAGAATGGCAGCTGGGCAGTCCGGCAATCCGGCCCTCTACAGCGATACGATCATCGTCACCGTCACTTATTGACCACCGCACAGCGATGGATAAGCTACTTTTGGCTGGTAAACATGGATCGACATCTGTGACTCGAATCTATACGCATAGTCTTGGCACAAATAATCCGCCGTGAGCGCACCTCATACACTGTTCTTTGCTTCGCAGCGATTGCTCCGAATCACAAGCCAAGTCAGCGGCGAAATAGGGACGCCGACCCACTTCAGTGGTGTCCATCCAGGCAAAAGAGTGCGAGGGCTCCAGCGGAACAACCAAAGAATAGTAGGCGAGTCTTCCGAGCAGACTTCATGCCCGGGTACCTATGCTTCCGGGTCACTCGTGTCGATCGCACAAGGGCTCTGTACGCCCTTGTCCCCACTTCCCACTGTGTTTATGTCTGGCGCAACAGCATCAGGCGTGGTGAGTTGACAAACAAACTCGGCGGCGTCGGTTCGGATTCTCATAGTTTGAAAATAGCGCCCTTCGCTCCCGAGCCCTCTGTAGACGGGAGGAATCGTTCCCATCCCAGCTCTCGCAGCCATACCGACCGTGAAATGGTTGATTGGCCAGCCCTGATCAAAGAACCGCTCCGCCCCGATCATCACTTGAGCGCGTTCTGCAGGTGGAACTGCAGCGACTTCAAGCAATAGTTCGTAAGCTCGTGTCCTCTTCTTCTTGGCTTCCATCTTTCACCTCAAAAGACTCGTAGGGAAGTTTCAGGGTACAAGGTTTGTTCTGCCAAGAATGTAACACGATCCGTTACTAGATTAAACATCACTGGCTGAGTAGAGCAACACCAATGTTGCAAAGTGGCCGTTGTCCAGCCTCAGGCAGGTTGTGCATCGCCGGTAGATTCTGCGATGTAACTTGTCATAGCCTGGCTGAGTTGTGAGTCGATCTCGTCCGCGATGGTCATTACTTCGGTCAACACGATACTGAAATCAATCTGCGCCAGATTCTTCTGCAAAGTATGAAAAATGCTTATCTGCAACATCCGTGACTCTTCCACCAGCATGGCAGCGGAGTAGCCCTGCCTGCGCCGGTTCAGTCCGTGCTCGGCGGCAGCGGGCGACACTACCTCTGCGCTCCCGATGGTCTTGAATGACCTGAGGCGATGCACCAATTCGCGGAATAGTTGGGGCAAGTGGCAGGTACGCTGTTCGTAGGTGAGCGGGACGGCCGTTACCTTCTTGTCATTCTGGATATGCCCGAACCAGTCGGCGATCGTGCTGTCCGTCTTGTTTTCCAAAATTGTCGCTACGGTTTCTACCACACGAACTGGAGGAGGACCAGCCACGAGTCTCTCTTTGATCGCCTGGACCAGCGCCCTTATATCGGTCGGCTTTAGCAAAATCTGATCGGCTTGCAGCAGTATGGCTTGAGCTGCGGCATCCATCTCCGGGAACCCAGTCAACAGCATCGTGACGGCCTTTGGATTTGCGTGGCGCATTGCGCTCACCACAGTCAGACCATCCCCTGCTCCCGGCATGTGAAGATCGCTCAGTAAAACGTCGTAGACATTCGCGCTGATAAGTTTCAGCGCATCAGAGACGCTGCCCGCCGTTGTTACTTTAAAACCCTCTGAGTCTAATAACTCGCTCAACGTCGAACGAATAATATCATCATCGTCTACAAGCAGAATTCTGGTAAGTGGCACAGAAGCCTCCATTTGGACCTTGCGTCAAGCACTCTTCGACCCAGACTGGTCATGAGTTTTGGCGCAGGAAACGCACTTAGCCCGGAAAGGCTATCTGCATCTAGAACTCTGGAGGGAATGCCCTGTGTTGGCATTGTGGGGTCGATGAAATCCTCTACGGACCAGTGATAGGTGAGATGCCGAGAGGCTATTCTGTGTTGCTTATCGGACGAACCTAAAGCGTTGCTGTCTATGAGCAAATGCGAGCAGACAGGCAATCCATAAGCGGCGGGGTTTTTGCCCACTAACGTTTTCGCTGCGACAGGCCACCTCCAGTGCCTACGTCTGACTACATCGAAGGTGCACATCGTTCACAGCCAGCATTACGACCGCGCTTTGTGTAACTCGGAGTGACAATCGAGTCGATGAGAAAGTGTCCTAGCTTGTTCAAGCAGTCGGCCTGGGCTTGCATCGGGATAGCAGCAGCAAAGACGACTCGCCGACACCGGATATATCTACCCGGTAAAGATTGTCCCTGATTGACCTCAGAACATGTGGGCGTGAAATGTCCAAATGTGTTCAAAATTGCTCATTTCACCTCCTCACTTCGTGTAATACTTCGGAAAACGGGCCAGCGTCGTTGCTTTGGGAGCCGAGCACTATGCCCCATGGTAATGTGCAACAGTTTGCTAGGAATAAAGACCTTTCGGTGACACCCAGAATTCTGATCGTCGATGATGACGATCTGGTGCTTGAAACCCTTCGCCATGCCCTCAAACGAAGGGGCTTCCCGGTGGTCGCTGCCTCAAATGTGAAAGACGCACTTCGATACCTCAGCTCAGCGAGCTTCGACGTATTGGTTTCCGACTTACACATGCCCACGCCGGGCGACGGATTAACAGTCGTGAGCGCTATGCGCCACTTCCACCCTCAGGCCGTCACAATCCTCTCCAGTGGGTTTCCCGAAATGACCGTGGCCGCGAAAGCGATCCTCGAGCAGGTCGATGAGATCCTGGTAAAGCCCATCCATGTCGAGAGTTTGATCGACACCATCACAGTCCGATTGGAGCGTGGCGCACCGCCGCCACCGGTCGTCGAAAGCGTCGCCGCCATCCTCGAACGGGAGACGCAGGCGACCATCGAAGAGTGGCTTGGATACGTCGAGATCAACCCGTTGCTTACCATCGTGACGCTCGATGACGACAAACGCTGTGAGCATCTGCCAGGGCTGCTCCAAGAGCTCGTCTTCCGGCTGCGTCATCCTCTTCCACTCGGTAGGACCGTGGTTATCTCGCGTGCAGCCGCCAAGCATGGACTCCTGCGCCGCCAGCAGGGCTACACCGCTGCCATGATCGTCGAAGAGTCCCGCTTGTTACAGGTCAGCATATTCCAGACGCTTAAGAACAACCTGCACAAGGTGGACTTCAGCGTTCTGTTAGACGGCATAATGGCGATCGCAGATGAGGTGGACTCACAACTCCGCCAGCAAATGACGAGGTACGTTGCCGGACCGTGAGACGAAAGCGAGTTCCCCGTAGACGTTGCTGTTAGCTCGCAGCTAGGTAGGCTCTTCCTTTGCTGAGGGGTCGATCCGTAGAGGAAGGGATACGCGCTAGAGCTTTTCAGTTACGATGTCGAGTCACAGCATGTTGGCGCGGTAACCAGGACAATGACGCGAGCCGGAAGGACCTTTCAAGCACCTACAACTCAGACAAGTCCAATGAGTCAGTCCGTAGAACAGTGTGCGAATATGTCTACCCGCGACGGCAAAGTTCTCGTCCTTTGCATACTTGCGGATCAAGCGTATCCTTGCCCGGATGAACATCGCTATTCGATGTATGCCCATTCCGCTGCGTCGCAAAGTTCCCGTCTCGGGGAAATCGAGAGGGTTCTAACGCCAAGGACGGCGGGTAGGGTCCCAGCGACTGCACGATGCGCAATCGCTTTTTGCTGTCCACCTTCGGCACTGCACGGTATCCAGTCGGGTCAATCAAGGTTGGTGCAGCTAATCCATCGCGAAAGCAGGCATTCGTAACTCAGAGGCGATTTCTACCCGGTTTCTGCCGTGGCGCTTCGCAGTGTAGAGCGCCGCATCCGTTTGGCGGACGAATTCTGCTGAGTCGTCGCCGACGTTCGGATTCTCACAACAGACACCGATGCTTACAGTCACCACGTTGCCCCACGTTGAGCCGTGGTTTTCGATATTCAGCGCGTATACAGCCTGTCGAACTAATTCTGCGGCAACATGTGCGGCGTCAGCGTCGGCATCCGGCAGCAACAGCACAAACTCCTCTCCGCCATATCGCGCCACAACGTCATACCCTCGACGCGGATGCTCTTCCAATACGCGCGCAATCGTGCGCAGACAGTCATCCCCGCGCTGGTGCCCATAGCCGTCATTGAGGGCCTTGAAACAGTCAACATCAATCATCAGTAACGAAATCGGCTGTCGACTTCGCGCTGCCCTGCGCCACTCTGTGTCCAGCGCGCCGTCGAAGTGACGGCGGTTGTACAGGCCCGTCAGTCCGTCGCGGACCGACAGCTCATTGAGCATGACATTCAACTTGCGAAGCTCCTCTTGGGTTTCAAGTAAAGCGGCTTGTGCCTGCATCAACTCCGCATGAACCTTCTGTAAATCGCGAAACCTCCGCTTGTCGAGAGGCTGTTTAGCGAAGTCCGTACTCGACCGTGGATATGATCTCATCGTCAACGGACGAATCGGGCCTGAACAATTCACGGAACCCAGCTTGGCTCATTGGCTTCAGACGGTCTATCTGTGCTTGTTCGAAGCCTCGCTCTAGACGAGTTCATTAGGCAGTGTGCATGAAATTGTGCAAGGGCGGGGATAAGTCGAGTACGATTCCGTGACATGGCGGATACTGAGAGCCGTACCCAGTGGTTCTTGCGATACGTTTTCGTGCCGATAGTTGTTGCCATAGTCGGCGGCGGCGGATTGCTCGCAATTCTCAATCACGGGAAGGGCCAAGCGGACAATAAAGAGCCGAGTATTGGCTCGGACACAAAAGCGCCGCCACCAACCAGTGGACAAGATCCCAATGACAGTGGGGTATCACAGGAGACTCCAGGCCGTGTGCCGGCGAGAATACCCGCGAAGGCAAGCGACCCAACTCCAGACGGACAAGCGCAGGATAACCCTATTAGCGCAGTCTGCTATGCCGAAGATGCTACGTCACATGAGCGTGTGCCTAAGATCGGACAACTTCGGAAGTATCAGGATGTGAGAGTTTACTGGAGCGTGACAAACCTCCCTTCTGACGCCACACTTCAGGGACTATTTGGCGATGATACCGGCATTTCTGATAAAAATCCTATCGCACTGAAGACCGTTGGCAATACGTTGTATGCGAACGAAGCTGGCACCCGCACACTTATGGTGGAAGCAGTACGAAATAATCAATATCAGGTGCTTTGCTTCTTCAAACTTGATTTCATAAACTGACGATCACGGTGGCATTCCCGGATAACGTTGCAGCCAGCCTATCAAGTTAGTTTCATTTCGCTACCGTATGCACACCACTAGTGTGCGGTCGCATGATCTAAAAGGGTTGACGGATTCGCCCCCCCATCCCCTAG
>Ga0102924_1004571_pt1 | contig 13858 bp, 14 predicted proteins | sample PaiPotPPM11metaG_FD_80116 | JGI IMG/M metagenome (GOLD analysis project Ga0102924, IMG submission 80116) | Iron sulfur acid spring bacterial and archeal communities from Banff, Canada, to study Microbial Dark Matter (Phase II) - Paint Pots PPM... ... | reverse complement strand
GTCATATTGATATGAATGAGCAAGTTACCGCTCCAGCCTCTAAGGCCACTTCCTTCGAGAATAGCAGAGAATTGCAAGGTGTCCGCGGGCGTATCCAGCTAAGTTTCGTGGCGGTCAACGCCTGTGGCGCCAGCGAAAAACGGGCAAAAAAACCCTTCGGGCAGCCTGTATCCAGGAGGGCTGGGGCTCGTTCAAATATGCGGTTTGGTTGCTGACGAGTCAAGGGTACCCACGGGCTACGTCCGCACAAGTTCGCGTGCCGCTTTGACGCGGGCGCTCGATTTTGCACACTCGTTCCGCTAAGATGATCGTTTCCATCTAAGGAGAGGAACCCGCAAGCATCATGACATCCACTCAGAAGCCGCGCGTCCGTTTTGCCCCATCGCCTACGGGTTTTCTACACGTCGGAGGAGCCCGCACCGCCCTATTTAATTGGCTTTTCGCCAAGCACGAAGGCGGCATACTCCTGCTGCGCATTGAAGACACCGATGTGGAGCGCAATAAGCCTGAATTAGTTGACGGAATTTTGGTGGCTTTGCGATGGCTGGGCATCGAATGGGACGAAGGCCCGTTCTTTCAGTCTCAGCGCATCGAAATGTACCGCGCGGCTGCCGAACGCATTCTAGCAAGCGGCGCCGGCTATGCCTGCTATTGCAAAGCAGCCGCTTATACCGGAGGCGACTCCGCCGAAGAGCACGAAGGTGAAGGCGACGACGAAGGAAAGGCCGCCAAGGCGGTGGCTTGCTCTTGCCGCGATTTCACCGCTGACCAGCGCGCAGCCAAAGAAAAAGAAGGCATTCGCCCGGCGATTCGCTTTCGCACTCCGCGCGAAGGCACCACGCATTTTGAAGACGCCGTCTTCGGTCCGCGAGACGTGCAGAATGCCGAGATTGAAGATTTCGTGCTTCTGCGCTCTTCGGGCTTGCCTACTTACCAGCTCAGCGTGGTAGTGGACGACATCGACATGCGCATCACGCACATTATTCGCGGCGCCGATCACTTGTCCAACACGCCAAAACAAGTGTTGATTTACAAAGCCCTGGGCGCCGAGCCGCCGATTTTCGCTCACGTCCCTCTTATCCTGGGGCCTGATCGCACGCGGCTTTCCAAACGCCACGGTGCCACCAGCGTCGGCTCGTACGCCGACGAAGGATTTCTCCCCGAAGCATTTCGCAATTTCCTGGCGCTGTTGGGATGGTCCCCGGGCGCAGACGCCGAATACCTGCGCACAAATGAGCTTATCGAGCGATTCGCTCTTTCAGGCGTGAGCCGTACCAACGCTATTTTCGACCGCGCAAAACTCGAGTGGTACAACACGCAATATTTGCAGAAGCCGCCGGTGGAAGAGCTTTTGTCCTATGTGGAGGCGGAACTCAAACGCGCAGGCCTGTGGCAAGAAGCCTGGGCCACGACAGAGCGGGCCTGGTTCGCGCACACTGTGGATTTGATTCGCCCGCGAACGCGCCTACTCGGAGATTTCACCAGTTGGGCTCGCGCATTTTTCACCGACGATTTCGAGTACGAGCCGGAAGCGCGCGCAAAATTCTGGAAAGACGAAAAGCTGCCGTCGCTGATGCCTAAATTAGTTGAAGCGCTTGAAGCCCTTCCGGAATGGAATCACGACGCCTGTGACGCAGCGTTGCGAGGCGTGGCGACAACAGAAGGCGTCAAGGCCGGGCTACTCATAAATGCGACGCGCGTCGCGATAGTAGGACGCGCCGTCGCGCCCCCGCTTTTCGAAACCATGGTCGTGCTTGGAAAAGATCGAGTGATCTCACGGCTCCGACGCGCTCTACCCGCCATTTCCAGCCGCTAGAGCGACGCTTACCTTTCGCTCATATTAATCAACTCGAAAACGAATCCGTGTTTCAACGGGCCGGAACAAGCCTGGAGAAAATCTCGGGGTGAACCTCTTTGGGAGTCGCGCTCTCTTGAGCCAAATTGAACTTGGCAGTCAGAGTAAGCTTCACGGGCGGCAGACAAGTGCTGTCGTTGCATGCCTGATAACGCAGCGTCATCGGAATTTCCGCGTGACCGAGCACGGCTGCAGATTTGGCTGACAATCGCAGCACCAGCGTAACGCTTTCGCTGTACACGTCGAGCGGGTGCTCCGGAGAGAAAGCGAATTTTTCAAGCTTGCCCTTCGGGTAGATCGTGTCAATCAGTTCAAAACCGGCGGGAAGCTCGGCCTTTAGAGTCGTGGCGATCAGATACTCGTCCGTCGGCTTATGCGAATTCATGTGAAAACCGGAAGCTATATCCGCCACTACCGCAACTTTGAATTCTTTTCCGCGTGGAACAGGATCAAGCGAAACAAATATGTGGGGCTTAACGATCGTTGACGCACTCGGCGGGTTTGAAGACGCTTGAAGCGGAACACCGGATGCCCTTCCGCGTGCGACGAGCGCCCCAGCGCAGAAAGCCAGAATAAAAAAGAGAATGAAAGCAACGTCCAGGCGCTTCATGACTAGACCTGCACCGTCGATCCGGTTTTTTCACTCAAGATCCGGCTCATCACCTGGCTCAACGTTTCGCCAGTCTTATCCAGCACAAACGCGTGCGCGGTATCGGACCACCCAAGCTTGAAACTTGTAGCGAGTGCGGAAATCCAAATCTGCCGGACAGGTGCGTTAGGACTGATTACGAAGCGTGTCTCGTCTTCATCCTCAAATTCTATTTCTAATTTGCCGCTTCCGCCTTCGACCTCGAAATCATGATCGTCGCCAAGTTCCAGCAAGCGCGCGCGCAAGCTTTCGAAGGCAGCGTCACATTTCTTTTGGAATTCTTGTTCGTCCATCATAGGAAGTGCCAAACGTCTACAGCAGCGCCTTGATTTGTTTGTCCAGCTCGGCTTCGTCTGCCAAACCGATAAAACGTTTCTGGACCTTGCCGTCACGAGAAATCACGATGGTAGTCGGAAATCCCAGCAATCCTCCGAATTTTGCGGCAATGTCATCATTCCCCAGAACGATCGGATAATTCATGGTCATCGAATGGCCATCCACATCGAATTGCGTGGTTTGAACGTACGGAGCAACCACGCTTTTCCCTTCATCGTCCATCGCGACGCCCAGTATGGTGAGCCCCTTATCCGCATATTTTTGTTGGAAACCGATCATCCAGGGAATTTCCACCCGGCACGGTTCGCACCAGGTGGCCCAAAAGTTTACGATTACCACCTTCCCTTTCAGGCTGACCAGCGATACATCCTGACCTTGCAGATTCTTGAAAGTTACATCCGGCTCGTCCGGATGTGCCCCGCTATCCGCGCTTGAAGCTTTGGACAACCCGCGCGAATCGCAGCCGGAAAAATTGGTGGTAACAATCATTACCACTAACATCAGCAACAGAAAATAATTGGGGGCCCGTCGCATTCGTTCCGCTCCCATCATCTCGAAAACCTGTTCAAGAATGTAAGCTTACCTGAAAGCCATGTAAGACGGTTGAAGAAGACCAACCCGCCAACCGCAAGCAATAGCGCGCCGCTGAAAACCTCCACAGTGTGCAAGTGGCGGCGAAAGCGTTGATAGAATTTCAAAAAACCGCCGATGCCCAGCGCGGTCACAAGAAACGGAATCGCAAGTCCGGCCGAGTAGCACGCCAGCAGGAAAACGCCCTGACCAATCGTTTCGCGTGTTGCTGCGATAGCCAGCACACCCGCTAGAATCGGGCCGATACATGGCGTCCACCCAAACGCGAACGCAAAACCCATTAGAAATCCGCTGATGATTCCCGGCTGGCCGCCGAGATTGCGGAAGCGGACGTCGCGATTCAGCCAGCGCGTCATGGCCGGGCCCAGAAGAAAAATTATGGAGATGGAGTAGAACTGTGCGGCTTTTAACGTGGTCCCCAGAATTCCAGGCCGAAAACTCAGCGCGGCACCCACGGCAATAAAAACGATTCCGATCACAAATCCCGCGCGCAAGGAAATCTTCGCGAGCCAGCCGACCAGGTGCAAGCCAAACAACACGATTAGCGCTCCCGCTAGCGGAGCAAGCAAGCTGCGGTTGCGAACCAGAAACGATCCCACGACGCTGGCAGACGCACCAAACGTGATGAATACGATGGAAAATCCCAAAACGAATGCGAAAGCGGAGGTGAGTAATCCGCCGCGGGGAGTTTGCCCTTCTTTGAGCTGCTCCACTCCGATCCCAGAAAGCATTGAAATATATCCGGGCACCAGCGGCAACACGCAGGGAGAGAGGAACGAGACAAGTCCTGCGACAAAGGCGGCGAATGCGGAGACACCCATTTAATATTCTTAATCCTCGTGGAATTGCTTGGGCCTGCCGGCGAATTTGCCGGACTCAACTTGAATACGTATTTTCACACATCCATTAGACGTACGCTTGGGCTTTTTGATGCTTCGGCGGGCTCCACAGAAAATTCCGGATGCCGAGTGTGCCAGTTCGTGGCCTGTTCGAAGGCGAAAGCGATCGCAAGCAAGGTGGCTTCACCCCATTTCGGACCGATGAGTTGCAACCCCACTGGCAGCCCTTGGCGAGTGAATCCGCAGGGAATTGCGATGGCTGGATGTCCCGTTAAGTTTGCCGGGCGGTTCAGTCGCACGAGGGCTGAGCGGACAGTTTCTTTCTCGCCTGCGACCATTAATTCGTTCTCGCCGATTCGCGGCGCAGCAATTGGCACGGCAGGCGCCAGAATCGCGTCCACGAGCTTGAACGCCGAGTCGAAATCTTGCTCGACCTCTCGCTTCGCTTCGAATCCACGAAGGTAATGAACCGCGCGCACTTGCGCTCCCATTTCGAGCCGGCCGCTCACGTCGCTACCGTAATCCGCCATGCGTGCCGGATAAAATCCATGCGATTGATGATAGTGCGTGGCTTCGGCCAGAGCGATGTTCGTGGCAGGTTCCTGGGAATCCGCCAAGTGCGGAAGCGAGACCTCTTGAATACGGGCGCCAACTCGTTGAAACGCTTTTCCCGCAGCGTCGATGGCTTGCTGAACTTCCGTATCAATCCGTTCGAAAAAATATTCTTTCGGCCAGCCGATCCGGAACCGGCGAGGGCGAGTTCGCCGGAGCTTTCGAAAATCAGGCGGCTCGGCATCCTTCGGATATTTTCCGGCGATCGCCTGCAGAAGAATGCAAGCATCCACCACGTTGCGCGCGAGCGGCCCCGCATGATCGAAGCTTGGCGCCAGGGGAATCACGCCGGACACGCTTACGAGTCCATACGTCGGTTTCAGCCCGACAATGCCGCATAGCGCCGCCGGGATTCGAATCGAGCCGCCGGTATCCGTCCCGACTGAACCAAAACACATTCCCGCTGCCGTGGCCGCGGCCGAACCTCCGCTCGAGCCACCCGACATGCGCCCGGTCGCCCATGGATTGTGTACTGGGCCGTAGTGGGGATTCTCGTTTGTGATCCCGTAAGCAAACTCGTGCATATTGGTCTTGCCCAGCAGAATCGCGCCTGCCTGGCGCAGACGCGCGCCAACTTCGCTATTTTCCTTTGGAATGAAATCCGCCAAAATCTTTGAGCCCGCGGTGGTACGGATTCCTCGGGTGTAAAAGTTGTCCTTCAACGCAATCGGAATACCGTATAGTGGGCTAGTGAGATTTGGTCTTCTTCCCCGCTTTTTCCCCAGGAGTTCTCGCTCCGCCAAGCGTGCTTGCTTTCGCGCTCGATCGGCCACCACCGTCAGAAACGCGTTCATCGATGGATTCAGCCGCTCGATTCGTGCAAGCGCAACATTCACAAGATCTACGGGGGAGATTTCCTTGCGGCGCAATAAAAGCGCAGCCTGCTCGATGGATAGAAATGCCAGCTCGGATTCGGATGTCGGCGTCACGCGACCTTCTTCAAAAAATCTTTTCCGCCTTGCGCAGCGTTCCGGCCGAACCAACATTCGCGATTCGAAAAACCACCAGATACTGGTTCTCATTGCGGATCGTACCGAATGAAAACCGCCGGTATTCGAAGCCGAACCCGCAGCAAGAGCCGTTGTAACTCGCTTCCAGGATCTGGTTTTGAAAGGCCTGCTGCGTAAAATCGTAGCTCAGGCCGGCGGTAGCGTTGAACCCTATACGCGTCAAATCGCCATAGCCCACCAGTGCGCGCACCTGGTTCGAGCGCGACTGGAAGACGAAATTGGGCGGGTTTTCATCCGGCGGCGTCGGCAGATTCGTGGTGGAAAAATGTGCCAGGGTTAAAAACGACTGTTTGTAAGGCTTGAGCTTCAACAAAGTGCCGATCGCGGTCAATTGATTTCGCTTGGGATCAAAATTCATGATGAATTCGGTGTCAAAATGTTTACCCGGCTCGATTACCAGGTCGCTCACGATGGGGGAAAATCGCCGCGGCGAATCGGTGAATGCAAAGGGCGTAATTTCGTCCAGGGTCTGAAATACATTGCGTTGTCCGTTGATCAGCGCGCCTCCAAAGGTCGGATCGAAGAAATACTTTTGAACCAGCCGCCATCGCACCAGTTCCTCGGCATTGCCGTCTTTTTTGCGCCGGTAAAGACGCTGCGTGATTCCATATTCGATTTCGTTCGTGTCGGTCAGAGTCTCGTCTTCATCGAAACGGATATACCGCGCGTAGTTATTCACTCCGCTGACGTAGTTGTAAACAATGTCAGGCTCGATGACATGTTTCCACTTTGTTCCCGATTTTTCCCAGACGCGGTCGAAGGAGGGCGGGCGGAGATCGATGGATAGTTCTTCGGTGGTGCGAAAAAAACCGCGGTCAAGGAAGGTGTTACCGTTCGCCTGCCCGCCGTAGTACGTGGAGCGCAGAGTAAAAGTAGGCGTTACATCCAGCCAATTCCCGAGGTGCAGGGGTATCGTCACGGTGGGAGCCAGTTCACTTCGGCCAACAAAATTCGGAGTATCCAGCGGCGTCGCCGTGACCGTATCACTGCGATGCACCGCATCTATAAAGCTGCCAAACGAAAAATAAATAGGAAGTTGGGGAAAGGGCGCTTGGTCCACGGAACCGAAGCGCACTTCCGGTGCCGCCCGCAGGGAAACATAAGTGTCCGGCGTCGCACTCAAATAGTTCTGATAGCTAAGCGCCGCGAAATTCAAGCTGAATCCGCGAAAATTATTCGTCAGAAACGCGGAGTTGCGTACTTCCGAGTTAACCGCCTGCGTATAGGTCTCGCTCCAGGCCAGGCGGTACGTCAGGCTGTTCAAGTTGTCCAAATCGGCCACTGCGCGCCAGCCATCCGGCAACAAAGCGGTGAAAAGCAGCCGCGCTTCGTGGCCGCCTTGGTTAATCGCAGGTACCGGCGGCTCACCCGGGATTTGCGGTTGTTCCAGGCCGCGGTCTATTACGCCGGTGTAAGAGGCTTCTAGTTTTGCATTTTCCCACGGGCGCATCCGCAGGTCCGCTCTCTGGCTCCAGCCTCTTCGGCTGTAATAATTTCCGCCCAGCGTCCCGTCCATCCAATCCGTCGGAGCCCAATAATACGTTTCGCCTAAGATGTAACCCTTGTTCGAACTGTCCCCGATATTCGGAATCATGAAGCCGGATTCACGTTCTTTCTCCGCGGGAAATGTTGCGTAAGGGAGATACAACACCGGAACCGATAAGACTCGAAAGTCGCCGTTCACCAGGTGCACGGACTTCTGCAGATAAACGGTGGCCTCCGGAGCGTAAAATTTCCAGGTAGGTTTATCCGGGTCGCATACCGTCATCCACGCTTTTTTAATGCGGTAAGTGTGTTCGTCCAGACGCTCTGCTTCTTCCGCTTCAAAATAGAGCGGATTGGGAGTGACCAGCAAAGTTGGCGTGGGGTGGCGCTCGATCGAAAAGGTGGCGCGCACGTGAAGAAATCTTCCGTGTCCGGTGCGCAATTCGTAATGCGCTTCGTCCGCCTCGATATGCTGGGTCATATAATCCAGCTGGACGTGCCCGCGCGCGATCGCAACATAGGTGTCTTCGTTGTACTCCACGTGGTCCGCCCGCAGCCTGGTGTTTTGATAATGCACATCCACGTTGCCGTCTGCGTAATAAATCCTGCCCACCTGCCGCTGCTGGTCCGCTTCTAGCGTGGCGCTCTGATCTGCGTTTGCTCCAGTCTGCGGCGAGGTGTTTGAAGCGCGGGATGCCTGTTTTGTTGCGGGATTTTGCGGCTGGGGCTTTGCGTTTTCTTGCGCGTAGCTAAAGGCTGGATGGGCCAGCAAAATGAAAAATAAGACGAAAAGAGAACGAGGCATGCAGAGTGTTAGCGTGATTTTGGCGTCTGGCATCAGCGAAAAGCGCCGAAGTCTCTCAGTAAGTGTGAAAAAAAGAAAGTCGAGACTAACACGCGCCCCCCGCAGCCGCAATCGCATGGTCGCAATCGCATGGTCGCAATCGTGTGGTCGGTCGCATGGTCGCCGTCGCACGGTCGCGTCGCATAGCGTTGAACTATCCCATCGACTCAGAACAATCCGCCGGCAGTATAGGTTGCCTGATAAGCGACAATTCGGCACATCCATCGCTGCGTTATTGGTAGCGGACTGCTAATATTGCGACCGTTCCGCCACTGGAGCTTCCGCAGCGCAAAACGGACCAGTGATAAGAATATGCACGGAGTGTGGCGCCCTCTTGCTCGAGGACGCCGATAACTGCCCTTTTTGTGACGCGCCTCTCGCCGAAACCGCCGAAAATCTCGAACCAGTGGCGGTCGGTGTAGCGCCATCTGTTCACGCTGCCTCATCTACACGAGCTGAGGCGGCTAGACGCGCTGACGCATCTGCCCGCGCTGGCGCCTTCGCCGACGCCACGCACGCTACATCGTCTACCGACGTCGAGGTATCTGCTCGCTCCGCGCCGCCTGCCCACGTTGCGTCGTCTACTCACGCTACATCGTCTACCCACGTTGCTTCGCCAACTTACGCTACATCGCCTACGCGCGTTGCGTCGTCTGACCACGCGACATCCGCGCAGGGTGCTTCGCCTGCACGCGCCGCCTCGTCGCGTCAATCTTTGACCGACGAACAGTCCGTCGAACCCGAATGGCGGCGGGAGGTTTCCCGCCGACTGGAAGATTATCGGGCGAGGAGGGGGTACCTGCGGCCGGACGACTCGCAGTCGGGGCTGCCTTTCTCCCGGCAGTCCAGGATCGCTGAGGAAGAGGCGGCGCAGGAACGCCAGCGCGAGGCCGAGCGGCTGCGTGAGGCGGAACGCCAGCGGCTAGCGGAACGCCAGCGCATTCGTATGGCGCAGCGCAAGACCGAACGCGTGGAGATAAACGTTCAGCCCGAACTGGATTTTTCGAGCGCGGCGCACGAACGGGCGCATCCGCAGACGGCGCTAGTCCCCGTTGCGAGCCTGATCGAGCGGCGGAAGGCTGGATTTCTTGACGCCATCTTCCTGGGGCTCACGTACGCCGGGTTTCTGGGGTTGTTCCGGTCGCTGGGCGGGCAAGTGGTGGTGGAGAAGGCGGATGCTGCGGTGTATCTCGCCGCGTTTTTTCTTTTTTATGCGCTCTATTTTTCTCTGTTCACTACTTGCGCGGAGGCTACTCCCGGGATGCAGCTGCTCTGTCTTACGACGGTGCGTCTGGACGGGACCGTACCCGATACTCGGCAACTTTTGTGGCGCAGCTTCGGTTACCTGCTGGCGGGGGCCACGCTGATGCTTGGTTTCGTGTGGGCGCTGTGGGACGAAGACCATTTTACCTGGCAGGATCGCATCTCGCAGACTTACGTCACCGGCGCGATGCCGTTGATGGAGCAAGATGCGTTGGAGGTTCCAGCAGGGCGCCGCAGCTTCGCGCGCAGGTGAAATTGGGTCGGGGGCTGGCGCGATTTTCGTGAAATTTGGTGAGCGGCTATGTGCGGTTGTGGCCCCGGGTAGAAATTTCCGCGTTCTTTGTTTTCTTTGAGTTACGTCATTTTCTATATTTTGGTCAGAACCGGGTAGAAGTGGGTGATCGGTTCGCAAAAAACGCATCGTTTTCGACGGGGGATTCCACAGCGGGAGCTCTGTGTTTTGAGACTCAAAGATTGCGAAATTCTGCGCGACTTTCGTGAAATTTAGAGAAAGTCTAATGTGTGTTCTAGTGCCGGTTAGACAGGGTTTAGTTGTTTGTTTTCTATAACATCTGTTTTTCACCCAGAACCGGTTAGAAGTGGGCGCCCACTTGGCCAAAACCGCCTCGTTTTTCTGCGTCAGGCAGCCCGGATTTTGAGCGCGAACGTTGGCGGAATCCCGTAGCGATAGCCGAGCTGATAAGCGGTCTGGAATTTGGCGATTTAAGTTGGTGAGTTTGCGTTCAGAGGGTAGCTTGGTTGCGAGAGGAAAGTGCGGGAGGTATGGCTTTGCTGAGTTTAGTTGAAGCGCCCGATACTGTTCTACTCTATCCACGCGGAACGGTAGCATGTTGATTTACGAATTTCAAGGAGTCGTGTGTGTGGATGGGCTAGTACTCGGAAGCGGCAAAGCCCATTTGGGGAACGACGTGCACGCGCGGAATCCCTCGATAGCGTGTGTGAAAATCACAGCTTGATCATCCCGCCACGGCGGAAACTCGGCTCCTTTCTTCCAAGCCTCGGTCGTTAGCGCTACCAAGTTTACTCGGCGGAAGAGCCGACACGTCATCTAATCAACCCTCAAACCCGTTGGTTAACGGGGCCCATTCCGTAGTCGCAGAGTTGCGTCGTCCGGTAGGTAAATCTCAATTCGAGGAGGGAAGACGTATTTCATGAAATTGGTAGCCGCGTATAGGACAGGCACGAAAACCACAAAGATGGCACACACAAGGCGAACACCGCGAAGACCAAATGCTGCGAGAACCAGTCCAGAAACAATCGCACTTCCCCAACCGATTAGCTGAGTGTAAGTGCTCGATGCCTGGAGTTGCACATGGCAGCGTGGACAGGGAAATGGCCCCGCCGCCACGATATGTTCAGGCTTCAGCTCCGCCCCGCACTTCACGCACGTCCGTACAGATCGCCGCATAGACTCCAATCTAGAAATACTTGAGTGCCGCATCGACTACTTGGCGAACCGCGAAACCGGCTATTCCTGCCCGAGTAAGGGGCGGCAAGTTGGATTTTCCCCGGGTGAAGCCCTGCACGAACTGCACCGCCTCGCTGGGGTGAGTCGCCACCGTTTCTACGGCCTTTGCCATGCCTGCTGCCGCCTGTGGCCCGGCAATTGCGACGGAGAGGCCAGCACCTTCGACGACCGCGGCAGGCGCAAGTATATACTTCTTTGCGGCATCCGTTTCAGCAGTGACCTTGCTTGACAACTGGGCGATATATTCCGGGCTCCCGGGCGGAGGGCCATTGAGTTTAGCAATCGCGTCAGCCCTCTGCTGCGCTTGCGCGGTGACTACTAGTTGCTGTAGATCCGGTTGGGCAGTCTTGTCCTGCGAAATTGCGGGGTTGTTTTGCGCAGGTTGCTGCGCGTCGGCTTGCGGCTGGTCCTTGGCTACACAATCCATTAAGGGGGTGCACCCTCCCGATCCGGCTTCCACGGGCGGGTAGAGAAGATGGCCGTCGAGGTCGGCGAAGGTTTCCGGGTTGTCGCTGACCATGGCGTAGAGGTTTAGAGTTTGCGGATTCGTTAAATTGGCGTAGGGCACGGGTGCGGGAATGGCAGACCAATCGGGCGAGAGCCAGCGGCCGAATTGGGAGGAATAGTAGCGGGCGCCGAAGTCGTCGTTGTTGGTTTCGGTGTCGCGTTCCTTGCCTTCGAATTTGTAGGTGTTGCCGCTGGACGACGAGAGAACACGTTCGCCGCCGAAGGGATAGAAATCCGACTGATCGAGGATCGCGCCGGTAGAATTCGTTACTACGCGTGATGTTCCCAGGTGGTCGGCGGCGTAGTACACGACGTTGCCAGAAGAATCACGTCGCGCGATACGTTTGCCGCCGAAGAAAATATATTCGTCGGTGATGTTGCCGCTCAAATCGGATTCGTCGAGAATTTCGGTGCCTGCGCCGTACCAGTAGATTTTGCCCGCCGCGGCGGACAGGCCGTTGGATTTTTCGACGCGGTCGCCATCGCCGTCGTAAGTGTAGTTCACACCCCCCGCGGATTTAATCTCGCTTTCGGCGTTCCAGCCGTAGGTGTTGTGGCCATCGGTCAGGAGGTTGCCGGAGGCATCATAGGAAAATGGGGCGTTGGTGAACTGGTTGCTGCTGGGGCTGAGATCCATGATCCACGTAAAGTTTACCGCTAAGGCGACAACATTGCGCGGGTGATGCTGCGCAAAAGGTACAGAGAGGGAAGTGCGGGAGGTATAGCTTCGCTGCGTTTTGTTGAAGCGTCCGATGCTGTTCTCTTCTATCCACGCGGAACGGTAGCATGTTGATTTGCGATTTTCAAGGAGTCGTGTGTGTGGACGGGCTAGTACTTGGAGGCAGCGAAAGCGATTTTGGGAATGAACCAGAAATGAAGATGCGAAACGAAGTACGAATCACAGAAAAGATTCGCCATCCCCGTAGGGTTTCAATCGTGCTCAGTGCACAAACTAGTGCCGCGTCGCAAGGGTTCGCCCCCACCGCCGTGGTTAAGTCGCCAACTTATGTAAAAGAACTAGCATGACAAGGAAAACAGGAAGGTCGACCACAAACTCGCCCACGCCATATGGGCGGATTTCATAAGGCAAAGAATAGTCTCCTTTGAGCTGCAGACGCCCGACCACAAGCGCAAGGGCCGTGAATCCGATAGCCAAGGCAAGAACTAATCCTAACCACCATCCGTAAAGGACTGCCCCTACCGCAAGGCGGACGGCGACGAATGCTAGCAGCGCTCCAATCGCAATTACTCTGTATGGCAAGAGCGCGATGCAAGTAATCGCCAAAGCTAGTAACCTGGCACCGTGCACAAGCTGTTCATGGTTGAAGGGCCATGTCGAAAATATACCAATGACCCCGAACATTGACGACATAAATAGAAGCACTAGGTACTTATCGCGATAGTAGCGCAAGTCAGTATTCTGGATTCCGCACTTTCGTGCAATAGACTCTACTATCTCTGCGCAGTTCATGGCAACGCGCATGCTGCCTCTGCATACAAGTAGGAAGCTCCGTCCAAACCCAATTTCGGCGGGTGGCCGACCCTTTCTTATTATTTTTCGCGTTGACATGACGCCCAGGCGGATAGTACCACACCACCAGTTCACTACTTAGTTCCCTCGACCCGTGCGGGGTGCCGAACCCTTCGGGGTTTGAAGGGTTCGAGTTTTTCGCATGAAACAACGCCTGCGACGCCGCTATGGATTGGGACAGCTGCACTTTATTACTTGCAGTTGTTATCGTCGCGCGCCTTTGTTGGGGAGGGAACGAGCGCGGTATCTCTTTCTGAAGATTCTCAGTGAAGTTAGGGAGCGCTTCGATTTCGCGCTGATCGGTTATGTAGTGATGCCGGAACATATCCATCTGCTGATCAGCGAGCCGAATGTGGGAAATCCCAGCACGGCGATGCAGGTGTTGAAACAGCGCGTTTCGCGAGCGCTGCATCGGAGGAGAAGGCGCACGCCGTCGGAACAGAAATGCTTGTGGGAGGAAGCTCCCGTGCGGAAATACCAACCGTTCTGGCAGCGACGATTCTACGATTTCAATGTGTGGAGCGCAAAGAAAAAGAACGAGAAGATGAATTACATGCACTTCAATCCGGTGAAGAGAGGATTAGTGGAGCATCCGAAGGATTGGGTTTGGAGCAGTTATGGTTTTTATTCCAGAACAGGGACGAGTTTGTGCGCGCCGAATCTGGAGTGGGAGGCGAAAAGGAAAACCTGAAAACAATTCAGGAACAACGTCAAAATCCGAACCCTTCACACCTCGAAGGGTTGATTGGATAAGAACGAAGGCTCCAGTCTCTGGCCGAGTATGCTTTGGGTTGGAGGACCGAAGCAGTCGGTAGGAAGGAGCCTTCAATGCTGATTATAGGATGTG
>Ga0102924_1004569_pt1 | contig 13868 bp, 13 predicted proteins | sample PaiPotPPM11metaG_FD_80116 | JGI IMG/M metagenome (GOLD analysis project Ga0102924, IMG submission 80116) | Iron sulfur acid spring bacterial and archeal communities from Banff, Canada, to study Microbial Dark Matter (Phase II) - Paint Pots PPM... ... | reverse complement strand
GGCTGATCTTCTACGACGGCTCGCCCCGCCGCACCTCGCCCGGCACGGCCGCCGAGATCGCGGCCGCCGTGAAGCGGCGGATCGAGGTGGTGGGCGTGTTCGTCAACCCCACGCTCGAGCAGGTCGCCCGCGCCGCCGACGAGGTGGGTCTGACCATGCTCCAGCTCCACGGCGAGGAGGGACCGTCGTTCTGCGGCGAGGCCGCCCGCCGTACCGGCTGCAAGGTAATCAAGGCGGCGCGTGTGCGCGGCCGCGCCGACCTCCAGGCGCTGGCGCCGTTCCACACCGACTTCCACCTGCTCGACGGCTACTCGCCGGGGCGGCCGGGGGGGACGGGGAAGACGTTCTCGTGGGAGATAGCCCGAGGGCACCGCAGCGACGTGCCCGTGGTCCTGAGCGGAGGGCTGAACCCGGCAAACGTGGCCGAGGCGATCGGTGTCGTGCGACCATTCGCCGTGGACGTGGCCAGCGGCGTCGAGGCCGCGCCGGGTCGCAAGGACCCCGAGAAGATGACCGCCTTCGCACAGGCTGCGCAGGCCGTCCAGGCCGGCTCGGCCATGGGGGTCGCCCCCTCGTGAGCACGGTCGAGCACCGCTTCGGCCGCTACGGGGGCCAGTACGTGCCGGAGACCCTTATGCCCGCGCTGACCGAGCTCGAGGAGGCGTGGGTGAGAGCCCGTGAGGCCCCCGCTTTCCGGGCCGAGCTCGAGGGCCTGCTCCGCGACTACGTGGGCCGGCCCTCGCCGCTCTACCACGCCACGCGGTTGAGCCAGGCGGCCGGACACCCGATCTACCTCAAGCGCGAGGACCTCAATCACACCGGCGCGCACAAGATCAACAACGCCCTGGGCCAGGCGCTGCTGGCCAGGCGCATGGGCAAGCGGCGGATCATCGCCGAGACCGGCGCCGGCCAGCACGGGGTGGCCACCGCCACCGCCTGCGCCCTGCTCGACCTGGAGTGCGTCGTCTACATGGGGACCGAGGACATGCGCCGCCAGAAGCCCAACGTCGAGCGAATGGAGCTCCTGGGCGCGAGGGTGGAGCCGGTGCAGGCGGGGGCACGCACGCTCAAGGAGGCGGTCTCGGCGGCCATCCGCGACTGGGTCGCCAACGTCGCCACCACGCACTACGTAATCGGATCATGCGTCGGACCCGCTCCCTACCCGGCCCTCGTGCGCGACCTCCAGCGCGTGATCGGCGACGAGGCGCGAGCCCAGGTCCTCGAACAGGCGGGCCGCCTCCCGCACCGGGTGATCGCCTGCGTCGGCGGGGGCTCGAACGCCATCGGGATGTTCACGCCGTTCGTCGAGGACGCCGGGGTGGAGCTGATCGGCGTCGAGGCGGCCGGCGAGGGCCTTGACACCGGGCGCCATGGAGCGCCGCTGACCGCGGCCGGGCTTCCCGGCGTCCTGCACGGCTCCTTCTCGGCGGTCATGCAGGACGAGGACGGCCAGATCCTCGAGGCCCACTCCATCTCCGCCGGTCTGGACTATCCGGGGACCGGTCCCGAGCACGCCTGGCTCAGGGACTCCGGCCGGGCGCGGTACGTGGCCGTGACCGACGGCCAGGCGCTCGAGGCCTTTGCCCGAGTGGCCCGTCTTGAGGGCATCATCCCCGCACTCGAGAGCTCGCACGCGCTGGCCTGGGCCCTGGCTCGGGCCCAGAGCGAGCTTGACCTCGTCTGCCTTTCCGGCCGCGGTGACAAGGATCTCGAGGAGGCGCTGGACAAGCTCGGCCCCGCCGGCGGAGCGCCGCCGCGTTGACCCGCCTGGCCACGGGAACCGAGCGGATCGCCGAGGCCTTCGCCGCGGCACGCGCCGAGGGTCGGCGGGCGGCGCTGATGCCCTACCTGATGGGTGGCTTTCCGGACCTCGACACCTCGCGGGCCATCGGCCACGCCTGCGCGCGGGGCGGTGCCGACCTGCTCGAGCTGGGCGTGCCCTTCTCCGACCCGCTGGCTGACGGTCCCGTAATCCACGCTGCGGGCACGGCAGCGCTGCGCCGGGGCACGCGCGTGGAGGATGTCATCGAGGTGGCCCGTGAGCTGGCCCGCGAGGTCCCGGTCATCGTCATGTGCTATGCCAATCCGATCTTCGCCCGGGGCAGCGAGCGCTTCGCCGACATGCTGGTGGACGCCGGCGTAAGCGGTCTGATCGTCCCCGATCTCCCCCTCGAGGAGAGCTCGAAGCTCCTGGAGGTGTGCGACGCGCGCGGTCTGGCCCTCGTCCCCCTCCTCGCCCCGACGACACCGCCGGACCGCCTGGCCCGCATCGGCGCCCAGGCGCGCGGCTTCCTGTACGCGGTGTCGCTGACCGGCACCACGGGCGAGCGCTCCGCGCTCGACCCCGGCTCGCTCGCCGCCTTACTGTCCGGCGCGGCGGCCCACTCGCCGGTTCCGGTGGTGGTGGGCTTTGGGATCGGCACCCCCGAGCAGGCCCGGAAGGCCGTGGCGGCGGGTGCCCAGGGCGTGATCATCGGGAGCCGGCTCGTCCGTGCGGCCGGCGAGGCCGAGGATCCCGCGGCCGCCGTCGAGGATCTCGTGCGCGGCTTCGCCGCGGCACTTGGTTAGCATGCTGGCGCGATGGGATTAGTCCTCACCGCAACCGCCGGCCTGTCCATCTGGATCATCCTGTGGGCCACCAACCTGTTCAGCGGCTTTGACTCGATCCTGGTCGGGATCGCGATGGTGCTGCTGGCGATAGCGGTCCGCAACGTCCTGCCGTATCTGCCCGGTCGGCGGGGCTGATTCCCGCCCGGCGATGGCCACTCACCGCCACGGGCGGCATCGAGCGCTCACCGGTTGTGCCTGCGCGCTGCTCGCCGCCCTGGTGGCCGGATGCACCACAGCGGCGCCGGCTCCGACCGCCACCGGAACGTCACTGGCCGTCTATCTGAGCGACCCCGCCGACCTGGGCTCCGACCCGACGGCTGCGGATGTGGTGGACGCGGAGAGGCTGGCCTTCACGCAGCTGGGCAGCCAGGTGCACGGCTTCACGCTCACGCTGCATGTCCTCTCGGCCGGCAAGCTCTCAGACAACGCTCGCGCGGCGATCGAGAACAACAACGCCGTCGCCTATCTGGGCGAGATCGTCCCCGGAAGCTCGGAGGACACGGTCGGCATCACCAACGCCCTCGATCTGCTCCAGATCAGTCCCACCGACAACGCGCTCGAGCTCACGCAGCGCACGGCCGCGATAAAGGGGGCTCCGAGCCGCTACTACGAGGACTGGTCCACCTACGGCCACACGTTCGCGCACATGGTTCCCGCGAGCGCTCATGAGGCGGTCGCCCTCCTGCACGAGATGGAGAGCCTGGGCGTGAAGACGCTTCACATCGAGGCCGAGAGCACCGATTACGCCCGGTCGATGAGATCGGTGATCGCCGGCAACGCCGCCGCTGCCGCTCTGAGCCTCGGAGCCTCGAGCGCATCCGACGCCGTCCTGTACCTCGGCAGCTCCCGGACGGCGGCTGCCGCCGCTCTGGACGCGGCCGCCGCGGCCAACCCGAAGGTCAAGCTGTTCGTGCCCTCGACGCTGGCCGACTCGGCCTTTGCGGCCCAGCTCAGCCCGGCTGCGCAGAAGGCCCTGTATGCCTGTTCCCCGGGCTTTCTCTCCCGCTCCCTGCCGGCGGCCGGCCAGGCCTTCACCTCGAGCTTCCAGGCCACCTACCACCACGCACCCGCCCCGCAGGCGATCTTCGGGTACGCTGCGGTTCAGGCTCTCCTCCACGTCCTGCGGCAGGCTGGGGCGCAGGCCAACAACCGCGGGACGGTCGTGGCCGACTTCATGAAGCTCTCATACGCGGGCTCCGTCCTCGGCTCCTACACGATCAAGCAGGGCGACATCAGCCTCGATTCGTTCGTGATCGAGCACGTGAAGTCGGGTGGGCTCGTGCCCTTCAAAGCGCTTCAGGGGTGAAGCGGCTAGCACTCGCGCTCACGCTGGCGGCGCTGCTGGCGGGTTGCGGCGCCCGGAGCCCGGTCGAGGGGCGCGTTCCCGGCCGGACGCTGCGGATCTACATGAGCGGGTCGCTGAGCGGGGCCTCGGCCACGTCGACCCGAGCGGCCATGAGGGGTGCCGAGATGGCGCTGCGGGACCACGGTCCCCGCATCGGCCGCTACCGGATCCAGCTCACTACGCTCGATGACGCCACGGCCCAGAGCGATGGGTGGGACCCCAATCAGACGACTCTGAATGCGCGGACGGCCGCCCAGGACCCCACGGCCATCGGCTACATCGGCGAGTTCGACTCGGGTGCCAGCGCGATCTCGATCCCGATCCTCAACCGGGCCGGAGTCCCGCAGGTGAGCGCCCAGGGAGGCGCCGTCGGCCTGACCTCCGACGGTCCTGGACGCTCTCCGGGCGAGCCCGCGAAGTACTACCCCACGGGTCGGCGCACATTCGTCCGCGTGGTTCCCACTTATGCCGTCGAGGCCGCGGTGGAGGTCTCGCTCGAGCAGACGACGGGTTGCCGCTCGGCCTTCGTCCTTCAGGATGGGAGGGTGGACGGGGAGGATGCCGCGATCAGCTTCGTGCTGGCCGCACAGGCCGCGGGGCTGCGGGTCCTGGGCGTGCAGAGCTACGAGGCTCAGGCGGGCGACTACAGGTCGGTGGGGCTAGCCGTGGCCAAGCTTGCGCCGTCCTGCGTGTTGCTCGCGGCGACCGACGAGCACAGCGCGGCGCGGGTGGCTGCCCAGGTGGGCGCGGTTGACCCTTCGGCTTCGATCCTCGCCGCCAGCCCCCTGGCCGATCCCGCCTTCGTCGATCCGGAGCTGGGGGGGATCCCCCTGTCGCTGGATCCGCGCGTGTTCGTGCTCGCGCCCGGACTGGCTTCCAGCTCCTACCCGCGCCGGGGCCAGGAGTTCCTGGCCCGCTATGCCCGGCTCTACGGCTCTGCGCCGCCGCAGGCCATCTTCGGCTACGAGGCCATGAGCCTTCTTCTGCACGCCATCAACGTGGCCACCGATCACGGCCGGGCGCAGGCCGTCCGCGCCCGGGTCGTGCAGGAGCTGTTCGCCACCCGGGAGCGCCACAGCCTGCTCGGGACCTACAGCCTCGACCGCGATGGCGACACCTCGTTGCGCGCGTACGGCATCTACCGGGTCAAGGCCGGAGCGCTCTCGTTCGTCGCGCAGGAGCGGGGGTGAGCGGCGCGAATTCTGGGTTCACGTTCCGTTAGGAGGTGCCGGCCAGGACTTTGCTCAGGGGGCAGCGCCCATTAGGGTGCGCACCTGAGACACCCAGCCCCGGGGCTAGGGGCGATGAAAGGAGGAATATGAGGTTCCGAAGGGCACTTACAGTCTGCCTCTTTGCCGTCGCGGCGGCGGTGGTGGTCGCGGCATGCGGTTCGAGCAACAAGACGACTTCGAGCTCGACGCCGAGCTCCAGCAGCTCGAGCGCCTCCAACACGGTCGACATCTACTCGAGCCTGCCGCTACAGGGCGCCTCCAGCGCCCAGACCGGGCCGCTGGTCAACGGCATCAAGCTCGCCCTGTCGCAGGCGGGCGGCAAGGCCGGCAAGTTCACGGTCAACTACAGCTCGCTGGATGACTCGACGGCAGCGGCCGGAAAGTGGGACCCGGGCCAGACGGCGGCCGACGCCCGCAAGGCGGCCGCCGATCCCAAGGCCGTCTACTACATCGGGGAGTTCAACTCCGGCGCTTCCGAGGTATCCATCCCGATCCTCAACCAGGCGGGCATCCCGCAGGTCAGTCCGGCCAACACGTACGTGGGCCTGACCACCAACCTGCCGGGCAGCGCTCCCGGCGAGCCGGCGAAGTACTACCCGACTGGCATCCGCACCTACCTGCGGATCGTGCCGATCGACTCGATTCAGGCGGCGGCCGACCTGATCGCGATGAAGCAGGCCGGCTGCACCAAGGTGGCGGAGGCCAACGACAAGGAGGCCTACGGTCAGGGCCTGGCCCAGCTGGTCGAGCTGGAGAAGGGCTTCTACGGCGTGAACGTCGTGAGCAACACGGGCATCGATCCGACCGCGCCGAACTTCCGCTCCTACGCGGCGACCGTCAAGGGAGAGGGAGCCGACTGCTTCTTCTTCGCCGGCATCGTCTCCAACGGTGCGGTCCAGATCACCAAGGACGTCCACGCGGCGCTCCCGACCGCCAAGATCTTCGGCGCCGACGGCGTGTGCACGGACTCCTACACGGCGGCCTCCAAGGGCGGCGTGCCGGCGGCCATCGATCCGCTGATCGAGTGCACGGTGGCCACGCAGAACCTCGTCTCCTACCCCGGAGGTAAGGCCTTCCTGGCCGCCTACAAGGCCAAGTACGGCGTCTCGAACCCGGATCCGTACGCCATCTACGGCTATGAGGCCATGAAGCTCGGGCTGGACACGATCGCCAGCCTCGGTTCGCAGGGCAACAGCAAGTCGGCGGTGCTCCACGCGCTGTTCGCCATCAAGGCCCGCAACTCGGTGCTCGGCACCTACGGGTTCAACAAGAACGGCGATACGACGCTGAAGTCCTACGGCCTGTACAAGGTCGGGGCCAACGGCGAGCCCGTCTTCTTCAAGACGATCACGCCGACCAAGACGGTCTGACCCATTCCGTGGAGGGGGCGCCTCCGGCGCCCCCTCCACACTTTCTCAGGTAGGCTCGCCGCCCCGGGGCCAAGAACCGTGGAAGCAAGTTCGATCTCGCCAAGGATTCCGGCATCGGCAGCCCGGCCGTTGGCCCTGCTGCGGACCTACATCGGGCGCTGGGGCCTGATCGCGATGCTGGCGGCGCTGCCCGTCTTCTATCTCGTGCGGGACCTCACGCACGGCTACCAAGCGGGCTTCCTCCACGGCCATCCGGTCATCCAGCACGACCTGAGCCGGATCGGGCTGAACGTCGTGCAGGGCCTGTCCAACGGGGCCATCTGGTCGCTGATCGCGATCGGCTACACGCTGGTCTACGGAATCATCGAGCTGATCAACTTCGCCCACGGCGACGTGTTCATGATCGGCTCCTTTGTCGCCGTGGGGCTGTGGGGCACGTTCGGCCTCGGGCTCTCGACGGGGGCGGCCGGGATCATCGGCGGGCTGCTGCTGACCCTGATCGTCACGATGGCGGTCACCGGCTCGCTCAACGTCCTGATCGAGCGCGTCGCCTACCGCCCCCTGCGCAACGCTCCGAAGCTGGCGCCACTGATCACCGCGGTCGGGTTCTCATTCATCCTCCAGAACGTGGGGCTCCTGTGGCGGGGCGGCTCGCCCCAGAGCGTCAACGACCTGGTTCACCAGGGCAATACGGTCTTCAACATCTCGGGCGTTCCGATCGAGCGCGGCTACCTCCTCGCCCTGGCCACGATGATCCCGCTGGTCTTCGCCCTGGGCTGGTTCATCTCCAAAACCCGTCTGGGCCGGGCCATGCGGGCCACTGCCCAGGACCCCGAGGCGGCGCGGCTGATGGGCATCAACGTCAACCAGACGATCTCCCTGACCTTCCTGCTCGGCGGGATGCTGGCCGGCGCGGCCGGCCTGGTCTACGCCCTCTACCAGACGAACATCTGGTACTTCCAGGGCTTCAAGGCTGGCCTCATCGCCTTCACGGCCGCGGTCATGGGCGGAATCGGCAACATCCGCGGGGCCGTCCTCGGCGGCCTCATCATCGGCGTCATCCAGTCGTTCTCGGATAACCGGCTGTCCGGTGGCGAGTGGACTGAGGCGGTCGTGTTCGGCTACCTGATCCTGATCATGGTCCTGCGCCCGCGGGGGCTGATCGGCGAGGAGACGCGGGAGGCCGGATGAGCGAGCGCCGAGTCGGCGAGCCGTCGGGGTGGGGCGAGCTCCGCGCCCAGCTGCGGGAGTGGCGGGCCGCTGTGGATAGCCGGCTGCCCACGCCCCCGCGCTGGCTGGGGGGGCGCTGGAGCCGGCTGCTGGCGGCGGTGCTGATCGTGATCGGGATCGTTCTGCCCTTCGCCTTCTCCCAGGACAGCGGGTTCATCGACGCCACGATCAAGGCCACCGCGCTGGCCGTCATGGCCCTGGGCCTGAACATCGTGGTCGGCTTCGCCGGCCTGCTCGACTTGGGCTACGTCGCCTTCTACGCCCTCGGCGCCTACTCCCTGGGCTGGTTCGGGTCGGACTTCTTCTTCAAGGCCCACGTGCACGTGCTCGTAAGCGGGGTGGCGGCCATCGAGAGCGGCATCCACCTGAACTTCCTGCTTATCCTCGTCGCCGCCGCGCTCATCTGCGCCATCGCCGGAACGATCATCGGCCTGCCCACCCTGCGGCTGCGGGGCGACTACATCGCAATCGTCACGCTGGCCTTCGGCGAGATCATCGGCGAGGTGGCAGTGAACGGCACCGACATCCACATCGGCGGCGGGATGACGCTCACCGCCGGCAACCTCGGCATCAGCGCCGTCGACTCGCCGTATTTCCCGGGCATCGGCCGTTTCAACCTACTTCAGCTGAGGCCGTGGTACTGGCTGATCCTGGGCATCCTGTTCCTCGTCCTATTCGTAAACTTGCGCCTGCGCGACTCCCGCCTCGGGCGCGCCTGGATCGCCCTGCGCGAGGACGAGGTGGCGGCCGTCTCCATGGGCATCCCCCTGGTCAAGACCAAGCTTCAGGCCTACGCGATCGGGGCGGCCTTCGGCGGGATGTCCGGCGCGTTCATCGGGACCTACTTCACGACCGTCAACGCCGGTCAGTTCCAGTTCGGCTTCTCGGTCCTGATCCTGTCGATGATCATCATCGGCGGTCTGGGCTCGATCTGGGGTGCGGTTCTCGGCGGGCTCCTCCTCGGTTACATCAATTACTGGCTCCTCCCCGACGTGCTCAACAACGCCCCCAGCAAGATCGGGCTGAACTTCCAGCTCACCTCGGTCCAGTTCGGCATCTACGGCTTCCTGCTCGTGCTGGTCATGATCCTGCGGCCCCAGGGTCTGATCCCCGAGCGAAGGCGCAAGCTCGAGATGACCGCCGAGATCGGCGCCCAGGACGCCGAGCTGGGTGAGCCCATGGCCACGCAGACCTCGGGGGTGGCGTCGTGAGCGTGGCCGCCTCCGAGGGCGGAGCACCGGGTGCGTCCACGCCCTCGCCGCAGGGCCTCCCGGTCCTCCGCGCCGAGCATCTGGTCAAGGAGTTCGGCGGCCTTGTGGCCGTGGACGACGTCTCGATCGACATCCCGGCCCGCTCGATCGTGTCGATGATCGGCCCCAACGGCGCCGGCAAGACCACCGTCTTCAACATGCTCACCGGCCTGTACAAGCCCACCTCGGGGCGGATCCTGCTGGGCGAGCGCAACATCACCCGAGCCCGGCCGGACCAGATCACCAGCTTGGGCGTGGCTCGGACCTTCCAGAACATCCGCCTGTTCGGAGCGATGACCGCGGTGGAGAACGTGATCGTCGGGCGCCATTCCCGGATGCGGGCTGGGGTCTTCGGCTCGATCTTGCGGGCGCCGTGGGTGCGTACCGAGGAGCGGGCCGTGGCCGAGAGGGCACGCGAGCTGCTGGCCTACGTCGGCCTGCGCGAGTCCGTCTTCGACCAGCTCGCGGCTCACCTCTCCTACGGCGACCAGCGGCGGGTCGAGGTGGCCCGGGCGCTGGCCTCCGATCCCAAGCTGCTCCTCCTGGACGAGCCCACCGCGGGCATGAACCCGCAGGAGTCGGCGGCGCTCACCGACTTCATGCGCAAGCTCCGCAACGAGCTCGAGCTGACCATCCTCCTCATCGAGCACGACATGAAGGTCGTGATGGGGGTCTCCGAGCGAGTAACCGTGCTTGACCACGGCACCAAGATCGCCGAGGGTCCGCCTGCGGAGGTGCGCCAGAACCCGAGGGTCATCGAGGCCTACCTGGGGACGGCACAATGAGCCCGCTGCTGGACGTCTCCGACGTCCACACCCACTACGGCGCGATCGAGGCGCTCAAGGGCGTGTCGCTGACCGTCGAGCCGGGCGAGGTGGTGACCCTGATCGGCTCCAACGGGGCCGGGAAGTCCACCACCCTGCGTTCGATTTCCGGCCTGACCCCGTCCAGCGGGGGCTCTGTGACCTTCGACGGCGAGGAGATCACGCGGCTGGCGCCCCACGACGTCGTGGGGCGGGGGATAGCGCTGGCGCCCGAAGGCCGGCACTGCTTCCCGCGCATGACCGTGCGGGAGAACCTCGAGCTGGGTGCCTACCTGCGCCGGGGCGGGGCGGTCGCGGAGGACTTCGAGCGCATCTACGCTCTGTTTCCCCGCCTTCAGGAGCGGGAGAAGCAGAAGGCGGGCACCATGTCCGGCGGCGAGCAGCAGATGCTGGCCATCGGCCGGGCGCTGATGGCGCGGCCCAAGCTGCTCATGCTCGACGAGCCCTCGATGGGCATCGCCCCGATCCTCGTGCAGCGCATCTACGAGACGATCGGGGAGATCAACCGCTCCGGCGTGGCCATCCTCCTCGTCGAGCAGAATGCCAACTACGCGCTCGAGGCGGCCCGTCGGGGCTACGTGCTGGAGACCGGTCGCGTGGTGCTCTCCGGCGAGTCTGCCAGGTTGCGCGACGACCCCGATGTGCAGAGGGCCTACCTGGGGACATGATCGTTCTCGCCGCCATCGGCTCTAAGGCCCTGTACTTCCTGTTCCTGTGGCTCGTCTCCGCGGCCGTGGCCGGCTGGATGTCCGAGCGCAAGGGCTACGGCGAGCGCGTCGGGCTGACCTTCGGCCTGATCCTGTCGGTCATCGGCCTGGTGATCGTGGCCCTGCTTCCCGGGCGGCCGGGGTCTAAGTGGCGTGAGGAGGGCTGGCTCCCGCGCCGCCAGAGCAAGATCGGCTAGACCCCGGGCACGGACGGGGCATAGCGTGCCGGTGTGTCATCGTCGCACTGCGCGAAGAAGCCGCCAAGGACGTCCTCGAGCTGGTCCATCGACTCGGCCGCGAACAGGATCGGCTGGTACCGGGTGATGTCGTAGTCGAGCGTGCCCATCTCGGCAATGTCCAGCGCCCGGATGTCCGCGGCGCGGAACTCGTCGATCTCGCCGTAGGAGGAGAGCAGACCGGCGCCGTAGCAACGCACCTCCCCACCCTCCCGGATCACGCCGAACTCGATCGTGAACCAGAACACGTGGGCGAAGAAGTCGCGTCCGGTGTCGGTCTCCAGGCGCCGCGCCGCTCTTCCCGCCGCCCGGTTCAGCTCGGCCAAGCGGGGGCTGGCCAGCATCCCGCCGTGGCCGATGACCTCGTGGATCAGGTCTGGCTCCGGCGTGTAAAGCGGTCCCGAGGGGTGGCGCAGGTACTGCGTGGAGTGAAACACGCCGTCGGCCAGCGACCCGTAGAACGCCTCGAAGGGCACCAGCCCCGCCGCGGGGTGATACTCGAAGCCGCTCAGCGGGCGCAGCAGCGAGCCGACCTCGTCGAGCTGAGGGATCCGCTCGGTGGGAAGGCCGAGCTTCTCCATCGCTTCGCGGTACTCACCGCAGGCCAGGCGCTCGTGCTTGGAGGCCAGCTCGCGCCGGACCGTCCGCCACACCTCCTGCTCCTCCTCGGTGTACTGGACTTGCGGGATCGGCATTCCCGGTTGCCAGTCGAGAGCCCGGGCGGCGATGTGGTTACGCCGCTCCCGGTACCGGGGGTCGGCGAACCCGGGGTGCCCCTCGTCCAGGTGGACAGTGACCCGGCCGTCTTTCGCGGTCGTGACCGGCGCGTAGAGCTGGGCTTCCTTGAACATCGGGCTACCCGGCGGTGGTTGTGGCCACGGCGGCATCCTGCGCCCAGGACAGCGCGTACTTTCCGTCATCCAGGTCGCGGGCCAGCGTGGCCAGGCGCAGGGGCCGGAACGTGTCGCACATGACCGCCAGCTCCTCGGTGAAGCGCGTCCCGATCGACTTCTCGGCCAGGCCCGGCTGGGGACCGTGGGGAAGGCCGGAGGGATGCAGCGTGATCGATCCGACGTCCACCCCGCGGCGCGACCCGAACGAGCCCGAGACGTAATAGATCATCTCCTCGGACTGGAGGTTCGAGTGGTTGTAGGGGATCGGGATCGCGTCCTTGTGCCAGTCGAGCATCCGCGGGCAGAACGAGCAGATGACGAAGTGCGGGCCCTGGAAGGTCTGGTGCACCGGCGGGGGCATGTGGATGCGACCGGCGACCGGCTCGAAGTCGTCGATGTTGAACGTGTAGGGGTACACGTAGCCGTCCCAGCCGACCGCGTCGAGGGGGTGGTAGTCGAGCCGGTAGTGCTGGTAGCCGTCGCGGACCCGCACCACCAGATCGAAAGATCCGGTCTCGCGGTGGGTGACGAGCTCGGCCGGCGGGTGAAAGTCCCGGTGGGAGTAGGGCGCGTGCTCCAGCAGCTGGCCGTACCGGTTTCGGTACCGGTTGGGAGTCTCGATCTCGCCCGGTGTGTGGAAGGTGAGCCACAGCTGCTCGCCCTGGGCCCGGAACCGGTAGGTGGTCCCGCGCGGGATGACGATGTAGTCATGCGCGCGGTAGGGCAGCGTGCCGAAGGTGGTCTCGAGCTCGCCCGACCCCTCGTGGACGAAGATCACCTCGTCTCCTTCACCATTTCGATAGAAGTACTCGGCCGCCTGGCGCGGCCGCGCGATCGCGATCTCCACATCGGAGTTCCACATAAGCAGCCGCCGGCCGCGGATCGGGTCCCCGGCCGGGTCCAGGCTGCGGGTGTCGAACAGGTGGTGGCAGTGGGCGTCGGGCACCCACTCCTCCCGCTCGATGGGCTCGAAAGATCCAATCTCGGTCACCCGGCACGGGGTCTGGAGGTGGTAGAGGATCGACTCGTTGCCCGAGAAGCCCTCGAAGCCCATCACCTCCTCGCTCAGCAGGGTGCCGTTGTCGCGGAAGGCGACGTGGCGCTTGGCCGGTAGATCACCTCGGGCCTCGTAGCGCATCAGAGGTTCCCCCGGCGCTCCTGCTCGCGCTCCAAGGCCTCGAACAGGGCCTTGAAGTTGCCGTCGCCGAAGCCGCGGGCGCCGTGGCGCTCGATGACCTCGAAGAACAGGGTCGGCCGGTCGCCGACCGGCTTGGAGAAGATCTGCAGCAGGTAGCCCTCGTCGTCGCGGTCGACGAGGATCCCCAGGCGCCGCAGGTCGGCGATGTCCTCGTCGATCTCGCCGATGCGCTCGGGAACCTCCGTGTAGTAGGACTCGGGGATCGGGAGGAAGGGCACGCCTCGGGCCATGAGCGCGTCGACCGTGCCTACGATGTCGGTGGTCGAGACGGCGATGTGCTGGACGCCCGCGCCCCGGTAGAACTCGAGGTACTCCTCGATCTGGGACTTGCGCTTGCCCTGAGCGGGCTCGTTGATGGGGAACTTGATCCGGCCCGAGCCGTCGGTCACGACCTTGGACATGAGCGCCGAGTACTCGGTGGAGATCTGCTCGTCGGAGAAGTGGATCATCTCGGTCATGCCGAACACCCGCTCGTAGTAGCTGACCCACTCGTCCATGTGGCCGAGCTCGACGTTCCCGACCACGTGGTCGATCCCGACCAGCAGACCGCCCCGCCCGCGGTCGGCCTCGGTACCCGTCGACTGAAAGCCCGGGAGAAACGCCCCCGCGTAGCGCTCGCGCTCCACGAACATGTGGAGTGTCTCGCCGTAGGTCTCGATCGAGGCCAGCCGCACGGTGCCGTGCTCGTCTCCGAGCTCGTAGGGCGTCTGGATTCCCCGGGCGCCATGGGCGATCGCGTGCTCGTAGGCGGCAGTGGCGTCGGGGACGCTCAGGGCGATCGCCCGCACGCCGTCGCCATGGCGCTTGTGGTGCTCTGCGATCTCGTTCGCGCCACTCAGCGTCCCGGTCAGGACCAGGCGGATGCGGCCCTGTTCGAGGACGTGCGAGACCCGGTCGCGGCTGCCCGTCTCCAGCCCTCGGTAGGCCGTCTCGGTGAACCCGAAGGCGTGGGTGAAGTAGTAGGCGGCCTGTG
>Ga0102924_1004568_pt1 | contig 13869 bp, 11 predicted proteins | sample PaiPotPPM11metaG_FD_80116 | JGI IMG/M metagenome (GOLD analysis project Ga0102924, IMG submission 80116) | Iron sulfur acid spring bacterial and archeal communities from Banff, Canada, to study Microbial Dark Matter (Phase II) - Paint Pots PPM... ... | reverse complement strand
GGACACTACTCCCCGATCACGCGTATCCGGTTGTGTGGCATGAGGCGACGCGGAGCGCAGCCGAGACGCAGGTAGTGTTACCTCCGGGTGTGCTGGTACAAAAAACCGTCACAGTGGAACTCGGTGATCTCCAACGAACACGCCTGCTATGGACGGGCGCGGGCGATTTTTGCATCGAACGCGAGTCGTTGCGAGGGCTCGCAGAGATCTTGGGGATCCCGCGAAGAGCCGTGAAGGGGGCGACGATCAATCCCAGGCATGTCGATCCCTTCACGGCCTTCGGGATGGAACCAGGGATGGTGTCGCCGTTCCTGCTTTCGAACTCCCCATCATGTATCGCGGGCATCGTCGTGCAACGCTGGCCTGTCGCCTGGGAGGTGACGATGCAGATTGCCATCTCACTTTCACGCTACGAGAGCCTGATCATTCCTCTGGCGGCATTGAGTCCCTTACTCCACCGCTATCACGAATTGGCCTACCCGAAGCTAGAACTGATCGAGATCGATTGAACGATGTCGCAACAGATTCTCTGTTTGCTGATGAGCTTTGTAGAAGACTTTTTCAATGGGCTGGATGGTTTTTATGACCCAGGTGCTAGATTTCCAGAGGTGAATGTGAGTGGTTTGGCAGATGATTTTTGTTTGTTTCTCGTTTTAAGCATCAGGATTGTTTTTCGCGTAGCGCAGCGCTCACCTGGTGGAGAAAGTGCAGAATGTCTCCCTTACCCTGCGGGATGCTGCCCTGATACAATGGCATAGCCGGGCGCGCTCACTGCATAAGACCAGCGGATGTTCTGGTTGCCGTAGTCTCCACAATCTGGCTGATGTAGGATAGTTGTTGATATGGGTTCCCAGGCAAAGTTGCCGGTTCCCACAGTGCCTCCTTGAAAGGCGTCACAGGTTACATTGTATATGTAGTACAGGTGCGTGCGAGCGGCTGCAGGAGCGTTAATTTGCACCTGAGTTCCTTCTGGCTGCAGAGCTATTTTGCGATCTACGGGTATGCGGGAGGCCACGTGGATTTTGATGGATGGCCAGTGCCCATCGAGTGGGCTCTTCCCAGGGGTAGTGCTTTGGCTTCCATCTGGATCAACCTGGGTGTGGAAGAAGTTCGCGCCTGGCGTAAGCGTGATCTCTCCACTGCTTGATAGAGGGGTAAACTGGTGGATGATGAGGGTTTCTCCGGGTTTGAGTTGGGTCCGCATAGGAGGGCAGGAATGCACATCAGAGACGGGCAATGTATAATTGGGGGCGCTACCACCTATCATATCCAGAAAAAGGGCAGCGCCACATGGACCTGCTTCAGATGGGCCGAAGAGCATAAAAGTTGTCCGAGTATGATTGGTGAGCGAAAGGTCCGCGGCGAACAATTCACTCAGGAAGTATGGTCCAGGTGTGATACGCATGAAGAATTCCAGTCCACCGGCCTGCACGTGGGCTATGACTGGAGTTCCCACCGGCGAGGTGGGTGAGCCATCAGTCGATGGTTGGTGGGATCTGAAGAGCCAGAGGGATGTGCCAGTTATGGCCACAATTACTAGAACGGCTGCTATTGTGTTCAGTCGGCGTGAAATGCGTCCATCGGGTGATTTCTTGATAGCTTTCTGGTTGGATGAAGTTGAAGTGTTTGGTTTATGAGTCAGGCTGTCCTGTGCTTCAGGTGTGTTAAGTGGTTGCATGAATCTCTCCTATGGTACAGATTATGACTGTCAATAGGTGATCGTAGAAACAATGCCAAAAGTTCCATAGCTTCATTGCTTTGGTTAATGCTCTAGGGATGTGGAGAAGGGGGTCCTTGAATGCCAGTCGTAGGTGGTGTAATATTGAGCGAGGCGAAGTACTGCTGAAAGAGTGGGTGGATGAAGCGGTAGCCGCCGCCGACAGGACGCAACAAAATGCGGTCTTTGGCCTCTTCCAAGAAACGAACGTAGTGCCAGGGCATGACTCCACTTCGCCAGAGGCACAACCGCAGGATAAAGTGCCGGATAAATGTGCTTCCGCCAAATAATAACCCGGAAGGCAGACCGAATAAAAGACCAAATCGCAACCCGTCGAGTGGCACATTGGGCGGTAGCCCAACCATCACCCCAAGGACCAACAGCAAAATGAGCCCATAAAGTAAGCCACTTCGTCCAGCACGCCATATCCCTTGATTTGGCTTGACAAGGGTCTGTTCCGGTACTTTTTGAATCTTTATCCCCCCAGTGACCAGCGAGATAAACAGCCCGAGGAGCAGCCAATCGGGCAGCAGAACCAGAGCGGATCTCCCGTTGAGCAGCAGTGAGAATAGCCAGAAGCCCAGACCGATACTCAGCGTGATAAATACAATCTTCCGCACACTTTTCAGAGACCAATCAAGGACTCTCAAAGAGCTTCTTTCTATGATCTTGCTGCCAGGCCGCACAGCGACCAGCACGCCGACCAGCCCACCAGATATCCAGCCAAAATCTCCGTAGACCGCTCCGACGCTCAATGAGCCGACCAGCCCGTAGAGGAGTCCGCCAATTCCACGATAGGCTATGCGTGACCAGTGATTCGATAACCAGTCAGGCTGCAGTTGCTCAATATAGAACTGCGTGAGAGAGCGCTTCTGCAACTGCTGCGCCAACCAGATGAGCCACTTCTGGGTAGAATCGGGGGTATAGCACCATTTCCTCGTTGGTTTCTCCGTCGGGTCTAGCATCCGGGTGACGTAGTGCTCAAATATTTGTCGCTGCTGCTCCTCTGGCGAGCCAAGTTGTGGGAGGTCTTTGTCCGTTTTGCCTTTGTAGGTCAGCGCTACCACGCTGAGCATGAGTGGGGTAGTCAGCAGTTCCTGAAGCGCGTGATTGGTATTCATCGCTGTTTGCACTGCTGCAAGCCCTTCACCGGCCCTGGCGAGATAGTCGTTGACCTGCTCGGAGGAGAGTGGCTGGATGGCGACGACGCTTTGCACTGTGAGCCGCTGTTGCTCGGACAATGCCTGGTACTCTTCTAGGCGGCAACAGACCACAAGGCGGACCTTGTGCTTGGAATGATAGGTGTTGATAGCCTCGATGCAGGCTTCACGAGCGGAGGGAGCTACTTCATCCAGTCCATCAAGCAGTGGAAGGAGTTTCGGTCGCTCTTGCTGTAACCAACGTTGACTTAGTTGGATGCTATAGTGGGGACCTTCCAGTTCTTCAACGAGCCATTGGTCCAGTGGGAGTCGCTTTGTTGCCCAGGAGGAGAGGTTCAGGATAACCGGCAGCGGTTGTGACTCGTCTTGTTCCGCTTTTGAGAGGAGCGACTGCGCAAGATCACAAAGGAGTATCGATTTACCCCCACCTGGTTCTCCAAGGATGAGTAGGCCGTTGCCTGCATCCTTATAGACATCGACAATTGTGGTATCAGCAGGGAGTGCTTGCTCTGCTTGCCTGGGCTTCCGTATGATCCATCGCTCTGGATGCATCAGATCAAAGCGTTCATGTAGCCTGAGAGGAATACGAGCTAAACTTTGCAGCGATACAGCAAGTTCATCAGTATAGGCTTTACGAAGAGTCGTAAGAATATGCACACGACTTTGCTGTTCAGGGGAGAGGACTAAACTTGCTTTGCGCTCGCGGCTGCCTATCCAGGAAACAACGGTCAGGAGCAGGAGCCCTCCTGCAACAAACAAGAGAGGGATATGATAGATGGTGATCCAGTGAATTACATAGAGCTGAGAGAGCGGTGTTGCAGTGGAGGTAGTGAAGATATTCGCTATCGTGCTGAAGGCAATACCGGCGATGATCACTCCCCAGAGAATAGCCATCACACGCCAGAGCCAGCGGCAGATGCGCTGCCACTGGGTAGGTGGTGAGGATGTGGGTTGCTCTTGAGCCGTCGCCATTGGTGCTTCCTTCTCCAACACGACTGTTGTTCTTAGCAAAGGAGAACGGTGCTTCTCAGAGAGTATAAACCAGAAGTGTGTGGGACGCAAGGGAGATGGAGTGTAAGGTTTTGGTCCTTGCGAGAGATTGGCGAGAGAGGGCCGATACATCGGCGATGGGCGCGATAAATCGGCCCCTACAGGTTGTGGGGAGCCCGTTCGTGAGGAAAAGGCTACCTTGCATACTATGATCCTTCTGTTATGCTATATTCCTATAAAGGAGGAAATTATCATGAACTCAACAGAAATCGTACAGACGTTTATAACAGCGTTGCAGTGGGGGGATATGGAGGTGGCGGTGAGCCGTATAGCAGATGACTTTGTATTTAGTGGCTGGACACCTCAACCCTTGGACAAGGGTGAGTTTCTCGCCATGCACAGCGAACTGAAAGGTGCGATGCCGGACTACTCATTTCATCTCAGTAATGTGCAGGAGGGGGATGAGGGGGTTGAGGCATTTATTCAGATTACGGGTACACAGATGCGAGACCTGAGTTTGCCTACGTTCGGAGTGCCACTTATCCGGTACACTGGTATTGATGTTTCTCTCCCGCAGGTGCGTACAAATTTCTCACTTGCAGGCGATAAGATTACAGAGATGCGCGTCGAATCGGTGCCGGGAGGCGGATTGACAGGGTTGCTCCAGCAGATAGGTACCGAGTTACCGGTTTTGCCGCGATTAGGTGACGAGGATATTAAGCGCATGAACGAATCCGGTGAGACGAGTATATAGTCTCGCTATTCTTCATATTCCACGTAATGAGGGTGCTTACGTGTGGCAAGCCCGGCACCAAGACGGCCAAGAATTCCCCCGATCACTCCGTAGACGATGAGGAGAACGAGGGCAAAGATGACGCCGCCGGTGACTGCTCCTGCGCTCACCGGTCCATTAGATACGTAGTGATCTGGATAGCTTGGGATGTAGGCGATCAGGAAGATAGCCGCGTAGTAGATGACTCCGGCGACAAAACCTGTCGCGAAGCCCAGCCTGCGCTCGACGGCAACTCTGCCAGTGATGATGCCTGCGATGAAACAGATGAGCAAGCTGATAAACGAGTACAGCACCCAGAAGCCAAAGATACTAAAACCCAGTGCATTATTCACCGGATCGTGAAGATTGGGGTTGTATTTTTGATAGGTGGCAGCATTGACGAGCACAACGATCACGTTCACCAGCGTACACAGTACACCTGCGATTACTCCGATAGTCAGTGCCTTTTTGAGACGTCCTTCGGGAAGTCCGGGGGTAACCGGTAAATCGCGTTGGTGGAGTGGCTCTTGTCGTCTTCTGCGGGGACGAGATTGCGGTTCGTCCTCGAATGGGGGTGCGTTTTCGTGGTCGAATGGGCCTCGATTTCGTCGTGGTTGATGAAGCGGGTATTCTTCTGAGTCGCGCATTTGCTGTTCCCTTGAACTATTGACTCGGTTTGATCAGAGCATAGACCGCCGGATACGTGTTGATGATTTGCCAGTTGCTCAATGGCCAGTATACCATTACGGCTTTGCCAACAATGAAATTTCTCGGCACTGTACCCCAGGAGCGTGAATCATCGCTAGATTGACGATTGTCTCCCATCACAAAGTACTGGTTTGGTCCTATCTTCCAAACACTGGCAGTGGGATTGGCCGGTCCATTGATGTGTGGAAGATATGGCTCATTCAGTAGCACACCGTTGACCCGCACACTCGTGCTATCGGTGGAGATTACGTCTCCTGGTAGCCCGATGACGCGTTTAATCAGGTCTTTATTGGTATCTTGTGGCCAGTGAAAAACGATGATGTCGCCGCGTTGTGGGCCATGAAAGAGGTAAGCCATTTTGTTGACCAGTACATACTCATTGTTCTTCAGGCCTGGCGACATGCTGGTGCCGTCTACAAGATAATTCTGTACTGCGAAGCGAATGACGCCGAAGATCAGAAGCGTGAGCGCTATGGTTTCAATAATTTCTCGTGCTAAGTGTGAACGTTTCAATGCGGACCTCGAATGTATTAACTACTGGGGTGTATGGCAGCGAACACTGATGGGTATGTATTGATTAGCTCCCATTCGTTGATCGGCCAGTAGACTACAACGGCCTTTCCTACGATATAGCTTCTCTCCAATGGGCCCCATATACGCGAATCAAGACTGTTATCGCGATTGTCACCCATTACAAAGAACTGATTTGGCCCCAATTTCCACGTTTGACTATCAAAGTTGAAAGGCACTTGGATATATGGTTCTGAGATGGTATCACCATCGACAATGACACTGCTGCTGGTCGTTTGTACCGTATCACCAGGTACGCCGATTATGCGCTTGATGAAATCTTTGTGCGTGTCTAACGGGTAGTGAAAGATAATGACATCTCCGCGCTGCGGGGGTGAGAAGAGATACGCTGCCTTATCAACGAACACATATTCATTGTTATGAAAATTTGGCTCCATACTCTGCCCATCCACGCGAAAACTTTCTACTGCCAGGCGGATGACCAGGAAGATCATGAGCGTGATGGCGATGGTTTCGATGATGTCGCGGATGATGTGTGTGCGTTTCTCGGACACTTACGAGCTTCCTTTGAAAACAAAGAGACAATGCTTTGTTAGGTTGCCCCCATTATAACTGATCTACGCCAGCCATTCCATCTATTGATCTTCCAGAAGGACAACTCGGCCTGAAGGTACTATGTGCTGTTGGTCAAATGTGTATGCTGGAATTGGAGGCACTAGAACACAAATGAAGAAAATACTACTGCTGATACTCATCCTCATGCTTGTGGCATTGGTCATCTGGCCGATACGGCTCTCCATTTTTGCACAGCATAGCGTTGAGCCATCCCTTCAACCATTAGTAACCAGCGGTTCCTGGAACGCCCATAACTATGACCTCGTCTATACCATCGCGTACAGTAGTAAAGTGCAGCCGAATGGTCCTCTGGTTGTCTATCGTGCATCGGCGACCAATCTATATAGCAGCGTGCCTGTGATTGCGATCCAGCGGACTGATTTGCCTCCTACGCCGCTGTTCTTTCCATCGCCTGACGGGCGATATCTCGCTTTGCTCGCCCCGTCGCATAGTAATAGCGGGACAAATTTGAGTGGAGCTGCACTTAGCGTGTTATCCACTGATGGGCATGCCAGCGATACCTTGAACCTGGTACCTGCTAGTGCCGGAATAGGAGACCAGGTGCTATGGTCGGCCGATAGTCACTTTCTCTATTACCAGAAAGCGATTCAGACTGGCATAGTGACAAACACATCGAAGGGCCAGAAAGGATTACCTATCCCCCAGAAAGGGCACTCGCAAGGGGCCCTACCCATCGTCCACACATCCCCTGCCCCTACAGGTTACGAGGAGATTCACCGTGTGGACCTCGAGGGGCATGATGTCACGTTGCTTCATTTCTCGCAGAATGGTAGCTCCTTGCGCTTAATCGGCCTTGATCGATCGGGTGCCTTGATACTGACGTTGGCGCGTCAACACGAACCGGTACAGTTGTTACGCCTGGAGGTAGGTGATAATTCGGATTCGGGAGTGGCTCATCCCATCCTTCAAAATCCCCTTTCTGTTGTGGCGACCTTGCCATCCGATATTTTGCCGGGAAATGTCTTACGGGTGGGGAGCGATGGAACTTCTGTCGAGTGCGAGCGCGTACTGAACTGGCAACCTCTGCGTTACACACTGATTCGCATCGGTTTTGATACGAGTAGCGGACAGGGACAAGCCAACCCATCCCTGCCGCCCTCGCCCCTACGGACAATTGGGCCTGTGATGCCCCTTTTTGATACGCATCGATTTGGAAACTCGGTGATTCCATTGAGTCGTTCAGCCGATGGGCATGTGCTGGCTATGTCGCAGGTGACAAGTGTGCGCCAGGACCTGGCCGCACAGGGTATTTCTGGCGTTCCTGCTCAAGAGGCGCTCTTGCTGGCTGATACACAGACTGGAGGGACACAGCGACTCGAACTGCCCATGGGGGGGCAAATTGTGCAGGTGTTCTGGGCAATGCATCTACCTATGGGAACCTTACAGGCGGTGCCACAAGACGAATTGAACGCACTGCTTGCCATTCACGGGCGCGCAGGAAGGGCAACAACACGCAATGCGAGTGTATTTCAACAGGATGAATTGATGTTGGAAGGGCACGCGGGCACGCTCTTTGATGCTCCAGCACTCCCAAAAATGTGTTACGGCAATTGTCCCCAGGGTTTCACCGGAGCACCTCATGTTTCGGCAGCAATTTTGCATGGTGTTGCCTATGTGGAGAGCAACTGGCATCAATTCAACACCAGTGACTATAGCGTGAATGGTGAGTCGCTGGGCGCTCCGGTAGAGAGCTGGGATGGCGGTTGGGGTGAATACCAGCAGACGTGGGGCATGCCGCCACAATGCAAGGCGGCTGACAACTGTCGCACCGATGCCTACAAAGTCGAGCATGATCAGAGCTACAATATCGGTGTAGGTGTAGGATCGTTAATTAACGCCTGGAATGGCTCTGCAGGGGTGGTATCGAGTAATGATCCCAATGATCCGCTGAAGGCTAATGATTGGTTCTTTGCAGTATGGGCCTATAATGGCGCCTCTGGCAATAATCCGAATGACGTATCATCATCGCAGTATGGGCAGTGGTATCCTGGAGCGCCGTTCCGCTCAGTCTACGAGGAATATGTGTGGTATTTTGCTGCTCACCCGCAATTCTTTAGCAACGGCTGGACGGATAACTATGTACCATCCCTGGGAACCTCGCTTCTTCCGCCACAATCCGACTTCATTGGTACGTCAGACAGTTTTGTCGACTGCGTTACCTGCACAATTCCTGATTGGACATCTGGTAGCTATGATCGTGACTGGGTGGGTGTCGGCGCCCCAGATGCAGCGATGACAAAAGAATTTAGAACAGCCTTTACGTCGTTTGGTGGGGAGAATGTTCTCGGCTTGCCACGAGATAATACAGGTGGGGCGGCTGTACATCGCTGGGGAAATGGCTGGGTACAGGACTTTGGTGGAGGTTCGGATCATCCCGGCACGCTTATGTTAGCAGATGGGTCGACCACGCCCTATTGGGTATATGGCGGTGTCTGGACCCAGTATCTCACGATCGATCATGGAGTGGTGAGCTGTCACGGCTACCCAACCTCCATGCTCTCTCCATTTGCTAATTCTGGCCTCGGCTCAGATTCGTATTTGCGCCAGAATTTCCAAACGGGCTATATCGTGTGGGATGCCACAACGAATATGCTGGCAGCGGATGTATGTGGGTAAGGAGGCCAGCCATTTGTCATCCTGAGCGGAGCGAAGGATCTGCGCTAGGCCCAGCGAGAGATCCTTCGCTCCGCTCAGGATGACAACAGTGCTCAAGTTAACGCCTATGAGATAGGCCCTACCATGGTCGGATGATCAGATGTCCCTGTGCGACAGCATGAACAATATCAGCGCGGCTGACAATGCCTACTAGCTTGCCATCGCACACAACCGGGACGCGCTTGATTTTGCGCTCGGTAAGCAGGGCGGCGATCTCATTCACCGGCGTCTCTTCTTCGACAGAAATCACCTCGTGGCTCATAATGTCGCCGACGCTTAAACCTTCCCTGTCAACTTTGCTGATAATGTCTGCTTCTGTGATAATGCCGATGATCCTACCCTCGGCATCGACGACAGGAGCACCACTAATACGCTCTCGATACAATAGTTGCGCGATTTCCTGCGCGCTGGCTTCTGGTCGGATCGTACACACTTTGCTGGTCATGATGTCGCTTGCGATCATTGCGGCATACTCCTTTGGGTGCTGGTGACGGGACTGCGGCTCCATTTGCCTATCCGTCATAGTAATGATAGCATAAAACTTGCTCTTTTTGGGTGGTGATTGCCAGAGTCTCGTATCACTTTCTATCCAGCAGTTGCCAGTATAACTTCACCAGGCGATATGCATATTGCTGCCAACTTGTGGCGGCATCAAGTGATGCAGTTTCTTCTTCGCTCAGAGCGAAAAAGAGTTTTTGGGCTTTTGCCAGGGCGTTTGCCAGTGACTGGCGATTTCCTGGCTCGTAGAAAATGCTGGCGCGCGGAGGGAGCATACCACTAAAACGTGGGAGATTCGGTGCTACCACGAGATGCCCATAGGAGAGTCCCAGCAAAGCCGTTTCCGGCGTGCCAGCCCTTTGGATAGCGAAATGCGGTAACACAACGGCATCCACCGCTCCCATGTATAGGGCAATATCCTCTTTGCCAGGGGTTTCAAGGGCGAGATGAATAGCCGGATTGAGTGCTGCTCGCTGAAGTACGCGTGGAGCTGGCTTGTTGCCCTCTGGTGACCCAACAAGCAACAATTGAGGCAATGCTTTCCTTTTAGCTTTTGTTATTTCTCGAAACGCTTCGAATAGAAAGAGTAATTCTTGTTCTGTATGCATGAAAGCCAGGCACAGGAATGTGAAACTTTTTTCTGCATAAAGACCAAGTTGCTTGCGTGCTTCGGTTCGCGCTACCGGCGGTGGATAGTAGCCCCGAAACCCGGCTAACGGCAAGCTATGAACTCGACGGCGCAGCCTTTTATCAGGATACAATGCCTCTGGTTGGTGTGTGGATGCCAGGATCATGTCGCTATGACGCAGAAGTTTGCGCTCAAATATACGATGTGAGAGGAAACGTAGACCGCGTGAGCTCTGCCACCATCCACCCGCATCGGTAGTGACGATGCGAATCCCAAGACGCTGCGCAAGCCAGAGTCGAAACCCTAGCCGCTGACGCCGATGATGCGTTATATGAAATACACCAGGGCGATGAAAGTGGAGAATGCCAATCGAATGTGTATCGTATGCACGATGTTGCCACAGCCAGGATAGCGGGATATCGGCGTTTGCGGTGGTACAGCATATATCTTGTGAGATAAGCGACTGTACCAATAACTCTGACATAGGGTCCGGCTCACCTGAGCGAACAAAGAGCACATCGGGATTTGATAGCTCGGCTGGCGCGTGTTCGAGAAATTGCAGTTGCTGCTGCAAGCGTCCCCAGCTTCGCGCCTGCTCCATAGCTGCTAGCAGTTGTTCATTGGTGGACCTGCCTGCAAAACGAAGTAATGGGCGTTGTACCAGGGCCACATATGCGATCTCGCGTAGTACGTGCAACGTTGCTTGTAGCAAAGGAGCAGCATTATTCATTCCCTCCTGTCCTTGCTCTTTTGTTTCCCGAGGCTTAGACTCATTGGCAAGAGAGGTCGTAGCTTCACGATGTTTGGGGGCTGCATACTGCACCAATATTTCGGAACGCCCTTGCCAATAAGCGCGGCCCACAAAGAAAGGGCGTGTGAGGCGAGCCGCCGGGATGCGGTGCACAACGAGGGCTTCCGGCTCATACCGGAGTGTGTAGTTTGCCTGGCGAAGACGATTACATAGATCATGAACTTCTATACTTGTTGGCATTTCCATACGCTTGCTGATGAAAGGCGAGAAGTAGCCAATCGCACGTAGCGCCTCGATCTTTACAGAAAAATTTGTGCTGGCAAACGTCTTCAACTCGATTTGTGGAGTTGCCGGAGCAAAGTAACCAAGCAGTTCTAGCAATTCATCGGAGAGCCAGTGTGGACGCGGTGCCTCCCAACGTAATTCGACACGGCCTCCCACCGCGTCGGCTCCTGTATTGTCATAGGCAATTGACAGGCGTTCAAGAAAATGGGGTTCCGCTATGGCGTCGTCATCAAGAAAAACGGCGATTTCACCAGATGCCGCTAATAATCCTGTATTGCGCGCGTGTGCCAGTCCGTTCTGTGGTTCGCAAAGACATTGTACGTGCCAGGTCTGCTCAAACTTCTTCTGTTCGTGTTGACCGGCGCCCGCATAGGCGTGAACCGCTTTGAGCGTGCCATCACTTGACCCGTTATCTACGACAATGACTTCAAATTGATCATAGGGAAGCGTTTGGCGGCGAAGGCTTGCCAATGTTGAGAGGACCAGATTACAGCGGTTGTAGGTGCAGAGAATGACGCTAAAGCGAGGCGATTTTCTTGCAGGAAACTCCCCTTTGCTTTTTCGTATGTCCCTGCGCGATTTTTGGCGAGCAGTCATAATCTTCCTCCCCTCCACCTATACATTCCAACTTACTGCCAAAGCTATCGGAGAAAGAAAGCAGTAAACCCGTTACACCCTCAACCGTCGCAGTCAAGGAAAGGCCCTGCGATGCGTATAAGAAGACACTCCTGTCAGGAATCATGGACAATTCTGGCACAAGCCCCGTGCATGTGCTCCAACGGATACTCCAATAAATTTCATCTAAGTGCATTCCACCACCTCATCAACAACACATCCACCAAACACGCATAGCAGAGCAATTTAATAGTCTCCTACATACAGTATGCCATAGAAGGGAAAATTCGCCGCCATAAATATCCTGCGTGCCCCTGTTAAGTGTTGACCATGATTCTAAGCAACCGATCTGGCGAAGCGATTCATCAGTTGACCGGAAGGCAAGTCCTTCATATCGGTATCGGCAACGCGCAAATTGGTGAGCGCTGCCTTATGCGCTTTTAGATATCTATTTGGTCGACCGTTTACATTCGACTTGCCCTTTGCAACACAGCTTGTTGCCCCTGCTGGCGCTCCAGGGCAATAAAGTATTGGAGTCCCTCACCATAGAGGTCGTTACGCCGGGTCAGACGAGCTGCTTCTACTTGATGACCCAGGAGCAGCAATGCGTGGTAGGCCACCCATTCGGCGAACCCTTCAACGATCTTAACTGGCTGTCCTTGCGGAGCATGAGTGGACTGCCAGGAGTGCGCCAGTTCGTGGGCCGCAACTGCACGGAAGAGGGTTTGAGGAAGTAGTTGCTCAATATAGATATGTTGATCTGTACCAACACTTTGAAAGAAACCCAGGAGATGTTGATGTTCAGGCCCCAGCGGAGTATCGCTACCGGCAAGGATACCCGCCTGCTGATGCAATTCAATCATCCGGGCACGCTCAACCAGGCTAAGTGGGGGTAGGGTGGGAATCTCAAGCATCAGTGTTTTTGAAAGCAAGCGATACGTTTCGTTGTAGAGGCGCGTGGCTTGCTCTAAACCATTGACGGCTGTGCTGAAACAGGTGGAACAGCGATATATCTTACCGTCGCGCCCCGAAAAAATTTTCCCTTGAGCATTTAAGGGTGCGCGACATATATCACAGCGTGGACGTGTCGTCATGCAGGTTTCGCAGTAGCGCAAGGGTGAATCACCGACCATAAAGTAGCGTCCCAGGATAGGTTCACCGCAGCAGGCACAGACAGGAGCTTTCTGACGACACGCCGGGCAGATCTGTACCCCTCGCACTGTAGTAAGCTGGCGTGAAGGAATCTTGCATTGGCTACAATGGGGGACGGTGCGATCACATCGTTCGCACACAACCAGCCCGTTATTATAGATCAGGTAGGACCCACGGAGCTTTTGTCCGCACAAATGGCAGAAGGTGGGCTGTTTCTCGTTCATATTCCCTTTTCAAAAACAATTCTTAAGATCTATGGTCCTCTACAGAGGAACCGGCTTTCTCTTTATGAGGAGAATTGCTCTCTCCGGGAGAATGCTCTGTCTCTCCTGGAGCATTCGCACGATGTGCAGCGGCAATTACACCTCCTATGGGCGCTATTGTATCAGCGGCCGCCTCAGTGGTAGCTTCTATTGAAGCTGCGATGTCCTGTTCTGGGAACTGGTCGGGATGTCTCTCACGCCATTGCTTCCAGAAATCAACCAGTAATGCCTGTACCACACCGGCGATAGGTGAGGCGAAAAGTGCGCCCCACAAACCAAATAGTTCAGCACCAGCGATCAAAGAAACGATCGAGACAACCGGGTGCAGTCCAATAGCTTTCCCAACGATGCGAGGTCCTACAACGTCACCCTCGATTATGTGCACAATGATAAAGTAACCCAGCACCAGTACTGCTATCAACCACCCTTTAGTGAGTGCGAGAAGGACACAGATGACGCCAGAAATCAGTGTTCCTAATACTGGAATGAATTCCAATATAAAAGCCAT
>Ga0102924_1004566_pt1 | contig 13872 bp, 21 predicted proteins | sample PaiPotPPM11metaG_FD_80116 | JGI IMG/M metagenome (GOLD analysis project Ga0102924, IMG submission 80116) | Iron sulfur acid spring bacterial and archeal communities from Banff, Canada, to study Microbial Dark Matter (Phase II) - Paint Pots PPM... ... | reverse complement strand
ATTTATGTGTGTACAATTTAACTAGTATTTACTGTACACACATGAAAATAGGTAGGATGATGGAACCGCAAACACGTGGACGTGGGCGTCCAGCAGGGAGTGTGAAGCCTCCAGAGGAACGACGGCAGCGCAAAGATTATCGCTTTTCGCCGGCGACGTTGCACCAGATCGAGCAGGGGCGGCAGCTCGCACCTACCCCCGATGAAACGGCGTTCGTCGAGGCAGCCATTGAGCACTATGTCAGCGCCCTGACTGGCAAGGGAAAGACGCACGAGTTAGCGCAGCCTCCTATCCAGGATCAGCCAGGCGCATCAGCGATTACCCCTCTTGCACAGAAGCAACCAGGGCAGCCACTCGATCGGAAGCAGCCTCCTGCTCCGCCTCGGGCGATCATTCCATCCTTGCGCCAGCCAGTCTACCAGATCTTTCTGAAGCATGAACTTGGCTCACATCCGCACTTGCCTGAAGGCTTTGACTACATCGAGCAGGACGAATGTCCAACGCACCTTGTCTCTCTGCAGCCGGGCAAGCTTGATGCTGCGAGAGATCGCGCCATTCAACTTCAAACGGTTCCTGGCATTCTCTCGATCTGGATTCTCGATAGGAAAGGAAACGCCGTTGGAAGAGGTTCCTGGCGCAAAGAACAAGGACGCTGGATCAGAAATGACTGAGCAGCCTATCACGAAAGGAGGTGGCTTGTAAGACCAATTGAACGCGATTTGAAAGAATAAAGATATCGTCTAAATGACGTGACCGCCTGCAACGGGTCGAAACGATACAGGCAGCCACGGCGGAGTAACCCGCAAGGCAAGTATAGCATGCGGGCTACTCCAGGAAAAGGAGTAACACCGTATGCAAATCCTACCCGCTTTGCGCCCTGAGCGCATACCGGCTGCGCAGGCTCCCGTCGAGCGATGCTGTTACTGCTGGTATATTCTCCATCCGACAACCCCTTACCCAGAAGACTGGTCATCAACAATCTGCGACGAGCATAGCTCCTGGATCCTCATCCAATATGCCCACATCAGATCGCAACGGCGTGCCGCAGCGAGGGCCTCTTCCCCACAGGAACTGGCAGGACCAGGCGCGGCAATCCCTATTTCATCTGCCTGCGCTCGCTCGATCTAGCGAGGCGCAGTAAGCGCGCGCAATCTCGCTCAGTCACAACTGGCCTGGATGGCCACAGCCCCACTATAAGCTCATCACCCACGGATGAGCAGAAAACCATAGAAGACGAAAGAGAGGCAACATGTTTAACAACAATCTGAATGCAAATGTTCGCTACTGCGTGATCTGCGGCGCCAGCTCGCCGCGCAAGGTTATCTGTACCACCTGTTTCGAAGCGACCGAATGGCATCCGCCGGTCTATTGCGCTGCGTGCGGGTCATTGCATAGCTATGAGGGCGGTCTCCGCCTGTTCTGTCAGGCCTGCTGGATCACTATCCGCGCCACGCTGGAGGATACCACGGCGGAGGCCAGTCCACTTACCTGCCAGGACCTGGCGCAACTGGGCTACTGGAATGAGAGCGATTGCTGCCCTGATTGCCACGTCGAAGGCGGGGAATACCTGCACGCGCTCCAGTTGGATGGGTGCGCAGCGCTCCTATGCTGCCGCGCTGTTCACGCAGCGCTCAGGCTGATGAGTCGGTTAGAACTGCGGCTCACTGCTGTGGCAGCCGAGGAAGAACGCGAAGGACTCGATTAGGCAAGACACGGAAAGGCCGCGCGGGCGTAGCGATGATTCTTACAGCGCGGCCTTTTCCTGACGCGACGATAACACCCCGGGCGCCGAAAAATCTAGATCAGCACCGAGCCCCTGTCAGGTCCACCAGCACTCGCCAGTGCCCGGCTCCTGCCATGCTTCCTATCCGAATGCCGACGGTGCGATCTCACACCCAGCTCCACTCCCGGCCGGCGATATCGCACCAGAGAGAACACCGATCACCGCGAAAAGCAGCATAGAATGGCATAGAGCGCCATACAGAGACAAAAGAGAGACGTAATCCGGGAAAGAACGTTCGTACAGCGCAACTGAGTGCCATGAGCAGAAGAGGGGACGGCGCCGCCTGGAGAGCGCCGTCCGTTCCTGACTTTATATCTACTGATTCTTGTTTGAACCAGGATCCCGCGAAGTGTCTGAAGGATTTCGGAGAGGTGAAGTGGATCGGCGCGCCAGTAATGACAGGCTCTCTGCAGTAAGGGCAGGCCCCTCTCTATCTAACCCAGGTCTCTATACTCCCGGTTGGCGCGCTCCCGGTCTTTTTGCTTGAGCAAGAAGCTGTATTGCGTTTCCGCTAGCGACACGATTGGGGCAAGGTCAGCCAGAAGCTGCAGGAAATCTGGCAGATCCTTCACATAGATATGATAATGCACATTGGCGACGATCATGAAGACGAGGTAGCGGTAGGTCGCCTGCTTTGCACCATAGTAGGCCAACATGTGGAAGGTCGTATTTGACAGATCGAAGCTGATATAGCAGGGAAGCCCGAGGGTACCACAAGCCGTGTAGCCCAGCTCCGCTGCCGCCTGGTGATATGGCTCCTCCCCTTCGGTCGGCCACTGATGCGGGTCCTCGATCTCAGTCCAACGGTGCTGTTCGTACAAAAACGTTTTTGCCGGCATTGCTCTATCTTCCTCACGCTCAAAAGCAGGGCTTTCCCACTACCCATTGTACTGGCGGGTCGAAACTAAGTTGAACCAGAGCAGTGGGCTGGCACGGCCTCTATCGCGGTTCGCGCCAGGTCTTTCTGGAAGCGACGGTAGCATCGCCTGTTCTAGAAAATCTAGGACAGCGGCTGCCCACGCGCGCCCAGGCGCAGGCCCTCACCTCGCTGCTAAAACTTGTGTGACTTTTGGCCGATTTATTACACAAGCTCTTTTGATGCTGCGCTGCCGGGTGCAAGGATCGCCGAGGCCGAGGAGGGTTGCCACGAGCGATTTATCATCTCGTCCATTGAAGTCCAGACGGTATTATCAATAAGCACCCTGAAACGACAATAAGGATGGAGTTGGTAGGCCATAGTATCACAAACGTTACTAAGGACCTGGCACCAGGTCGAACGGCTTCGCTTCAAAACACCGACAAAAATGCTTCTTCATACACCGGATCGCCCTCCACCTCGCTCCAGTGCCAGGTCTCCGCTCGCGCGATGGCCTCACGCATCGTCGGAAATATGGCGCCTGCCCGCTCCATTGCCACCAGCCACTGGGCAAACTTCCACCTGGCCTCCGGACGCAGGCACAGCACGACTAGCGGGTGGGCACAAATCGCCTGCAGACGCGCGTTCAGGCTCTGGTTATCCGCGCAGCGCTCCCTGGTCGCGATCGCCTGCTCGTCCATGTCCTTTCCCTCTCCTACCCTTGCTCACCTGACGCAACGTGGAGGCGCAGGGCTTTTCCACTCCCATTCTTTTCTACTCCCCTTGGACCGGCGAGCCGAAACCTGGATGATAATCCATTCCTTATCGGTTCAGCTCGCCGGCGTTGGCAGAAGTCGTGCTCAATCGTGCAGATCGTCGCTGGCCAGGCCCAAAAATGGCGACATTCGAGGTGTTTTCAATAAGCGGAATGTTATGCCTCATTCTGAGGCTAGATGGGATAAGACATCTCGTCGTGGCAGCCATCGATCCGGCTGAATGTACGAGAGAACAGCATCCATATGGCGCTCGAGCCAACGCCCAGCTCTCTCTTAAATGCGCGCGAACTCTTCTTCAGTAAATGGGATTTCGCCTATCGGCCGGCCGCTTTGATCGACGAGCATCGAAGTCTCGGGCTGAGGCCAGTAATCACTGCTTCTTAGAATCACCCCGGCGAATCTTGATGTCACGTGGCCCAGGAAACCGTGTTACCTTGAACGGTTGATCGTCTCCGACCACCCGCTCGAAGACATGGAATATGGGAGGCTTAGGTCGATACAGGTCAGCACGTATCGGATTGGCTTTTGTCGCCGCATACATGCTCTCGAGGAGCTGCTCAGTCGGACCGAAGATGGCCTCTCGAGCTCCCGCGTACGTACGAAGATTGATGTCCAGCACTCGCTCAACAGTAATGACCATCTCTCTCTGCGTCCGAGGCGGCTGCCGAAGAAGCAAGCACAGTTGAGGGTCAAGTGGCAGCGTGGCCTCGACGGTAGGCGAAGAACGCCAGCCGGTAGGGCCATCGGGATTGCCTGGATCATACCGAACAAGAGGGTCATCGGAGAGGATGAAGCTTTGCCCTTCGGGTGCTCTTAGCAGCGTCCAACTCATATCATAGATCAGTGGCACCAGATCTGGAGTCGGCACGAACATCCCGAGTATCTCCTGATCCGAGTCAATACTCACCATGAGTTCGCCGCTTTCGAGAGGTTCAGCCATCTTGCTGATAAACTCATCGACTTCAGACTCCGTGGGTTCTCGACCAAGATCCTCTCGTAACATTCCCCTGCTCTGGTCAGGATGTTCGTAGATCTGCTTGAGGAGCCAGAACTTTGCGGCCTGTTCATGTCCAAAGCGCTGCCACTCCCGCCCCCGCGGCGTTCGCTGCTGCTGGACCATGATGAAGGTGGATAGGCTCTCACGCTCCGCCTCATTGAGCATCTCACCGCGCACGAGCTTCTCGATGACAGGGGTCGCCAGACCCTCTATATAGGAGAGCAATGCCTCGGGAAAGCCTGAAGGCAAGTCAGACGCTGCCGACAGCCGATTGTAGTGGTGGACAACGGCACAGTTGATGGTTGATGGCTTCGAAATGGCGCCGGTCTTGACATCAAGACGCCAGATCAGAGGATGTTCTTCCTCAGGGCTCGTGCTGAATCGCCGAAGCAAAAACTCTGGGACGTAGTGATGCCGCTTTGCGTTGCTGATATGGCGGAGAATCTCTTCCGGTATTTCGGGAGATCCATCTTCATGATCCATAGATATTAACCTCTTCAGGAGTATATTGCACTCTCGACGAACTATCAGCTGGTCGCTCACGAGGATTCTCGACCTCGACCCACCAACGCTGTTCATACAAAAACGCTCGCGCCGACACTGCCACACTTTCCTCCTCGACACTGAACCCGCGCAGGCTTATCAGCCAGAAGGCGCTCTTTCACCAATGGCGATCTGAGCCATCCAGTGCTCGCACATCGGCCTCGATAAAGCAGTAGCGCATGTCGGCCATCGTATCGGCCTCGCGCAAGATCTCGTCGTAGATGATGCGCTCCAGCTCCTCATCGGTGTCATACGGGATGGTGAGTGTGTATTCACAGCCATTGGAGTGCTTCTCCATCGCGTACTGGCTCAGGACCTGCGCCTCGATTTGCGCGCGAACCTTCGTCTTGCCCCGGATGAACTTGTTGTTATTTTCTACGCGCAGGTACAGTTCGACCTGCAGCGTCTTTTGCGGCTGCTTCTGCTCACTCGCGCTCTGTGCTGGAGCAAACATATAAGGCGCGGCTTCGACCATCTCCTGAAGCTTGCCATAGATCCGGCGCGCCTGTTCATCGACCCTCACAGCAACAACCTGGAGGATCTGCCCATCCGGGTCGGTGAGCATCATGCCGTGCAGTGACTTCGCCAGGTGCTGCATAGCGTAGGCGCTCATGATCGGCTCGCAGGTGGCCAGTAAGCGCTCGCCCTTCTTTGCCCTGCTGATCGGCGTCTTCTTTGCGGCCCCCTTTCTGTAAATCCCAACATTAAACTGGTCCTTTTACAACAAATATCCTGGTGGGGCAACCTATTCTGGAACCGCTTGCTCACCAGGATATTTGTTGGATTTTCGCCATGATAATGTTGGGATTTACACCCCTTTCCGCTTTTCTGTGGCATCGTACTCTCCCGTTTCTCATGCTCACTGCATCTCAATCGAGATAAACCGCGTCCGGTTCCACACGACAATCTCATAGCCCAGGTGCCCCATCGCCACATGCTTCATGGTGAAGATCCACATGCGGATCGGGATGTCTCCAGGTAAGGCTATCTCGCCTTTTGAGAGCCGTTCATCGAGCCGCCAATCTGGGCCTCGACTTGCTCTTGCTGCCTGCGCAGCTTGCTCACTCGTGCTATCCATGTGTGCACCTACTTCTTTGCCTATCGGGTGTAATCACGATGGGGTCCTGCGCGGCCAGGTCCTGCCGGTGAGCGATTTGCTGGACTATCACAACCGAGCTAGACCCTCAGTCCGTGCAGGCGTTCCATCAGCACTATGCGTTGCTCCATTTCATTCTCGCCAGGATAGGCACGGCGATAATACTGTGAACAGTACCAGTTCACGATCTCGGCATCAGATGTGCCCAGAAAGTACTCGCGGATCAATGGTCCAACTACTTCAAACGGCGCGGTCAGTGGTTCAAATGATTGCACGGCTTCGGTCAGCTCTGCTTGCATACGTCTTCCACCGAGGCCATCTTCTCCAAGCTTCAGCAACTCGAAGTTATCAATTGGCCAGCCGTGCTTGAGCGCATGCATCATCCACCGACTTTCATATTCCATTGAGAGCGGCCCGAAGGAGAGTTGTTGCAGGACGAAATGGCGCCGAATATCCTTATACCAGCCGTGTTTATAGTCTGCCATGCGCCGCACATAGTTCTTGGTCCTGCCGATGTGCTGACAGGGAAAATGTTCATCATATTGCAGTGCATAGATTACCGCCGTGTCGCCATAGGCTTTCACCAGAGCACGGCGAAGCCACTCTAACTGCTCGCGCTCTGGCAGCGCTTCAAATTGTGGGATGCAGTCTTTACAGCAGATCTTGACCAGGTCCAGGTGATAGCCGTGATACTCATGCAGGAAGCCCCCATGCACCCGCGCAGGAGTACTACACATTGGACAAAGCGGGTTGGCCTGTCGGTTCTGCTCGCGGTACGCCTCATGGCATGGCTCGCATCGCTTACGCAGTGAAGCAGGAAGCCAGACGCCTTCTATCTCTCTCAGGGAAGAGTAGCCAAATGCTGATGCTGCTAAGACCTGCTTGCAGTCAATACACTGGCGAGCTGGCTGCTGGAGATACCACGCTTCTAATGTCCGTTGATGCTCAAGGTGTTCCTGCTCCAGGCGGAGATCGCGTTCCTCGCGTTCCTTACGTTCCACTTGTTCTCTTTCCCTTACCACTTTCCGAGCGTTCCACTCTTCCTCTTGCTGGAGCTTTCGGGCCTCCTGATTGCTGTTGTAGCAAGCCTTGCAGATGCTCATAGGGTGAACGCCTGTAAACTGGTTCGTCACCTTGCGGAAAAGCCCAATGTCCTTCTCGGCATGACACTGTTCACACACCTTTGTTGCCACGTGATATCTCCTCTGCAGCATCCACCGCGAACTGCTCGCGCAACCAGTTGTACGCTACTATTTTAGGTTCGTTGCCTCGCTCCTGATAGAGACGTTGCTCGATATACCAGAGAATGCCCTTCCTCGAAGCGCCACAGTTCCACATATAGCCATAGACTGGAGCGCTTCGCGCCTCTGCTGATCTGGCTCGACTTTACGGCGATCCCGACAGAAGGGATAAAATTCACGAGTAGTCATAACTTCCTCCGCCGTAGGTGAGCAAGGCAAGGTTTTCCACCATGTTTCCACATGCCACTCGTTCAAAATTCTTGTCTTTTGCAGACGATGTCGTCCGCATAAATAGCTTCGAAGAAGTCGTCCGATGTTGACTCGAGTATTTGCCTCTCCACGATGTAGCGGAGCTTCTTGTCTGGGTCGGTCCTGGCCCCCGCCCGCCCAGGTGCGACAATCCAGGAAATCACGCCTGGATAGATTCGCTCATCGACCACGTAGAGGATCTTCTCACCCAACCAATATCGCCTACCGCGCGCATATCCTAAGGAACCGAACTGCTCAACGTACCGGGTAATCTGCTCTGGATGGACTAGTGGCCAGAAGGATTGCCCGGCCTGACGGGCATGCGGCTGCGGCTCATGGCAGTAGGGACAGACGTCCGCCAGCTCACCCTGGTTAAAGGTGTGGGTAATCACCCCGTTGCCAGGAATGACGCGCGACACGCTTTGGACTTCCTGTGCATGGATCCGGTACTGGATGGAGCTATTCGCAAGTGCCTCCACTTGCAGCCAGCGCCGGCCATTATTGGCTATTTCCTCGCGAAGGACACGCGCGTGCTGGAGCGGGCCCAGCAGGGGCTGGACCTCATCGCCAGGCTGAAACCAGAAAAGGTCTGACGCCCGCTTATGCTGGGCCGGCGACGACAGGGGAACCAGGGATGATTGCAGACTGCGCAGTAGCTGCGTAGCCTCCTCTTGAGAAAGCTGGACCTGGTTCCCACTGCTATCAGAGATACAGAACAGGCTCTCACCGCTATCCGGGTGACCGTCGGGATCTCTCCATTCAAATATCGCCATCGTGGCCACCCGCGATTGCTTCGTTGAAGCTGAGGATTAAATACTGCTTTTGCAATGTCCCCAGCGCGAACACCATACGATTCAGCTTGTAAGCAGTGCGCTCTCGCTGTTCCTGCTGTTCTGGGGTGAGCTCATCCCATGCACCTGGCGCGGCCATGGTTCGGCCGGTCGCAAATTCGGAATCGGACTCGGGAAAGGCTTTCTTGTACTCCTGCTCGTACCAGGCGCGCAGCCGCTCTTGCAGCTCCCATATGCTCGGTTTTGGCTGTTCTGTCATACCAATACTCGCTTTCTATTCTCGGTGCTCCAGTCTTGACGTACCCGCACAGGGCGTCACTCCCCCGAGCGGCGGATGTCATCCAATTCCCGCAAGGGGTCCTCATTCATCTCCTGGACAATCCTGACGCCCCCGGCGTCTTCGTATCATGCTATCGGATCCACCGCTCAATCAATCCGCTTGCCCCTGCTCTTCTGGCGCCGGATCTGGTGCATCAACATCAGGGTAGAGCTCTCGATATCGCTGCCAGTGCTCATAATAGAACTCCTCACCAAATGGAGTGAGGCGGATCCAGGCCACCGGTCGGCTCTCTGGCCAGGTCTGACCGTGTGTATTTCGCTGAACTTGCGTCCAGGTCGAATATTCCTCCACCAGGGCACCAGCTTTGTAATCTCTGAGTCGTAGCCAGGTGTTCCAGCCGATATGGCCATAGTAGCCGTTCTCATCCTGAACACCTGCAGGGCGAGCTTTCCAGGCCTCTACCATCGCTTTCCAGTGCCATTCTTTGAGCACCCCCGGCGCGCCTGGTCGATACGCTTTTGCACCGGTGGCAGATCGCACTAGCGCCCTGCCCTCTTTCGTGATCTGGAGCATCAGAAACCGCTCGAGCGTTTCGCGGTCGCTATCCCTGCGCTTGTAGGTATACTTGCATTTGATCAGGCCGCGCGCCTCCAGGGCGTTGAACGTCGAGCCGGTCCCTTCATCGATCAGCTTGCGCAGGTACAGCTTCGTATAGAGCGTCGAGCCGACGCCATTGAAAACGCCATACTCCATCCAGCGCCATTCATGCGCAGGGCGAGGCCTGCCGCCGCGGGTCCAGGCGCCGCGCTCGTCGGCCTCTTGCTCCTGGTCAGTTTCGTAAATCGCCTGCATATATTCGCGCTGCCGCTCGTTCAGGTCCGCCCAGCTGGGCATTGATGGATTGCTCCTCTACACAAACAACTCAGAGCGATCTTTAAGCACCTGCCCGCTCTGGAAGTTGTAGCCATCGCACATCCAGACCCCCTGCGCGGCCATCTTCCAGGTGGATTGATCGGCCTTTTCGGTGTAGCGCACAACGATAAGCACAATGTCGCCCTTCTCGATATCCCAGGTGTAGACCTCCCCACTGTTGAGCGGGTAGGGCAAGAGTCCCAGGCCGTAAGGCGAATAGCAATCCCGGCTCACCTGGTACATATCGATCTTGACCTCGTGAACATTCTCCTGTTGAGGCGTAGCTGTGACCTGGATCCAGAATTGATACGGTTTATCAGCACGGTGTTCGCGACGCATCTTAAAGTCAACGGTGACTGCTTGCTCTTTCATTGGTGCTCTCCTGCTCTAATCTATCTAGCGCCTCGTAAAATCGCGCCAAGGTATCTGTAGGCTGATTGGCTGCCAGACTCAGGTAAATGTCTCTCGGCGAAACGTTGGCCGCATGGATCGCCGCGTCTACCTGCTGGTAGGTATGCCGCCCTGGTAGCACAGTCAGGACCTGTATCACTTCCTGTTGATGCGCTGCCTGCCATGCGATCTCAGCCCGTTGTGTTCGGCTCAGACTTGCCCATCGCAGATTGGCCGCGATCGCGTTCAGGGTCCATTTCTCGCTCATAACTCACTCTGCCTTCCAATCCAACCTGGTTACTCGTCATTGCTCCAATCCTGGCGCGCTTGCTCTTCTGCATCCGCTGCGTCAATGCCGAGGCGTTGCTTGCCTTGTCGAAGCACACAGGCGCCCTTCTCACGATCATAGTCAAAGTACAGGCCATGGGCATAGGCTTGCTCAATCAGCGCCTGCAACTCTTCCTCATTCTCAGCGAGCGGGCCCGCTTCCATCAAGCGGGCATAGTCCCGTATCGCTTGCTCCTGGTCCCAGTCCCATTCACTCTTGATCTGACTCCAGGCAACCGGCTGGCCTTCTGGCTTTTCCAGTTCAACCTCGTGGGGATACGCGCCTACGAGGGTATAGCCGCGATTCTTGAGCTCATCCCGGCATTCCCTCGCCGGTACCGTCTCCCAAGAATCCCCAGCGCCGCGCAGGGCAGCCAGGAGCTGCTCGTCGCTCGCGTCATAGGTCCACTTGCGCCATTGCCGCTCCTCGGCAGGGCTGCTAACATAATACGGCGGACGTGCCAGCTTCATCGGCTGCGGCTTTGCCTCTTCCTGCTGACCCTCGCTCGTAGGCATGCCATAGTGAGCATAATACCGCGCAGTGGCTTGCTCGTAGGCTTCTCTGCCCCGGTGCGACTCCGGCCACACGTCCATCAGTGCCGGCTTCCTGGGACTCGTCATGTCGCGGATAAACACCGCGCGGTAGTGCTGTCTGCCTCCATAAAAGAGGCTGTCGGCCAGGATCGCCGCATACTGGCGAGCGCGGGCTGAAGCGAGCAGGGTATAGTGGCCAGCTTCAGATTCGGCGATGATGTCGAAGGGGTTCGGGTTCGTTTCTTGGGCCATGTTTGTGTGTCCTTTTTCTTACGGTCTATCGTCCCAATCGAGCCGTTCGCCTGCCGCGCGGCGGCGATAGGCTTCTCCCTTGTCAATGTCGTCGGGGCTGGTGAGATCGTCCTCCTGCAAGCGGCGTAGCACCAGGTCAGTGATATTCGTCCCGCCGCGCTCCATGATCTCGCGAGCATGCGCGATCTCTTCTACGCTGTATTCCTCTGGCAAGCGGGTATCCTGCGCATCTTGAATGATCTGCTGTTCAAAATCCTGCAAGAAGACAAGGAGCTGCAAAAGCTCCTTTGGTGAAAGTTCTGCCGTATGCCCGTAAGCGTCGGTGATCTCGTAGACAACACGGTTGATCTCTGGAAAACTGCGTCTTTCAAACTGTGCCATGTGGGTTACTCCTGTTCTGTTGACATCGCCGGCGCCTCGATCGCGCGTTCCTGGATGCCAGCCAGAAACGCCTCAGCCTTCGTTGCATACCCGGTCAATTTCCCGCCTGGGTATGCAACCGTCCAGAGCGAGCGCTTGTCTGCATCGAGGGTATTTGAATAGACCTCGAGGGAGAAGAGCATGGAGAGGCCATCGGTGAGCGCGTTCCACTCCTCGACCAGCCGTGCCCACTGCTGTTTTTCGTCGGCCTGATCCTGCTTTGCCTCCACAACCAACTTGAGACTGTCGCGGAGTTCACTGCGCAGCGTCGCTTCTCGCTCTTGCAAAAGCTGGACCATGTACAGGAGCGTCTTGCTCTGTCGCAAGGTTAAGCCCTTGCCCTCTTCTTCAATGCGCGCCTGAATGTCCGGATAACGCGCGGGAAACACCTCAGCAATGTGCTCTTTAAGCGGATTCATGATTCATCCCTCTTGACGATTGACTATTTGCGGCGCTTCCATTCGTCGAGCTGGGTCCGCAATTCTGCCGCAAGGTGTGGCTCCAGTTCAATCAATACTCCCTGGCCAGAGTAGTTGATGACTTTCTCTGTAAAAGTACGAGCATCCATTTCTTGCGTTCCAACCAGGTGATCTGGTGGAGGCCCAGGCACAATCCAGAGCTTCCCATATCTGGCGATCATCAAAAGCTGCTCGATGAACTTCTCAACCTTAAAGGTCAGAACAAACACCGTATTGGTGGGCCGCTTCATGGCGACACGCAACCCGACCAGCATATTCCGCTTGCCAGGATTGCCATAGAACCAGGTGCATACCGCATAACCTGGTTCCTGCGCGCTTCGCTCTGTCAGCGCTGCCAAGTCTGGCCGTTCAGAGATATCCACCCAGATAATACTCATTCCATCATTAGGAGGCATGATCAGCTGATCGATATCGTCAATAGGAAGCGCTGAACGTAGCATCAACCCAAGGTCCATATTATCCATCAGGAAGTCCTTTCCTCTCCACTAAACCAGGGATTATCCGGCGGCTCCGGAATACCCTGCTCATGACGAAGATCGCGCAGCTGGGCCAGCAATTGCACGGCAGCCTCGCCAGAGACGCGAAATTGCATACTGCGATCCGGAGTGGGAAGAATGCTAAAGCTGGCGCCGGCGAGCCAGGCGCGCTGCTTATACAGGGTCGTATAGATCGGGTCGAGTTCTTCCGGGGTATAGGCCAGCTCCTGACCATCAGGGAGGATGAAGACAAACCGCTCGCCGCGCCAGGCTACCTGTATCCGGCCCACGAGGGGTGGGAGGCGCGATTCGAGATCATCTTGAGCATCTGCAGGTGATTCTCGCTCCTGGTGATGGATCGCCGCGGCGAAGGCCGCCTCCCTGGCCTCATCCAGGCGCTTGTGCTGGTATTCCAGTTCGGCCCCCAGCTCGTCTACCTGGGTTTCGATCAACCCGAGGGCAGCGTAGGCCTCCTCGAGGAGCTGATGATACTGCTCCTGTGGTTCGCCCGGCGCCAGGATGTTTTCAGCCGTGATGCTGGCCAGCGTCTCCAGGCGACTGCGGATGCCCTGGAGCGCCGCGGCGATCTCGCCGTCCGGACCGGTCCGTTCAAACGCTGCCATGCTTACCTGCCCTTTCCGCTCAACTGCCTGCGCAGTCGCTCCGCTTTGACTTGCTGCCATGCCAGGATGAATGGCTTGAACGGAAAGAGGAACGGGTATTGTTCCAGGATAAGGTCTGTCTGTGCGTAGGGGCGTATGAGCCACCATGCATCATTGTTCAGCGCCTGCTTCCATGCCGCGTCTAGCGCAGGAGCAAGCTGATACATAGCCTCTGCTGCCTCCTGAGTGCTCATGCCAAATCGAGGTGTTTCCCCGGGCAGGTCTTCATGCTCCATCGTGGTTGCTCCCTTCTCACTTGATGTTAAACAACTTGCTCAGCTGGTCAGCGTAGGGGTTTCTCGCCGGCCTATCCCGTAGACTGCTCTTGTAGCAGGTTGGTAGTTCGCGAGGATTGGGATTATGCGCCGCATTGAAGTAGGGGCGATGCAGCTTGATAAGAGCCTCTTCGGCCTCGTCCACCCAAAGATCGATAAGAGATGTTTTCGCTTCCTGCACTCCATGGGTTATCTCTACAAGCGTCATAGCCTCTTCTAGCGTGTACTGCTCAAAGAGCCAGGCGCCAGATGCAGGGGCGTTCTCACGAATGAATGTTCCGATAGGGGAGGCCGCCGAGAGACCGCTGCCGAAATGCTCCCATAGCCGGTAATCAGGATCTACCGATTGCCCAACATAGAAGACGGTCGCGTTCGCAGGGTCGCGGATCATATAGATACGATAGTTCTCTGCTTGGAGGCCGGCATCTTTCCTCAGCTGCTCCACCCATTCTCTGATAGGCTGTTGATGCATGGGTTCCTCACTCACTCAGTGATAATCACGCCCTCATTGGCGATGCCATGGCGCTTGGCGT
>Ga0102924_1004565_pt1 | contig 13873 bp, 15 predicted proteins | sample PaiPotPPM11metaG_FD_80116 | JGI IMG/M metagenome (GOLD analysis project Ga0102924, IMG submission 80116) | Iron sulfur acid spring bacterial and archeal communities from Banff, Canada, to study Microbial Dark Matter (Phase II) - Paint Pots PPM... ... | reverse complement strand
TGACCGCATCCCCCGCAAACGCCAGCGGCCTCCTTCAAACGGCCCTATCAAAACTGCCCCGAGAAACAGCGAAGGCAGGTCTGTGCTTCGTGCGAGGGCAGCCCTGATAGGGTCCTAACGTTTCGGTGGACTCTCCTACGCACTTCAAATTGGCTTTCCGATCCACACAAATGGTTGACTTGGGTGGGGCTGTGGGATATTCTGGAGGCTCGCGCAGTCCCGCGTCTGCACGTCTTGGGCGACTTATGCCCGGATAATGCAGCAGGATGGGGCAACCGTGGTGGATTCAGCGGGAGCAGCTTGCAAGCCAAGCCGCCCTGAAGCACCCACTTACTCAGGCAATGCGCGACTTCCAGGCGGTCCGGTTATTCCGCGTTTGAGCAGGGAGCCAGTTTTGAGGCTCTTTCCTGACTTTCGCTGTGCCGATTCGTGCTGGGTCATCCAGTTTGGCGTTTCGCCGGTGGGTTTGGCGGGATGCATTGAAGTGAATGCAGCACAGACAGTCAACTCTTCCGTAGGGCGCCGGACTGATAGGGAAGACGGCAGAAGCAGGGAGTAACGCGAGCATCATGAATAACACGACCAAGATACCGAGCGGCAAGGACATTCAGCGCAAGTGGTTTGTGCTGGACGCCGCAGGCAAGACGCTGGGCCGGCTCTCGACGCAGGCTGCGTCGATCCTCGCAGGCAAGAACAACGTGCTGTACACGCCCTATATCGACATGGGCGATCACGTGATCGTGATCAATTGCGAAAAGATTGTGCTGACCGGCATGAAGGCCGACTCGAAGCTCTATCGCCGCTACACCGGATTTCCCGGCGGGTTGCGCGAAGAGTCGTTTGTGAAGCTGCTGGCGCGTCGCCCGGAGGCGATTGTGGAGCAGTCGATCAAGGGCATGCTGCCGAAGTCCAAGATGGGCCGGCAGATGGCGACCAAGCTGAAGGTTTACAAGGGACCGCATCACCCGCACCTGGCGCAGCAGCCACTGGCGCTCGAAGGCAAGGCTTAGAAGCAGGTTCGAGGTACTAGGTTCGAGGTTCGAGGGAAAGAACCAAAGAATCTGAGTTTATTGATTTCGGCTATCAGCGATCAGCTATCAGGGATCAGCTAGAAGGATTTGGGAGCGATATGGCGGATTTGGTTCAATACTACGGAACGGGGCGGCGCAAGTCGTCGATTGCGCGTGTGTTTCTGCGTCCCGGCAGCGGCAAGTTCACGGTGAACAAGAAGGAATGCGATGTGTACTTTGTGACCGCGCAGCAACGGGCCGCGGCACGGCGTTCGCTCGGCATCGCCGACATCGGCGAGACCTTTGACGTGATCACCACGGTTCGCGGCGGCGGCGTGATGGGCCAGGCCGACGCGGTCAAGCTGGGCATTGCGCGCGCGCTGATGGAGTTCAACCCAGAGCTGCGCAAGACGCTGAAGGCTGAGGGACTCGTCACGCGCGATTCGCGCGGCAAGGAACGGAAGAAGTACGGACAGAAGGGCGCTCGCGCACGGTTCCAGTTCTCGAAGAGATAGTTGGCGGTTGCAGGTTGCAGATTGTTAGTTGAAAACGAGCAACAACCCCGGGCTGGAGACGGTCCGGGGTCCGGAGTTCAATCTCCCTTACGAGGGATAAATCCAGGCACCAGTGGTTGTACTGGTTGCCTTAACCAAAGGAGACGCATTGGCAAACATAACTATGAAGGAACTGCTCGAGGCGGGTGTCCACTTCGGTCATCAGACGAAGCGCTGGAACCCACGCATGAAGGAGTACATCTTCGGCGAGCGCAACGGCATTTACATCATCGACCTGCAGAAGACGCTGAAGATGTTCAAGGAAGCGTCGAAGTTTGTCACCGAGCTGACTTCGTCGGGCAAGCTGGTCCTGTTCGTCGGCACCAAGCGGCAGGCGCAGGACGCGATTGCGGAAGAGGCGAAGCGTTGCGGCATGCCCTACATCAACAGCCGCTGGCTGGGTGGGTTGCTGACCAACTGGGTCACGGTGCAGAAGTCGGTAAAGCGGCTGCAGGAGCTCGACGATATGTCGACCGACGGCCGGTATGAGCTCCTGACCAAGAAGGAAGTCATCAAGCTGGAGCGCGAGCGCAAGCACCTCTCGACCAACCTCTCCGGTATCAAGAGCATGAAGCGGCTGCCGGACGCGCTGTTTGTGGTGGACTCGAACAACGAGGCGATCGCGGTTGCCGAGGCGCACAAGCTGGGCATTCCCGTAGTTGCGGTAGTCGACACGAACTGCGATCCGACGCTGGTGGACTACGTGATCCCCGGCAACGACGACGCGCTGCGTGCGATTCGCCTGTTCACGACGAAGATCGCTGACTCGGCTGCCGAAGGCGTGCAGATGGTCTCGGAGAAGGCATTTGCGACCGAAGTTGCGGACGTGCAGGCCGTTGAGGTTTCGCCCGAGTACGTTGGTGAAGAGGGCGATGCAGGCGAGGAGGCCACTGTGCCCGTCGTCGCTGCGGCGACCGAAGCCGACGACGACAATGTGGATCTGGAAGCGGTGCTGGGCGGCAATATCCGCAAAGCACCGGCGACGGCCACCGAGGAAGAGATCGAGCCCGAACCGGCCCACGCGGCAACCGGGGCGTAACCCTCCATATTTCTCAATACGAGAGCGTGGAGACCGGCGAATCGGCTCCACGCTCTTTCTGCGTAAGGCGATGAGCTATGACGAAGACACAGGAACGAAACAATCGGCGCGTAGGATGAGAGCGCCGCAGGACCAGGAGAAGGAACAGACTAATGACTACGGAGACAGCAGTGAAAATTGACGCCAAGCAGGTAAAGGAACTCCGCGAGAAGTCGGGCGCGCCGATGGGCGACTGCCTGAAGGCGCTGCAGGAGGCTGCAGGCGACATGGAGAACGCGTTCGTCGTGCTGCGCAAGCGCGGTATGGCGTCGGCGGCGAAGAAGGCCAGCCGCACCACCAACGAGGGCGCGGTGGGCACCTACATCCACGCCGGCGGCAAGGTTGGGGTGCTGGTGGAGTTGAACTGCGAGTCGGACTTCGTGGCACGTACCGATGACTTTCAGGAACTGCTGCGCGACATCGCGATGCACATTGCCGCGACCGATCCGCGCTTTGTCAGCCGCGATGAAGTGACCGAGGCCGACCTGGAGCGCGAGAAGGACATCTATCGCTCGCAGGCTGCCGCTTCCGGCAAGCCACCTGCCATCGTCGAGAAGATGCTGGAGGGCAAGCTGAGCAAGTTCTACGAGGAGTTCTGCCTGCTCGACCAGCCGTTCATCAAGGATCAGACGCAGACGATCAAGCAGATCATCGCGACCAAGGTTGCGAAGCTCGGCGAGAACATCACGGTGCGCAGATTTGCGCGGTTCAAAGTCGGCGCCGCCGATTGGACCGTAGCTCAGACCAGCCCGGCCGGTGAGAATCCGACGGCGTAAGTTCTTCGCAAAACTGAAATCAGCATAAACAGAAGGGGTCCGGGCAACATGTCCGGGCCCTTTTGCGTCTAAGAAATGCGCGTGTGACGACGCAGGTTCCGGTCGGACCATGGATAGACCTGGGATACGGCCTGCTTTTATAGTGGTGGCAAAGCTAGAAGATTATCGGGCGACGTTCTCCGGCCGCTCGGAAGGCCCGAACCGATGTTTGACGACGTATCGCTCATGCCGCATTGGGTTAGCTGGGCTGTGGCACCGCGTCTGATCTGGGCCATGGTGGTCGCTAACGCGATCACCTTCCTGAGTTTCGTCATCATCTGCATCACCTTGTTGGTGCTGGCGCGCCGGACACGGCGGGTCATCCCGCGCGACTGGGCCTACTTTCTGATTGGCTTTGCGCTCTTTATTGTGGCCTGCGGCACGACCCACCTGATGGACGTGATCACCACGTGGATTCCGGTGTCCGGGCTCGATGCCGGCGTGAACCTCATCACGGCGGTGATCTCAGCGTGTGTAGCGTTCATGTTCATCCGCAGGGCATCGGCGATCAGCTTCAGTGTCAACGATTACGCAACCCGGCTTGCCGCGACGGAGCGTGAGCAGGGGAAGATGAAGGACAGCCTGCTGGCGGCGCAGAAGCTGGAGGACTGGAGCCGGATGTCCACGGTACTGGCCCACGAGCTCAACAATCCGTTGGAGACGATCCAGAACCTGCTGTACCTGATTCGTACGTCGGAGGGGCTCCCGGACGAGGTTGCTGGCTGGACGCAGACGGCCTCGGACGAGGCGAACCGGGTGATTCAGCTCTCACGTTCGACGCTTTCGCTGTTCCGCCAGGGAGCGGACCCGGAGCAGGTGGATATCTCTCGGGTGATGGATTCGGTGCGGTTCCTGTTGGCCGGCCTGATCCAGGGCCGGGGAGTGGTGCTGGACATGTACACTTCGGGCGATGTCACCATTCACGCGTTTCCCGGCGAGGTTCGCCAGGTGTTGTTGAATCTGGTGCGCAATGCGTGCGAGGCGACGATGGAGGCAGGGGGACGCGTCCAGGTGTCGGTGAGCGGAGTGACCTCTCGGGTGGAGATTGTGGTAGCGGACCGTGGCCAGGGGATCGACCCGGCGGTGATTCCGACGCTGTTCCAGTTCGGCGCCAGCACCAAGGGACCCCACGGAAACGGCATGGGTCTGTGGACGGTCAAGCAGATTTTGGCCAGACATGGCGGGACGATTGGCGTGGAGTCGACTCCACGCCAGGGCACGCGGTTTACGCTGTGGTGGCCTCGCGAATATGGGACGGGAGTCCAGGTGCCGGCGCCGCTGGCTGACGGTCGCACCGCGGCCGCGGCGTTTCTCCGGCCCTCCGCGAAGAATAGTAGTTCTGGTTAACGTTCGGTCATATCGTGGCCTGGCGCCTTACTCGGATATGGGTGGGTGGGGTAGATTTACATTCAGGTCGATAGCACAACAATTGCTTCTAGTGACGCCAGTTCCGGGGGCGTGCATCACATGGATGTAGGGGGATATTTATGGAACTTGGCATGATTGGGCTGGGCAGGATGGGGGCAAGCATGGTCCTGCGCCTGCAACGGGCAGGCCACCACTGTGTTGTCTACGACATGTCGCCGAAGGCGGTTGCGGCGTCGGTCGAACAGGGAGCGGTGGGGGCGGGCTCGCTCGAAGAGTTTGTTCAGAAGTTGAGCAAGCCGCGCGCGATCTGGCTGATGGTTCCGGCGGGCGTCGTGGATGAGACGCTGGGAAAGCTGGTTCCTCTGCTGGATAAGGACGACATCCTGATCGACGGCGGCAACTCGTATTACCACGACGACATTCGCCGCGCCGGCGAACTGAAGCCGAAGGGCATCCACTATGTGGACGCTGGGACCAGCGGCGGTGTGTGGGGAGCGGATCGCGGCTACTGCCTGATGATCGGCGGGGAGGACGCGGTGGTGCAGCATCTCGATCCGATTTTCGCCAGCCTGGCGCCGGGGATGGGCACCATACCGCGCACGGCCGGCCGGGAGAAGATGGGCGGCACGGCCGAGCAGGGGTATCTGCACTGCGGTCCCAGCGGCGCGGGCCACATGGTGAAGATGGTGCACAATGGCATCGAGTACGGCATGATGGCGGCCTACGCGGAGGGCCTGAATATTCTGCGCAACGCCGATGTGGGGAAGAAGCAAGGCGAGATTGACGCCGAGACTACACCGCTGCGCTGCCCGGAGTATTACCAGTACGATCTGAACCTCGCCGACATCACGGAAGTATGGCGGCGCGGCAGCGTGGTGGCCTCGTGGCTGCTGGACCTGGCGGCGCGCGCGCTGATCGAAAGCCCAGACCTGAAAGATTTTGGCGGGCGCGTCTCGGATTCAGGCGAGGGGCGATGGACAATCCGCGCGGCCATCGATGAGAGCGTGCCGGCACCGGTGTTGAGTGCGGCGCTGTATGAGCGCTTCAGCTCGCGCGGGGAGGATGAGTTCGCGGATAAACTGCTCTCGGCGCTCCGCTATCAGTTCGGCGGCCATTTGGAGAAACCTGCACAGGAAAAGGGGAAGGCTTGATGGCTTTGCCGAAGTCGGACGCGCTGGTGGTGTTTGGAGTGACGGGCGATCTTGCCCACAAGCAGATCCTCCCCGCACTGTATGCGATGGTGAAGCGCGGGGAACTCACAGTCCCCGTGGTTGGTGTCGCTTTCCCGAAGTGGAGCACGGAACGCCTGCACCGGCGGATCATTGACAGCATTGAGCGGGCGGGCGGTGTGGACAACAAGCGCGCGCTCAAGACGCTGCTATCGAGCTTTACGTATGTCAGCGGCGATTACAAGGATCCGGCGACGTTCACTGCTATCAAGCAGGCGCTGGGCAAGGCGCGGCGTCCGGCGCATTACCTCGCGATCCCGCCGTCGATGTTCGAGACGGTGATTGAGAACCTGAGCAAGTCGGGATTGGCGAAGGACGCGCGGGTGATCGTGGAGAAACCGTTCGGGCGCGACCTGGCTTCCGCGCAAGAGCTGAACCGCGTGGCGCGCGCGGCGTTTCCTGAGGACTCCATTTTCCGCATCGACCACTTCCTGGGGAAGGAGTCGATCATGAACATCCTCTACTTCCGCTTTGCCAACTCGTTCCTGGAGCCGATCTGGAACCGCAACTTCGTGGCGAGCGTGCAGGTGACGATGGCGGAGAACTTCGGGGTGAAGGGCCGCGGCGCTTTCTACGAGACGGCGGGCTGCCTGCGCGACGTGATTGAGAACCACCTGTTCCAGATTGTTGCGCTGCTGGCCATGGAGCCTGCGGCCACACGCGACTATGGAGCGGTGCAGGTGGAGAAGGCGAAGGTCTTCGAAGCGATGCGACCACTGACGCCGGACGATCTGGTTCGCGGTCAGTATGACGGCTATCGCGAGGAGGACGATGTAGCGAAGAATTCCGATGTGGAGACCTACTGCGCGGCGCGGCTGTTCATCGACTCGTGGCGGTGGGAGGGGGTGCCCTTCTACCTGCGGGCGGGCAAGTGTCTGCCGGAGACCGCGACCGAGGTCCTGGTGCAGTTGAAGCCCCCGCCGCAGAGACTGTTCGAAGACTCCATGCCGAAGCAGGGGCGTGCGAACTATATACGTATCCGCTGTTCACCGAATCCGGCGATCGCGCTGGCGGCGCGGGTGAAGCAGTTGGGCAAGGAGTACATCGGGCAGCAGGAGGAGTTGTACCTGTGCGAAAATCTGACCGGCCAGGAGCCTCCGTACGAACGGCTGCTGAGTGATGCGATGAGCGGCGACGGTGCGCTGTTTACCCGCGAAGACGCGGTCGAAGCCGCGTGGGCTGTGGTCGATCCGGTGCTTAACAAGCATCACCGAGCGATCAAATATAAGCGCGGCACCTGGGGGCCGAAGCAGGCCGCCGCGTTGCTGGGACCGGGTGGCGTATGGCACAATCCGGGACCGGAGACGTCGTCCAAATAAGGACGGCGGCAGGGCGCTTTAGAGCAGGTTGCGGGCAACCGTGAAGATGGCAGCAGCGGCGAGCGTGGTGTAGAGCGCGGCCGCGGGTGGCTGCGGCCAGCGGAAGCTCCCGGTTCGCAGGGCGCGGCGATAACTCTCGATGGCAAGCGCCAGCATCGCCGGCAGAAGCAGCACGAAGAGCGCGTTGAGGCGGAGGGCCTCCACGAACCGGCCGTGCAATAGGGCGGCGAGCGCGCGGGTGGCGCCGCATCCGGGGCAGAGGATGCCGAGGTATTGATGGATCGGGCAGGCGGGGTAGAAGCTCGCGTGTCCCGGCGGATCGAACAGGAGCGTCGCGCCGATCAGGATTGCCGCAGCGAACAGTGCGTGGGCCAGGATTTTTCTTCGGCGCAACTCCGCGCTCGACGGGCCGACGGCTTCCGCCCCGCGCATTAGATTTGCGCGCCCCGATACCGCGCCAGGCGCTTCAGCTCGTTGATTCTCGTCATGTGGTATTGGAAGTAGAGGCCGCCAAAGAAAAATGTCATCACGCCGCTGAGCGAGAGCCCGATCGGTTCCGGCCCGTTGAAATGCTCCTCCATGGATCGGCGCATGTCGAAGAAGGCGAATTCAACCAACACCCACGAGAGCAGACTCATGGGGATGCCCAGCCACAGGTAGGGGTTGTGAAATGAACTGGCGGCCATCAGCGCGACGCGCGTAAGCCCGCCGCCGTATGCCAGAACGGCGTAGCCGGCGTAGAAGAAGATGGCGTTGCTGCGCGGATTGACCTTGCGCATCCACGCGGCCTGGACAAAGTACCACACGACGACAAACAGTCCGCAGGTGAAGATGCCGATAGCCAGTACCGCTGCCCAGTGGAGATTGGGCGGATCAGGATAGACGGCGGCTCCGGCTGGATAGACGGGAGCCGCACCGGCGTAAGGCGAAACCGGCGCGGCGACCGCTATGGGCATCGAGCCCCCGAGCACCTGGGAGACGGGCACCCATTCCGGCATCTCGTCGTTCTTGGCGAGGTCGGTGGGCAACACATTGCCCGCGGCAACGTAGCGCTGGAGATCCTCCAGCGTGTAGGGGCCGTAGTTCTGTCCGTTGCGTGAAACGTGGTACAGCATGAGTTTTGCTCCTCGCAGCCTCGGCGGGCCGGCACCGCATTTTGCCGATTTTCAGGAACAGCTAGATGAGAACACGGGGACGCCGCACGGTACAACTTTTTTGTGGAGCTGGCTGGCGGCTGAGCTATCCGGCCTGGACCAGGCGACCGCTGCGACTGACAATCGAGAGCCGCTCGGTGCTCAGGATCTTCTTCGCCTGCGCCTTGGCATGGGTCGCCCAGGGCCCGACCGGGTCGAGCCGCACATAGGTCAACCAATGGCTGAGGGCGCGGCGGCGATGTCCCTGGCGCTCGTAGGCCAGGGCGAGGTTGTAATGCGCGTCGGCGTACTGCGGCACCAGCGTGACGGCGCGCTGGTAGGCCGCGATGGCGTCGGGGAGCCGCTTCAGTTCGTCGAGCACATTGCCCAGATCGAAGAACGCCAGCGCGTAGTCGGGATCGGCCTCGGTGGCACGGCGGTAAAGCTGCTCGGCCATCAGGTATTCGCGCAGGTTGTAGTGGATGGTGCCGAGGTTGATTGCAGCCGCCGCATATCCAGGGCGCAGCGCGAGGATTTTCCGATACATCTCGGCCGCATCCGGGATGGTCGCCGGGTCTTCTTCCAGTTGCACGGCGCGCTGGAACATCTCCTGGATATCCGCATGCGGGATGCGTGGGACAGCTCCTACGATGCTGAGAGGCCGCGACGGCGCTGCGTCGAAGTCGAAGGCGAGCTGCTGGGTCAGCGGATCGACCAGCGCCCCGCTGTGCCGGAACGCGAGCCGCGAACCGTGCCCGACCGCGCTGGCCTCGATGAGCGGATTGCACATGCCGGCGGCCTTGCGCATCGCTTCCACGGACGCGCGAATACTTTTGGCGGTGATGCGCGTGGCGCGCAATTCGCGCAGCGTGCGCAACTGGGCCAGATCTTCAAAGGAGTATTGTTCGTTTTGGGGGATCAGTCCGGCCTGCTCCCACGCGGTAAGCTGGCGGGCCCGGAGATGCAAAATGCGAAGGACGTCTTGACGGCTGTATCGGGTCACGAAAGGGTCTCGACAAGAACCGTGCAGTACTCGTATTTCGGACTACTGTTGCGAGTATGCGTCCGGCGCGCCCTTCAATCAAGGGGGTTCACGGTCTGTTCACGAGAAACACGTGGATATCACGTACCAAATGTGGTTCCAAATTGCGATTCGACGCGTTTAGAGCGGCTAAAACGGTCAGCCGGGCAGGCGTGTGCCCTTGAGGACACTGACCGCGGAGCCTTCGGCGAGCAGGACGCTGGCGGGTTTGACGCCGGACAGGGGTGCGAACGCAGGTCCGTAGAGCGCGGTGAAGTCGGCTTCGACGGTGTGGCTGCGTATGGGGTAGATGGACCAGCGGGGGTGCTCGACGCCATACTCCGAGGTATTGCCGCGGGTGCGTTTGGTGTAGCCCCAGTAGTGCTCGGTGAGGAACTCTTCTTCGCTGCCGGCGGCGATCGGCTGGGCGATGGGCGCGGCTTCGACCGCGAGCCGATGCCAGTGGCCGCGATGGCGCCAGGCGTACTCCACTGCAAGTGAGTCGGGCTCCGCGGAAGCGGGAGTCGACGTGATGTGGTGGCGCATGGGCAGCGTCCTGTATGGCTCTTCGTACATCGATCGCGCGATCAGGGTGATGGCGGCGCGGGGTACAAACTCGCGAACGAACACGACGCCGCGTTTACGGGCACCGTCCGCCTCGGTGCGCGTGACATAGAAACGCAGGTTCACTTCTTCAAAGCGCGTATGGAAGGGGATGGCAACGCCCCGGACGCGGACGCGATCAAACAGAAAGCCTACGAGGGAGACGAAACACTGGCCACGAAAGAGATCGATTTCCAGGCCACGTGGGAGCCAGGGCGCCAGGATCGCCGGGTTCACCGCGTACTGCGCCATGATCAGCTTGCGCCACTCGGCAGTGAGGAAGGTGCGGGGCATAGGCAGCTATTGGATGTAGCGCGGGCAGCGATGGTACGACGGTATTCTGGAGTTTATGCTGTAAGGCTCCGAAGCGGAGCGCTAAGAGGAGACAAAGATGAACGCAGCCGTTGTGGAGAGCTTCGACAAGCCACCGCGCTGCGGGACCTTCCGCGAGCCGGTGGTGGGCGATGGTCAGGTGCTGGTGAAGGTGCGTGCCGCCGCGCTGAGCAATCTGGTGAAGGGGCAGGCCAGCGGCAAGCACTACAGCAGCGCGGCCGAGATGCCGTTCGTGCCGGGCTACGACGGCGTGGGCACGCTGCCCGATGGCAAGCGCGCGTACTTCTTTGGTCCGCCGGCGCCGTTTGGTGCGATGGCGGAGTGGAGCATCGCTGCGGCGAGCCGCACGATCCTGCTGCCGGATGCGGTTGATGATGTGACGGCGGCGGCGCTGGGCAATCCTGGGCTGGCGTCGTGGGGAGCGCTGCTGGGCCGCGCGCGGTTTGCGGCGGGTGAGTCCGTGCTGGTGAACGGCGCGACCGGAGTGGCGGGGCAGCAGGCCGTCCAGGTGGCGAAGTATCTCGGCGCGCGCAGGGTGGTCGCGACCGGGCGCGAAGACGCAGCGCTGGAGAAGCTGCGCGGGCTGGGGGCGGATGCAACGGTCTCGCTGCGGCAGGCTCCGGATGCGCTGGTGGCGGCGTTTCGTGATGCGCTCGCGGGCATCGATGTTGTGGTGGATTATCTGTGGGGGACGTCGGCGGAGAGCATCCTGGCGGCGGCGCAGGGGCATGGGTCGCCGGAGGGTGAGCCGCGTCTGCGCTACGTGCAGGTTGGTTCGATCAGTGGGAATCCGATCTCACTGAACGCGGACTGGCTGCGAAGTTCCGGTGTGGAGTTGCTGGGGAGCGGCCTGGGGAGCTTGTCGGCGGCAGGGATTGTCGAAGCGCTGAGGAAGATGTACGAGGCTCAGGCGACGGGCGCAGGGCTGAAGATCGACGCTGAGGCGGTGGGGTTGCCACGGGTGGGGACGATGTGGAACTGCGTGCCTCCGAGCGGGCGCCGCATTGTGTTTACGGTGTGAGCGCGGCGTTCCAGTCTGCGTAGATCAGTCGATCCAGCGCGATGCCTGCAGAGCTTCCGCGAACTCGGGCTTCATGACCAGAAGCCAGTGGGCGTTGGTGACTGCTTCGGGCCGGATGAAGTCGACGATGAGGGAGAGGTAGGCATCCGATGCGGTGGGGACGCGGACGGATGGCTCGGAGATGGCGAGGTGTTTGCCGATGCGGCGGCCGAGTCCACCGTAGTGGAGGTTGGCCGGGGAGAAGCTGGCGTATCCGGCGGCTTCGGCGAGGAGAGTCATCGTCGAGACGCGGCCCTTTGAGTTGAGATGGGCGCGCAGCAGCTTGCGGACGCTTTCGCCGGGGCGCCTGAGGTGGGACATGGCTTCGAGGAATTGTGCGGCTGAGATGGTCTCAGAGCGTTTGCGCGGGGTCATGCTTTATAGAACTCGCTGCGTTTGCGGCTGTAGAAGACGTAGACAAAGAGCCCGACGATCAGCCAGACGAAGAAGCGGATCCACGTGCGCGCGGGCAGGCCGGCCATCAGCAGGATGCAGAAGAGCACGCTGAGGATGGGGATCACTGGGCCGAAGGGAACGCGGAAGCCGCGATGGCGGTGCGGGTCCTTGTAGCGCAGGATGATGACGCCGGCAGAGACCAGCACGAAGGCGAAGAGCGTGCCGATGTTCGACATTTCGGCGAGCGTGCCGACGTCGAAGAGGCCGGAGGGGATCGCGACCAGAATGCCCGCGACCCATGTTGCGAAGGCCGGTGTGCGGAAGCGCGGATGAATGCGACTGAAGACGTCGGGCAGCAGACCGTCGCGGGACATTGCGAACCAGACGCGCGCCTGGCCGAGTTGAAACACCAGGATCGACGACACCATGCCGACCAGCGCGCCGATGAGCACGCCGAGGCGGACAAAGTGCAGACGGTGGCCGCCGGGCATGAGCGAGACGCGCTTGAGCGCATTGACCACCGGGGCGCCGTCGCCCGCCACCGACGCCCAGGGCACGATGCCGGTAAGTACCACCGCGACGCCGACGTAGAGGATGGTGCAGACGACCAGCGTGGCGATGATGCCGATGGGCACGTCGCGGCGCGGATTGCGGCACTCCTCGCTGGCGGTGGAGACCGAATCGAATCCGATGTAGGTGAAGAAGATGATGGACCCGCCCGCGAGCACGCCCGTCCATCCGTTGGGTGAGAAGGGGTGGTAGTTCTCCGGGTGGATGAAGGCGGCTCCAAAGCTGACGAACAGCAGGATTGCAGCGATCTTGATCAACACCATGATGTTATTGGTGCGCGCCGATTCGCGGATGCCGCGGACGAGGATGACGGTGAGGATGAGCACGACGAGAAACGCCGGGATGTCGAAGCCGAAGTGCCAGCCTTGTTTGTAGATGTCGTGGCCGGCGAGGTCCTGCAGGCCCAGGGGTAGGTAGGCGGGGGAGAGCCATTTGGGATCAGGATGGAAGCCGAGCCAGTCGAGCAGATCGACAATGTGGGCGGCGAATCCGACGCTGACACTCATGTTGGAGAAGGCGTACTCGAGGATGAGGTCCCAGCCGATGATCCAGGCGATCAACTCACCCATGGTGGCGTAGGTGTAGGTGTAGGCCGAACCGGCGATGGGGATCATGCTCGCGAGTTCCGCGTAGCAAAGGCCGGTGAGGGCGCAGACGACGGCCACGAGGACGAGCGACAGCGCCAGCGCGGGACCTGCACCGGGGCGGCCGGCGACGGCTCCGCTGGTATGGTGCATCCATCCGATGAAGAGGTCGACGACTGGCGAGTCTACCCAACGGGCGAGTTGGGCGGGATTGCCGCCAATGGCCGTGCCGATGACAGTGAAGATGCCGGACCCGATCACGGCGCCGATGCCGAGCGCGGTGAGCGAGACGGGGCCGAGCGTTTTATGGAGCGAGTTCTCCGGCCGCTCCGACTCGGTGATCAGCTTGTCAATGGACTTGGTGGCGAAGATTTGCCTGGGCAAGGCGGTGAATTCGCTCCGGCTTCAAAGGATGAGCACTCGATGATGTAGTATCGCGCACTTTCCCGGCGCAAACACAGAAAAGCGGACCGCGCGCGGCAGTCCGCCTTTCAGCTCAGATGGATGTGGCGTTTAGCGCTTGCTCTTGCCGCGGGCGGCCTTCTTGATCTTGGCCTTGTTTTCGCCACGGGGCGTGGTGCGCTTGCCTTTGGGTGGGGCGGCTTTGCGGGCGGCGCGCTTGATCTTCTTGCGTTCGAGTTTGTCTGTAATTGCGGTGGTGTCTGCCATGGGTCTTGGGTGTGCTTTCCTGAAAAGAGGTTACAGGGCGATCTCTAAAGTGCCTCAAGCTGGGCGAACTTCTCCACCAGCTTTTTAACGCCGTGCTGTTGAAATTGTACTGTAATCTTCGCGTCATCCCC
>Ga0102924_1004561_pt1 | contig 13876 bp, 13 predicted proteins | sample PaiPotPPM11metaG_FD_80116 | JGI IMG/M metagenome (GOLD analysis project Ga0102924, IMG submission 80116) | Iron sulfur acid spring bacterial and archeal communities from Banff, Canada, to study Microbial Dark Matter (Phase II) - Paint Pots PPM... ... | reverse complement strand
GCTGCTGGCCGCGGTGCCGTTCATCAAGTACTCGGGCGCCGGCACGATCGCGATCGCCGCGACCGGCATGATCTACCTGAGCTACTTCCTCGGCAACATCGTGATCATGCGGGCGCGCGCCCGGGGCTGGCCCAGGGCCCGGGCGCCGTTCCGGCTCGGCCGCTGGGGCATCGTGGTCAATGTGGTGGCGCTGCTCTACGGCGGGGCCATGCTGATCAACTTCGCCTGGCCGCGGGTGGCCAGCAACCCCGAGCCGCGGCAGGTGGGGCTGAGCTACGGCATCTCGTTCCTGAACCGGATCCCGATCTTGTGGACGGTCGCGGTGGGCATCGCGGTGATCGGGGCCATTTACTACCTGATCGTCGGGCGGACCAAAGCCTTCACGCCGGTGACGGCCCCGTCGCCGGACGACGCGATACTGCCGGCCGGCGGCGCCGGGGCCACGGCCCGGCCGGACGGCTGAGACCCGGGGGGCAGTGAGACCGGCCCCGGGCGGGTCAACCTCGCCCGGGCCGGCGTCGGTCGGTCGGAAGGACGGAGCATGCCGTCACCCAGCTGGGGGGAGAGGGGGAATCCGGGGGGTCGGCCTCCCGGTTCTGCCCAGCCGGCGGATCCGGGAGGACGACCTCCCGGGATCCCGCCGCAGGCGGATCCGGAGGGCCGGCTCCCTGGGGCAGCCCCACCGCGGACCGGGCGCCGTCGCGCCCGGCCCGCGCTGCGGACGGCCGCGCGGCAGCCGCCGGAGATCGATCGCGGTGCGGGCACCATGCACGCCCAGATCGAGGACTGGCTGGCGGGCGAGATCACGGTCGGCGCGCTGGTGCCGGGGGACCGGCTGCCCACCGAGCAGGACCTGGCCGCCTGGTTCGGCGTGAGCCGGATGACCCTGCGGCACGCGCTGGCCGAACTGGCCCGGCGCGGCCTGGTGACCCGGGCCGTGGGGCGGCACGGCGGGACGTTCGTCGCCGCGCCCAAGCTGGAGCAGGACTTCACCACGCTGGCCGGGTTCTCCGAGCAGCTGCGCCGGCACGGGATGCTGGCCGGCGCCCGCGTGCTGACCGCCTACGAGCGTCCGGTCGGCCCGGCCGCGGGAGCCGCCCTGCAGATCGGCCAGGGCGACCCCGTCTACGAGGTGCGGCGGATCCGCCTGGCCGACGGCCGGCCGATCGTGCTGGAGCGCTCGATGTTTCCCGCGCGGCGGTTTCCCGGGATGCTGGACTGCCGCCTGGACGGCTCGCTCTACGAACTGCTCGAGGTCAAGTACGGGCTCCGGCCGCACCGGGCGCGGGAAAGCCTGGAGCCGGTCACCGCCGGGGTGCGCGAGGCCGAGGCCCTGGAGGTCGCGGAGGGCGCGCCGCTGATGCTGGTCGAGCGCACCGCCTACGCCCGTTCGGGCGAGCCGCTCGAGTTCGCCCGGGACCTGTTCCGCGGCGACCGCACCCGCGTGGTGGTCTGGACCTCCGAGCTGGCCGCGGATATCTGACCGGGCGTCACCGGCCGCCGCCGGCCCTCTCGGGCGGGACCGCCGGACGCCTACCGGGTTCTCAGTGGTCTCCCAGCAAAGCTGGTTAGAGTCCTGCCGTCGTGGTCCTGGCCGGCCGGGCTGAGCCAGGCACGCACCGGGCGGTCCGCGCGGGACTGGCCGGGGCCACGGGTCATCACGGGGTAATTCTGCGAGGCGATAGGTATGGGTCGCCCGGAACGGCCGATCGGGCCGGACGCCGGCCCGGCCGGGGAGCTGGCGGTCGGGCTGCGCGCGCTGCGGGACGCGGCGGGCCGGCCCAGCTACCGGGAGCTGGCCCGGCGGGCCAGTTTCTCGGTCACGGTGCTGTCGGAGGCGGCGGGCGGCCGCGTGCTGCCGACACTGCCCGTGCTGCGCGGGTTTGTGCAAGCGTGCGGGGGCAACGTCGCCGAGTGGGAGCAGCGCTGGACCCGGGCCGCTGCGCTCGTGCGCGGGCTGCGCGACGCCCGGGAGCGGGCGAACGCCGCGCAGCGGCCGGCCGGGCCCGCGGCCGGCGGCACCGGGCCGGCCGGGCCGCGCGAGCTGCCCGCCGGGGTCCGGCACTTCGTCGGCCGGGCGGACGAACTCGCCGCCTTGACCGCGCTGCTGGACCGGAACCGGGCGGAAGCCCCGGCCACGGTGATGGTCGCGGTGATCTCCGGGACCGCCGGGGTGGGCAAGACGTCGCTGGCCGTGCGCTGGGCGCACCAGGTCACCGAGCGCTTCCCGGATGGCCAGCTGTATGTGGACCTTTGCGGGTACGACCCCGGCCGGCCCAGGCCGGCGGCCGAGGCGCTGGCCGGGTTCCTGCGGGCTCTGGGGGTCTCCGGCCCGGACATCCCGGCCGGGACCGCGGAGCGCGCCGCCCGGTACCGCAGCCTGCTGGCCGGACGGCGGTTGCTGATCGTGCTGGACAACGCCGGGTCGGTGGATCAGGTCCGGCCCCTGCTGCCCGGCACCTCGGCCTGCGCGGTGGTCGTCACCAGCCGCGACACGCTGGTCGGCCTGGTGGCCCGCGACGGTGCCCAGCGCCTGGACCTGGACCTGCTGCCGCGGCCGACCGCGGTGCGGCTGTTGCGGGCGCTGGTCGGCGCCCGCGTGGACGCCGACCCGGCCGCGGCCGAGGCGCTGGCCGAGCAGTGCTCGCGGCTGCCGCTGGCCGTGCGGGTGGCGGCCGAACTCGCCGCCGCCCGGCCGGCCGTGACCCTGGCCGAGCTGGTCAGCGAGCTGGCCGACCAGCGGCAGCGGCTGGACCTGCTGGCCGCCGACGGGGACGCCCGCACCGGGGCGCGCAGCGTGTTCTCCTGGTCCTACAAGCACCTCAGCGAGCCCGCGCAGCGGATGTTCCGGCGGCTGGGCTCGCATCCCGGCCCGGCCATCAGCACGACGGCCGCCGCCAGCCTGGCCGCGCTGCCGCCCTCGCAGGCCGGCGAGCTCCTGGCCGAGCTGACCCGGGCGCATCTGCTCACCGAGCCCGCGGCGGGCCGGTTCGCCTGTCACGACCTGCTCCGGGCCTACGCCGCCGACCGGGCGGCGGCCTGCGACGACGAGGCCACCCGGCTCGCCGCCACGCGGCGGATGCTCGACCACTACCTGCACACCGCGCACGCGGCCGCGCTGCTGCTGACCCGGTCCCGCGACCCTCTGACCCTCACCCGGTGCCCGGCGGGCGTGACGCCGGAGCACCTGGGCGACCGCGATGCGGCGCTGGACTGGTTCGCAGCCGAACACCAGGCCCTGGCCGCGGCTATCGGGCTGGCGGCCGAGGCCGGGCTCGCCGGGCACGCGTGGCAGCTCGCCTGGGCCCTGGGCGCCTTCCTCGAGTGGCGGGGGTTCTGGCCGGAGTGGACCGCCGTCCTGGGCACCGCGCTGGTCACGGCCGAGCGTCAGGGCGACCAGGCCGGGCAGGCCCGTACCCACCTCGAGTACGGGCTCGCCCGGGCCCGGCAGGGCCGCTACGACGAGGCTTACTCGCACCTCGGCACGGCCCTCGGCCTGTTCGGGGCGCTGGGCGATCGCTCCGGCCAGGCCCGCACCCACCATTACCTCGGCGTCGTGCTGTCCGCTCAGGATCGCGACCGCGAGGCGCTCGGCGAGTCCGAGCGCGCCCTGGAGCTGTTCCAGGCCGTGGGCAACCGGGCCGCGCAGGCCATGGCGCTGAACAACGTCGGCTGGCTGCGCGCCCATCTCGGCGACTACGACCAGGCCCTGGCCCATTGCCAGCGGGCCCTGGAACTGCACCGCGCCGCCGGGTACCGGGCCGGTCAGGCCCATACCTGGGACAGCCTGGGCTACATCCGGCACCACCAGGGCCAGCATGTCCAGGCCATTGGCTGCTACCAGCGCGCGCTCGGCCTTTACCGCGAGATCAGCGATCGTTATTACCAGGTCAGCACGCTCATCCACCTGGGCGACACGCACCGGGCCGTCGGCCAGGCCGGGGCGGCCCGGGCGGCCTGGCAGCAGGCCCTGGCCACGCTGGGCGGCCTGCACCACCCCGAGGCCGACCAGGTCCGCGCCAAGCTCGACGACCTCAGGCTGGCCCCGGCCCCGGCCGCCGAGTCCGGGGGCCGGGCCCGGCGCGGCTCGCCCACGCCCAGCCAGTCGCTGGCCTGACCAGCCGCGGCCCGCGCGCCCCGAGGGCGCGCGGGCCGCGGCATCTGCCACCCGGCCGCCCCGCGCGGCCAGGCGGTCAGAACCCGCAGGGCAGTGGGATCTTCGGAGACGGCCACGGCTTCGGATTGTGGAACTCGCGGCCCCTGTACCTGAGCCACACGCTGCTCGTTCCCTTGAACGTCCCGGGCTTGGTGCTCTTGCAGGCCTTGCGGGCCTGGACGGTGAAGTCCTTAGCGCTGTCCTTGCCCGCTTTGTGCGTGGCCTCGAGCTGGCCATTCCGGTACAGCTTGACGGTCAGCACGATGTTCGTGACGGTCTTCTCGCACTTCAGTTCGCCGTTGACCCGGGCCTGGCCCGCTTGCTTGTGCGGGTCGTAGGTGTAGATCTTGCAATGCGGGTTCGGGAGCGTGGCGCTCCCCACCGGTACCAGGGCCATCCACCCGCCGGCGGCCGGCCGGGCGGCGGCGCTGGCCGTGATCCGGCCGGCCGGCTGGGCGGCCGCGCTCGCCGGAACCGCGAGGGCGGCGGCCGAGGCCAGGCCCGCGCCGGCCAGGCACGCCTTGGCCAGGAACGTCAACCTCACTCTGCTTCCTCCATTCGCTGGGGGCGATCTCAACCAGGCGTGCCGTCGGCGCCACCCGGTGCCGCCTGTCTGGCCGGTGACCGGTGCGCGGCCAGACAGGGGCACGTCCGTTGTAGCGAAGTGCGGGTTGTCCGGATATAGCCGGGCGGATACGGGCCATCAATTTCCGGACAAAGCCGCCCGCGATTGCGGGTCGCGGCGGGCCACGGCGGGGAAGGCCAGCCGGATCAGGATCGCGCCGGCCATGGCGGCCAGGCCGCCGCTGACCGCGCTGACCGCGGGGGAGGTCAGCGAGGCCACCGCGCCGGCCTCGAAGTTGCCGAGCCGGGGCACGCCCGCGCCGATCACGTAGTCGACCGCCGTGACCCGGCCGCGGAACTGGTCCGGCGTGGTCGTCTGGACGATGCTGCCGCGGAAGATCACCGTGGTGGTATCGGCCGCGCCGGCCACGACCAGCATCGCCACCGCGAGCCACCAGACCCGGGCGAAGCCGAAACCGGCGATCGCGGCGCCCCAGACCGCGACCGTGAACAGCATCGCGCGTGCCTTCCTCGCGACCCGTCCGGCCGGGCCGGACAGCGTGGAACCCAGCAGGCCGCCCGCGGCCAGCCCCGCGTAGAGCAGCCCGAGGGTCCGCGGTGACCCGCCGAAGCGGGCGGCGTTCAGGGCCGGGAACAGCGCCACCGGCATGCCCAGCACGGTCGCGTCCAGGTCGGCCAGGAACGCCGCGGTCAGCACGGGCTGGCGGCGGATGTAGCGCAGGCCCTCGGCCACGGCCCGCAGCCCCGGCCGGGCCGGGGCGCCCGCCGGCGGCATCGCCGGAAGCCGTGCCACGCCGTACAGCGCCGCGCCGAAGCTCACCGCGTCGACCAGGTAGCACACCCGCAGGCCGGCCGCGGCGGTCACCACGCCCGCCAGCACGGGGCCGGCCAGGAAGCTGACGTAAAACGAGATCATGTTCAACGCGACGCCGGCCGGCACCCGCTCCGGGGCCACCAGCCGCGGCAGGAACGTGCGGCGGGCCGGCCCGTCGACCGACTCGAGCGTGGCCGCCAGCGCGGCCAGGAGGTAGAGCAGCCAGAGCTGGCGCAGCCCGGCGAACGCCTGCCCGGCCAGCACGCCGGACACCACGGTCAGGCCGCCGCTGGTGGCCAGGACCAGGCGGCGGCGATCCACGGCATCGGCGAACGACCCGCCGAACAGCCCCAGGGTCACTACCGGGACCGCCTGGACCAGCCCGATCGCGCCGACCGCGATCGAGGAGTGGGTGAGATCGTAGGTCTGGAGGGCCAGCGCGAAGCTGGTCATCGCGCCGCCCAGGGCCGAGACCGTGGAGCCGGCCCAGAGCCGCCGGAAGGCCGGCGACTCCCGCAGCGGCCGCGTATCGGCCAGCAGCCCCCGCCGCCTTCCGCCTGCACCCATGCCTCGTGGCCTCCAATCAGTCGACGGGCGGACGAGCCGCCAAGATCTTCTTGCTCGGGCTCCCCGCCAGCGCCGGGGCGCGGGTGGGGAGCGGACGGAACGGCGGGACGGGGCGCGCGGGCGCGGCCGGAAGCGGGCGACGGATGCAGAGCGGGCGCAGAGCGGGCGTGCGGCCGGGCGATCAGGACGCGGTCAGGGGAGCCAGGGCTGGGTCAGGAGAGTCAGGGCGTGGTCGGGGGAGTCAGGGCGGGGTCGGCCAGGGCGCGGGCCGCGTCGGCGATGCGCTGGCGCATCGGGCGCCGCTCGACCGCGCGCAGGACGGCGGTCAGCAGCTCGCCCAGCGGGTACGGCAGCTCGCTGTCCAGCTCCGCGGCCGCGGCCGTGGTCGCGGCCCACTCGGCGTCGATCACCGGGCGTAGCGAGCGGGTGCGCTCGGTCAGGTACACGATCCGCTCGCGCGCGTCGGTGCCGGGCTGCAGCGTGACCAGGTCGCGCCGGCTCATCTGGGCCACGGTCTGGCTCGCCGCCGAGTGCGTGACCCCGATGGCGCGCGCGATATCGCGGATGGAACTCGGGCCCAGGGCGACCAGCGCGCGCACGACCGGGCTGAAGCGCGGCCGGTAGTCGGCCAGGCCGAGGTCCGCGTAGACCCGCGCCACGTCACCGTCGAGCAGTTCGAGGACATGGCGCATCCGCGTGCCCAGCCCGGAGATCAGCGGATCGGCTTCCACGCGAAAATTGTAACAGCGCTGTTGTATTGCCTCGGCCGGTTCGCGCGGGCGTTCTCAACGACATGGATGGCGCCAACGCTGTCGTAGGAGCGACAACGATGGGCCATCCATGTCGTAGGCGAGACACCGGAATGGGGCTGTAGTGGTTGGCGAGGCGGGAGTTCCCAAGTCGGAGCGGGTGAGGGGTCGCGGCCGGGCCCGGGGGGCGGCCGGACGGCGGCCGGGTCAGGCGGGCTGGTGCCCGAGCACGCGCGCCGTGGCCTGCCGCAAGGCGGAGGCGGGATCGGCGGGCAGCGCGGGGCAGCGCCAGGCCACGATGTGGTCGGGCCGGACCAGCAGCGCACCGTCCTCGCCGATGCCCGCCCACCCCGGCCATTCGCGGCCGGGCAGGTCGACTCGGCGTACCGCGAGAGCCGTCCGGCCGGCGGGCGGCCGGGCCGGCCCCGCCCAGCGGCCAGCGTGCCGGGCGGGCTGGCCCGGGCCGGTCGGCGCGGCGGCGCCGTCGTGGCCCGCGGCGGTCTCGGCGGCGGACGACCAGGGGGCGCCGGCCGGGCCGGTGAGCAGCGTCAGGCCGGGGCCCACGAGGTCGAGGGCGGCCCGGCCGGGGCCGAGCCAGTGATGCGGCAGCCGGGTTCCCGGCTGGCCGCCCAGGTCGAGGCGATCGGTGGCCGCGACGCTGCCATCGGCGATGAACGCCCCGGCCGCGTACTGGCCGCCAAGCGTCAGGGCCAGCGGGTGGGCCAGCGGCGTGCCGTCGGTGGACTCGGTCGGCATCTGCCGCAGGTTGACCCGGCGCAGGCTGGACTGGTCCGCCGCGAACCAGGCCGCCTGGTGACGTTCGCGCTGGTAGCTGTCGAGCAGGGCCGGCGCCGCGGTGCCGGACAGCACCAGGGCCAGTTTCCAGGCCAGGTTCTGCGCGCGATGCCGAGCCGTTCCCGGACCGGGCTGCGCGGCCCGTCCGCGGCGATCACGTAGTCGGCGCGGATCCGGGACCCGCGGGCGCCCGGTCCCCGGACGGTCGCGGTCACCCCGCCGGCGTCCAGGACCGGGTCCAGTACCTCGGCCCCGAACCGCACGTCCCCGCCGCGCCCGGTGGCCAGGTCGCGCAGCACGGGTTCCAGGATGTCCTGAGCGCAGAGCACGGACGCGGCCGGCGAGATCTCGTCCCAGCGCGGCACCCCGCCCGGCAGTGTGAACGGCAGCGGCGCCGACTCGGCCACGGTCGGCCCGGCCGCCATGCCCTGGAAGTCCGCGAGCGGCGCGGCGGCCTCGGTGACCCGGCCCTCAACCCCAATCTGCCGGAACGATTCCATCGTGCGCAGGTTGATCCGGCGCGCCTTGGGCTGCGGGGAGGTGCCCGGGTGGCGCTCGGCGAGGATAGAGTCGACTCCCCAGTGGCTCAGGAACAGAGAGGCGCACAGGCCGGTCAGCCCGCCGCCGATGATCAGGACTTGAGCGTCTTCGTGTACGTTGTACATCACGTGTACAACGTACACGACCCGTGTCGGCGACGCCAGTGCCGGGGACGTCGGTGCTGGGGGACGCCTGCGCTGTGGGAACGCCAGTGCCGGGGAACGCGAGTGTGATCGAACGCAAGGAGGCATCGTGGCCGCCGCGCCGCGACGGGACGCGGCCGACGCGCCCGGGCCGCTCATCTGGACGTTGCCCGAGCCCCCGGGGCGGCCCACGACGTCGTTCAGCCGGGCGCGGATCCTCGCGGCCGGGCTGGCCGTGGCCGATGCCGAGGGCGCGGGCGCGCTGACCATGCGGCGGGTGGCCGCCGAGCTCGGCTCGTCGACGCCCATGTCGCTGTACCGGTACGTGGGCAGCAAGGACGGCCTGGTCGACTTGATGCTGGACGCCGTCTACGGCGAGGTCGAGCTGCCGGACGGGCCCAGCGGCGACTGGCGGGCCGATCTCGAGACCGTGGCCCGCCGGACCTGGGCCGTCATCCAGCGGCACCTATGGTTCGGCGAGCTGGTGCACACCCGGCCGTTGTTCGGCCCGAACGCGCTGCGCTACTTCGACTTCCGGTTCGCCGCGCTCGAGCCGCTCGGGCTCGACGCCGACGCGATGACCCGGATCACCACGGCCATCGACGGCCACCTGATCGGGTCTGCGCTCCAGCTCGCCGAGGAGAACCGGATGCGCCAGCGCACCGGCCTCGCCACCGACGAGCAGCTCCAGGCCGCCGCGCAGCCGGTGCTGGCCCCGATCATCGAGGGCGGCCAGTACCCGGCGTTCGCCCGCTGGGCCCGCGCACAGACCGCGGCCGGGTTCGCCAGCTACTTCGAGTACACGCTCGGCTGCCTGCTGGACGGCATCGCCGCCCGGCTCCCCGTGCCGCCGGAGAACTGAGCCGCCCGGGTCAGCTGCCGCCGGTGGCGTGGCCCACGGCGGGCTCGGCTGGGGGGTTCGCGGCGGGGCGCCGGGCCTGGCCCGCCAGGAGAAGCCAGCCAAGCAGCGCGAGGGGGTAGGTAAAGTAGCCGAACCGGGCGTCGGGGGCCAGCGCGAAGAACAGCGCGAGCGCGATAGCCAGCCGCCAGGTGGCGGCGCGGGTGTCGACGGGTGGCCGCACCACGAGCGACACGACCACGGCCACGGCCAGGACGGCGAGCAGGGCGATGGCGACGGCGTGCCCGGCCGGTCCGGTCGTGGCCAGCAGGTGCCCGGGGAGCGGGCTGGCCGCCGGCGTGTGCTGCCGCGTGACGCCGAGCGGGAACAGCACGGTGTTCCGCAAGAACGAGCCGGGCCGGGTCAGCGCGGCCGGCGCCATCGCGACGACCAGGACGGCCGCGGTGGCGAGCGACGCGAGGCAGAACCGGCCCGCCGCGCGCGGGCCGTCCCGGCGGGCCAGCATGACCGCCACTACCGGGAGCACGGGCCAGGCGGTGGTCTTCATCGCGCAGGCCACGCCGACGGCCAGGCCCGCCAGCCCGGGCCGCGAGGGCCGGATGGTCAGGGCCAGGCCCAGGCACATCAGCGCGAACACCGGCGGATCGGTGATGCCCACGGCCAGCGAGAGCGTGCAGATCGGGGAGACCGTCGCGAGCACGGCGAGCTGCAGGGCCGACCCGCGGCAGGAACCACACCGCCTCGCGCCGTGTCGCGTGCCGACGCTGAACGCCAGCGCGAACACGGCCAGCGTGGCCACGGCGAGCCACGGCCGGGGGTCGCCGAGCAGGCCCGCCAGGCCGGCCGCCTTGGGCAGGCCGAAGATGACCATCGCCGGAAGGTACGGGTTGTAGGAACGCCAGCTCACGAGCTGGGCCTGGGGTAGGTACGGGCTGCCGTGGTGCAGGAGCAGGATCGCCGCCCGGGTGACGGTCTCGACGTCGGAGGTTACCGGCGCGCGCAACGTCAGCCAGGCCAGCGGACCCGCCAGGCCGCCGATCAGCGCGGGCAGCAGGGCCGTGATCGAGCTGGGCCAGCGCCACAGCGCGACCGCGGTGACCGCGTAGCCGCCGGCGGCCCAGGCGCCCCAGCTCCCGTCGTCGCCGCCGGCGAACGCGGCGACCAGGACGGCGAACACCGCGAAGACGAGGTAGGCCAGGGCCAGCGCGCGGCGATCGAGCCCGGATCCGTGCGGTCGCCCCGGCCCCCCGGATCGCGCGCGGTCCGGCCGCACCGTCAGCATCGGTCACCCCCGCTTACTTGACTCTGTTGTCTTATCCGATAGCGGCTGATGGGACAAGCGAGCCCCGTGGGAGCATCGCGGGTGTGAGCGGGGGTGACGCGACGCGGGCCAGGCAGCTCAACCTGATGCGCGAGCCCGCCACCGCCGCCCGGGTCACGAACATCGAGCTCTTCTTCGACCTGGTCTACGTCTTCGCCGTGACTCAGCTCTCGCACTACCTCCTCGCGCATCCGAGCCTGACCGGGGCCCTGCGGGCGGGACTCCTGCTCATCATGGTCTGGCTGCTGTGGGCCTACACCACCTGGGTCACCAACTGGCTTGATCCGCAACGCATCGCGGTGCGGCTGCTGCTGCTCGGCCTGGCCGGCGCCAGCCTGGTGATGTCGGCCGCGCTGCCCGACGCGTTCGGGGCCCGGGGCCTGGCCGTCGGCGCGGCCTACGCCGTGATGCAGATCGGCCGCAGCGTGTTCACGGTGATCGCGCTGCCCCCAGGCCGCCTGCGCCGCAACTTTGAACGCATCCTGTGCTGGTGCCTGGTCAGCGGAGCCCTGGCCGTAGCGGGCGGCTTCGCGGCCTCCGCGGCCCGGACGGTGCTCTGGGTCGGCGCGGTGGCCGTGGACCTGCTGGGCGGCGCGGTCGGTTTCTACACGCCGGGGCTGGGCCGCTCGGTGACCCGGGAGTGGACGATCGAGGGCGGGCACTTCGCCGAGCGCTGCCAGGCGTTCGTGCTGATCGCGCTGGGCGAGTCGATCGTCGTCATCGGGACGGCGCTGTCCCGCCTGCCCCGGATCGGCGGGGCGGAGATCGCGGCCTTCGTGGTCGCGCTGACCGAGAGCGCGGGACTGTGGTGGCTGTACTTCGACCGCAGCGCCGAGGAGGGCGCGCGGATCATCGCGGCGTCGGACGATCCGGGCCGGCTGGGGCGTTCGGCGTACCACTTCATCCACCCCGTCATGGTCGCCGGGGTCATCGTCGGCGCCGCGGCCGACCAGCTGACGCTGGCCGACCCGGGCGCGGTCGGCCACGGCCCGGTGTCCTGGATGATCCTGGGCGGGGTGGGCCTGTTCCTGGCCGGGCACGCCGCGTTCAAGGCCGTCATCTGGCGCCGCGTGTCCTGGTCGCGGGTGGGGGCGCTGGTCGTGCTCGGCCTGCTGGGGCTGGCCGCGCCGCACGTCTCCGCGCTCGCGCTGGAGGCCTGCGCGGCCGCCGTGATCATCGCGGTGGCGGCGCTTGATCACCGGCAAAAGGGCGAGCCGCCCCGGCCCCGCCGGGCCCCGTCATGACCGGCGCGCAGGCCGGAAACCGACCGAGGCCCGCCCAAGTCTCACCGGCGCCGGTAGGCGGTCGCGCGATGCTGGATGTCCTGCACGATGACCGCGTGCTTTGATTCGTCGGTCCGGTAAAGCACGCGCCACTGGGCGCCGAGCCGGGCACTGCGGAATCGGGCACTCCAGAATCCGGACAGGGCGTCCCGGAGCGGCTTGCCGACACGGTAAGGCGCATCCAGGAGCGGTCCTGTGACGAATTCGACGGCCGCGGCCGCAACATCCTCCGTGAGATGCTCAGAGATCGCGCGCCGGGCCGGACGGGTCATTCCGAGTTCGTACGGCTCGGCACTCACCCCTTGCGCTCGGCCAGCAGCGCGCGTGCTGCCTCGGTGTCATACACCACGTCGCCGGCCTGATCAGCCTCACGGGCCTCGGCCAGTCCGCGGAGTGCCGCCGGGTCGGCGAGGATCTCGGCGGTCTCACGTACCGACAGGTACTCTTCGACCGCGACCAGCACGGTCTGCTGCACGCTGCGGTGCTCACTCTCGGCGACCTGCTTGAGCTGTTCCTCGATCTCTGGGGGCAGCCGGGCCAGCCCGGCGTCGTCGGCCCGGTGGGCATGACGTCGAGTGCTTCACCATCCGCAGCCGCTGTCCGGGCATATTCTGCGGCCTTCTTGTCACCCTCGGCCGTGAAATCGATCCTCCACAGCCCGGGCGGGGTGTTCTGGCATGTCCTCGGTGCCGCCAGGTCTTCAGGCAACCTGACCGAGTCTCGGTGAGCCGGATGCTATGCCACCTCGGCCCGAGGACCAGCGGTGCGGGCCCGGCATGTCAGCGGCGATCGTCTGGCACTACGTCCGCTGCTTACCCAGGTCGCACGCGGAGTGTTGTCCGCCAGGATCCCTCGGCGCTGGTCCTTCACACCTCTCTCGGGTCTAGCGGAAAATGCGCTAATGTATCTGCTGCTACCTAGAAGGTAGCATTCTCTACTCGAGAGGAACTTGTCCCATGCGCGGTCGCACGATCATCACCCCAGCACGCAAGACGCACGTAACGTCCCGACTCATCGCAGCCCTAACCCTCGCCTTGGCGGCGGCGTCGGTCCTGGCGGGAGCCCTGCCTCGGTCAAGCCCCGATATCCGCTACCACAACGGCCCCGCGATGTCGGCCATCCGCTACCACGACGGCCCGGCCATCCGCTACCACAACGGACCTGCGGTGCTAGCCGTCCGCTACCACAACGGGCCGGACACGCTCGCCGGCAGTGGCCTGGTCTAGCAGGGTGGAGCGTTTCACCTGCCCGGAGTGCGGGCGGCCGAGCCCGCACCGCACTGACGCGGGCATCGGCTACTGCCCGCACTGCGGCGAGTTCACCGGCTTGTGCGGGGCGGGCCGGAGGGTGTGGCTGACCGCGGGCCTGGTGACCTACACCGGTGACGCGGACTGGTCCCACTCTTGCCCGCGGCCGGGAGTTGCCCGCTGGCAGGTCACCGTTCCCGGTGGCCGCGTCATCGACACCTTGCTGTGCGTTCCGCATGGCCTCGCGCTGATGCGGATGGTCCCGCACGGCTGGATCCGCGCGCAGCACATCTCCGAGACGCCGCCGCCCCCGCCGGCGGCGGCGTCCTGCGGGCCGTCCGGCCGCACGCCGTCTTGGACGGTGCCTGTGGCGCGGGCCTGCAATCGGATCCCTGCCGGCACCTGAGTGGTGTCCCCCCGGGCCACGGCCCGCATTCCCTGGGGCCGGGGCCCGGGCTCCGGCCCGGCGCCTGGCCGTTGGCGGCGCCCACGAAAGGCCATGAGCGCGCGGTCAGGTGGCTGACTGCCCCTGACCCCGCTCTACCCCTGCGGGAGGAATGATGCGCTTCACCCAACGTATCCAGGGCCGCCGTCCCGGTCATCTCAGCGCGCTGCGCGCGGATGTGCGGGCCGGCCTGACCGCGGCGCCGAAGACCCTGCCGCCCAAGTACTTCTACGACGCGCGGGGCAGCGAGCTGTTCGACGAGATCACCCGGCTGCCCGAGTACTACCTGACCCGCGCGGAGACCGCGATCCTGGAACGCTACGCGGCCGAGATCGCCGGGCTGTCGCGGTGCGAGTCACTGGTGGAGCTGGG
>Ga0102924_1004558_pt1 | contig 13887 bp, 15 predicted proteins | sample PaiPotPPM11metaG_FD_80116 | JGI IMG/M metagenome (GOLD analysis project Ga0102924, IMG submission 80116) | Iron sulfur acid spring bacterial and archeal communities from Banff, Canada, to study Microbial Dark Matter (Phase II) - Paint Pots PPM... ... | reverse complement strand
GTATCGCATGCAAATCTATGGTGCGCGCGAAACTGCGATGCACTGGCAGCGTCACAAACAGGGCAGGGCGCATGCCACGGCATGGGGAGACCGGATCCCGGTCGCGGTGGCGATCGGAGCGGATCCGGTGTTGACATACGCCGCAACCGCACCGTTGCCGCCCGTCGTCGATGAGTATTTGTTCGCGGGCTTGCTGCGCGGAAAACCGGTCAAACTCGTCGCGTGCAAGACCGTCGATCTAAAGGTGCCGGCCGATGCCGAGTTCGTGCTCGAAGGGTACGTCGACAACACGGACCTGCGCACCGAAGGACCCTTCGGCGATCACACCGGGGTCTACAGTCTGGCCGACACGTATCCGACTTTTCACGTGCAGTGCATGACGCACCGGCGCAATCCGATCTATCCCGCCACGGTCGTTGGCAAGCCGCCGATGGAAGATGCCTGGCTCGGCAAAGCCACCGAAAGAATCTTCTTGCCGCTTCTGCAGATGGTCGTGCCCGAAATCGTCGACATGAACTTGCCGGTCGAAGGCGGTTTTCAGAACTTGGCGATCGTTTCGATTCGCAAGTCCTATCCCGGCCAGGGCAAAAAAGTCATGAACGCGCTCTGGGGACTCGGCCACATGATGATGCTCACGCGCGTGCTGATCATCGTCGACGAAGACGTGGACGTACAGAACGCGCGGACGGTCGCATGGTTCGTGCTGAACAACCTCGACGCGCAGCACGACATCGTCATGATGCCGGGACCGGTTGACGATCTCGATCATGCATCCTATACGCCGGCGCTCGGCATGAAGATCGGCGTGGACGCAACGCGCAAGAGTGCGGCCGAAGGCTACACGCGCCAGTGGCCGCCGGATATGATCATGGACGATGCCACCCGCGAGCTCGTAACTAAACGCTGGAAAGAATACGGCCTGGATCGCATAGAGCGCGCCCTTCGCCCCGACGACTGGTCAGGCCAAGGCTGATCTTCTTAAAAGAGATTCGCGTGGAGCACACGCTCTTCGCGCTGCCCTTCGCCTACACGGGTGCGATCTTTGCCGCGCACGGATTGCCGAGCGCGCACGCGCTGATCTGGATAACCGTCGCAGTCTTGGGTGCGAGGACGGCAGCGATGGCTGCCAATCGCTACTTCGATCGTGAGATCGATGCCCGCAATCCGCGGACTGCGGGCCGCGCGCTCGCGAGCGGGCAACTCGCGCCGTCGGTCATGCTCTGGGCGGCGGTGACCGGCATCGCTCTGCTCGTCATGGCGGCGTGGCAACTCAATCCGCTCTGCGTAAAATTGCTGCCGGTCGCGGCGCTCGGCGCGCTGTTCTATCCGCTCTGCAAACGCTTCACATGGTCGACGCATTTCGTCTTGGGATCGGTCGATGCGCTAGCGCCGCTCGGGGCGTTCATCGCCGTCCGCGGCGCAGTGGACGCACCGGCGATATTGCTCTTCCTGGCCGTAACGGTGTGGGTCGGCGGCTTCGACATCATTTACGCGCTGATGGATCTGAGCATCGATCGCGCCCAGGCCATTCGTTCGTTGCCGGCGCGTTTCGGAGAGGCCGGCGCACGCAAACTTGCGATCGGCTTGCACGTCCTCATGGCGATCCTGCTGACGGCAGCCGGCATTCTGGAACACGCCGGTCCACTGTATGCGCTCGGAATGCTTGCGGCTATGGGACTGCTGCTCTACGAGGGCCGCGTGCTGGCCGTCATCGAAAATATTTTCACGCTCAACGATCGTATCTTTACGGCGAATATGACGTTCTCGGTCGTGTTTTTGGCGACGACGCTGGCCGCTTTTACGTTGGCATAAGCGATGAAACGACGGCATTTCCTAGCGAGTGCGGCCGGCGCAGCTTGCCTGCTGCCCGGCACGCGCGTGCGCGCGCAAAGCTTTGCGCAGCAGGTGACTATCGGCGTAAGCGCGCCGCTGAGCGGGCCGACTGGCGATGCCGGCCGCCAGATCTTCGACGGCGTGCGAGCTGCGATAGACGAAACCAACACGACCATCGGTTCGTTGGGCACAGCCTTTGCCTACCGGACGTTCGACGACCAGGGCACGCTCGCGCAAATGATCGAGAACGTGCAATTCGCATCGGCGGATCCGTCGATCGTGGCGATGGTCGGCGGGCTGGACGGCAAACTCGTCACTGCCGCGCTGCCGAGTTTTGCGAGCGTCCAGATGCCGTTGATCGTTTCGGCCTCAACGACGAATTCCGTTACCGAACGCGGCTATCGCAACGTGTGGCGCTTGCCCACGAAGGACGGCACCGAAGGCCAGCTCTTCGCGCGCTTTCTCGCGCGGCACGGAAAACCGAAATCCGCAATTGCCGTAACGCTGGACGGCGACTATGGCCCGGACGTAGCGAGCGGGTTCGTCGATCAAGCCTCCGCGCTAGGGATCAAAGCGGAAACCTACGTCTTTGCTTGGGACAAGCCCGACTACACTGGCGCGGCCGCGGGCATCCTGGCGAAAAAACCCGATTACGTTTATCTCTGCGGCGAAACGAAAACGTTGGGCCCGCTCGTCCCTGAATTAAAGGCTGCGGGGTACGCGGATAGGTTCGGAGCCTGCGAAGGATTCTTCAATCAGCTGACGCTTGACAAGCATTCGGACGCATTGGCCGGGGTGCTGATTTCAACGTCGTTTCCGCCGCTGGAGCGCGCGCCCGACGTCGCGAACGTGTTGACAGATTTTCGCGCGCGCGCGACGGTGACGGCACTTTCCGCGTTCGCCTATGCCGCGACGCAGATCGTCATTTCGGCTTCCCGCCGCAACAATGCAACGAATCGCCTGGCCGCGCTTTCAGCGTTGCAAACCCCCATTTCGTACGATACGATCGCCGGCTCGTTCCAATTTGGATTTTCGGGCGACCCGATCGATCCGAATCTCTATTTTTACGCCTTGACGAGCGGGGCGTTAAAATATACTGCCGCGTCTCACCCGACCGCGTTTATACTGTAGAGGTTAGTTCATCAGGCTGTGCATCGATGCGACCCGGTGGGCCGGCGCCGGCTGCGCCGCAGGCGCAGCCGCTTCGGCGTCCTCGAGCATCAGCACGAACCGTAAGCGCCATGCGCCCAGCGCGATGGAAAACTTCATTCCGAATAGGTCCATGATTTAAGCCTCCACCCGGCGCCATTGCAGCACCGCAAGACCGAGATAGACGATGGTCAACACGAGCAACAATAATGCGGACGTGCCGATCGCACCGATGGCCGTCGCAAACTGCAACCCGTTGTTTCCAAGCGATCCGTGAAACGAGATGTACGCAATCGGATCGATGTAAGAAAGCGCCTGGAAGATAACGTGAATGGTGCGCCCGATATCGCTGCTGCTGAATGCCGTCGCCCCAGAGATACCGGGGATGAACAGCGCGGCTAGCCAGCCCAAGCCGCAGACCATTCCAAGTCCGCGTTTCAGCGACGCGCTAAAAGCGGTCAAACATGCGTACCAGGCGATCGGGCCGATCAACGCCAGCGCGACGACCGATGGCGTCAGCGCGTTGGCATAGAACCTCGGGAACGGCCATATGAACATGGCGCAAATAATTATAGTCAATGCAACCATGGCAACCTGCGAGATGATGATGGTAACGATGTCGACGGCCATCGAGGCCAGCGCCAAGCGCTCGCGCGAAACCGGCTTGGTCCAAGCGATTTCCAAATGCCCATCGTTTTCCTTGGCGAGCACGCCGCCCAGCATCGTCGCAGTTATCAGGCCGATGACGCACGAGATCGCAAAGAGCACGCCCACGTAGATGTCGTTCCCGGTCATGTCGCGGGTTATGACGACGTGGGCCATGCCGGCCCGGTGGGTTCTAACGACGCTGGAATTGCCGAGCAAGAAAAACCGCTCCTCGCTCATCGGATTCGTTGACGGCAGCGTCAGATCCATATGAAAGAGTTGTCCGCGCCGGTCGATGACCGCGTGGACGTGCTTGAACGAATCGTTGACGGTCGTTTCGATCGTGCCGTCGGCCAGCGTCTTCGTCGTCACCTGCGCGGTCGGCGAAGCTTGCAGCGCATTCGCGAGAGTTTGAGGATTGTGCTCGCTCAGCGCCCACAGGCGAAAGATGACCGCCAATGCCAGGAAAACTCCTAGGATGATGGCGATCACACGCAGCGCGCGCTGACCGCGCAAGACTTCAGCGTAGTAAAACATTAGCGGGCCTCCACGACGTCGGCCGTCTGCATATTCGGCGAGACGGCATTGAGGAAGATGTCTTCCAAGTTCAAGTCCACGATGCGGACGCTTTGCGCGCCCATCTGTGAAAGAGTTTCGGCCAGCCCTCCGCCGTCAGCCGTGATCGTGAGCCGCAGGATGCGGCCGGATTGATCGAGCCGTTCGATTCGCGAATCGCGGCGCAAGCCGTCGAGTGCGATCGTTTCCGACGGAAAGATACCCTCGACGATCTTGCGATCGGACTTCAGGTCGTCGACTGCGCCCGCGAGTATAACTTTTCCGTCCTGCAACACGGCAATGTGATCGGCGGCGCGTTCCACCTGCCCGATCTGGTGTGAGGACAGCACAACCGTGGCGCCTTGCGCCGCCGCCTCGATGATGAGATTCAAAACTGCGCGCTGATTGACGGGATCGAGCCCGCTCGTCGGTTCGTCTAAGACCAGCGTTTCGGGGTGAATAGCAAACGCCATGACGACTGCGAGGGCGCTGCGCATGCCTTTGGACATGGCCCGCACGCGTTTGCGCGGATCCAAACTGAAGAGCTCCATCAATTCTTTAGCACGCGCAACGTCATAGCGCGCAAAGGTCCGGCGCTGCATCTCAAGATGCTCGGCCCCGTTCATCCATTCATAGAGAACGCTGCGCTCGGGCACGTACGCGATGCTTTCAAAAAGCGGCGGGGTCAGCGGCTGTCCGCCAAAGCGAACCTCTCCGGATGTCGCGCGCGCCAGTCCGAGCAGGCATTTAAATGTCGTCGTCTTGCCGGCGCCGTTGGGACCGAGCAGGCCGAAGACGGAACCGGCCGGGATCTCGATGGTCACGTCGTCGACGGCCAAACATTTTCCGTAAGACTTGCTTAAACGGTCGATGGAGATGGTGCTCATTTTTCCTCCGGAAACCAGCGCGCCAGCGCGGACTCAAAAAGAGTGCGCACGCCCGCAGCGGATAAACCTAACGATTTTGCTTCACGGACCGCCTGCGTAACCGCTTCGCCCGCGACGTCGGTCGCAGCGCGAGTTTGTTTGGCTACTCCATCCGCCCGCACGAACGAGCCGCGTCCCGGCGCCGTTTCGATGACCGCATCGTGCTCGAGGTCGCGGTACGCCCGCGCCACCGTGTTCGGATTGACGGTCAGGTCGACGGCAAGTTGTTTGACCGTGGGCAGTTGCTCGCCCGGAGCGAGAACCCCGAGGGCCACGGAGCGCTTGACTTGCTCGATGAGTTGCAGGTAGATCGGAACGCCGCTGCGCGGATCTACCGTGAATATTGCAGGCATGCCGGCTCCCTAGAGCTTCGGACCCCAGCCTAGGAACAAGCCGCCCTGGTTTGAGAGCGGGAACGAGGGGGTGCGCCGCTCGGACGCCTCTTGAAAGTTGATGGGGAACGTCATTTCTTCTTCTCCTGCAGAGTACCAATACGCTGTTGTACTAGTACGCTAGTATAATAGCACAAGAAGAAACGATGTCAACCCCTTAGGCCGGCGCCCTAAAATATTTTCGGAAAGCCGGGTCCCGGCGAAGCGGATCGAGCCGCGGATCGAGCCCCAGCGCCACGCCCGTCTGCCCATGGACGGCCGCCTTGAGCGCGGCCAAGGCGTCGGAGCGCCGTCTCAGAGCGATGAGGGCCAGGGCTAGGTCCCCAGGATCCGCCGCTCCCATTCCGCGATTCTGCCGCGCCAGCCGGAGCTGCTCCCCGGCCCTTCGATAATCACCCGAGCCGGCATAAGCGTGCGCAAGTAGGGCCGCGACCTCACCCTGGCACCCCCCGCAACGCAGAGCGTATCGACGATAGGCCCTGACAGCGGCCTGGTAATTTCCGAGCGCCTCGTACCCTAGACCCATGCTGAAGTATGCGTCGCGACGCTGCGGCGAGAGCTCCAGAGCCTGGCGCGCGTAGGCAATCGCCTCAGGGTACTGCCGGGATAGGTATGCCGCGCTCGAAAGCCATGCCAAAGTCGCCACCGAGACCGGATCCAGCTGCGCAGCTTTTTGAAGTTCGGCCAGGGCCTCGCGCGGGCGCCCCTGCTCCAACAGCGCCGATCCGTACCACTGGTGCGCCGTCGCGTAATCCGGATCGAGCGCGAGGGCTCTGCGGAATTGCTCGCGAGCGGCGGTGCGCGTGCCGGGCAGATCCTCGGCGATTCCGAGCGCCGCGTGAGCTTCGGCCAGATTCGTATCCAGCGCCAAGGCCCGTCGCGCGAGCGCGCGTGCGCGCGCATAGGATTTCGCCGGCTTGAGCGGCCCGTAGCCGTAGTCGCCCGCGATCGCGTAGGCTTGCGCGAGAGCGGCATACCCGCGCGCATTCTTCGGATCCATCTTGATCACGGCCCTGAAGTAGCCAATGCTCTTTCGCACGCTGCTCGGCGTACGTTGCTTCCAATAGTAGGTGCCCACCGCGTAAAGCCGGGCGGCGGGAGCGTTCAGCTGCTGTGCTTGCGAGCGAGCGGTGTCGTGCAACAAGCCAAAGCTGAAGGCGAGCGCCAGCGCTGCGGCGGCCGTTCCATAATAGAAGCGCGGAGTTGTGCCGCGCTTCGCAGCGACGCCCGCGCTCGGGCGCGCGACGTCGCCTACGAAACGATACCCGCGGCGCGGTATCGTTTGAATGGCATTGGTCCAATGGGCGCGCAAAACTTTCCGAATAACGTAGATGTTTTGCGCCAGGCTGCTCTCTTCAATGAAGCCCTCGGGCCAGACCCGATCGAGGAGCTCGTTCTTCGTGAGCGTTTCGCCGGGGCGCTCGACGAGCGCGAGCAGCGTCTGCACGACTTTGGGACCCAGCGCTAGGGGCTCTCCGGCCAACGTGAGCAGCAAGCGTTCGGGGTCGAGCCGGAAAGGGCCGAAACTGTAGGCGCTCATGTCTCGCACTCCTGTTTTTGAGAACTTTTTCAAGACTGCCGAAACCGTTTAGTATTAATTTAGTAGTTGAAATGTGGTGTTTCCTCTGATGGGTTATGCGCGCGTCGCGTCCGCGGCCGCCCTGGCTGCGCTCGTGGTTGCGTGCGTTCTGCCCGCGCGCGCCTCGGTGCCGGCCACGCTGCAAGTTCCGGCCGCCCGCGCGGCCGCGCCGCTCCCGCTCGACCCGGCCATCCCGGCGGCGGCCTGGCAGCCTGGGGCAATTCCCGAAAACGGCGGCTTTGAGGATCTCACCACCCGAACCGTCGCGCCGCACGCCACGCAAGTGTGGATGCTCTACGACGCCACCAATCTCTACGTCGCATTTCACGCCGACCAGCGCGGTACGCCGATCACGGCTACACAGACGACCAACGACGTCGGCTTCGTCACCGACGATTTCGTGGGCGTAGGAATCGACACGAGCGGAGCCGGCAGTAACGTCTATTTTTTCGAGACGACGCCGCGCGGCGTGCGTTACGAACAAGCCAGCGAAAACGCGCGCTATCGTCCCCTTTGGCAGTCCGCGGCGGCGATCCAAGGTGACTCGTGGAGCGCGATATTGATCATCCCGCTCAGCGCCATGCGCATCCACGGCGGCTCCCCGCAGAGTTGGCGGATCAATTTCTTTCGCAGCGTTGCCGCGCCATCCGAGCGCTACACGTGGGCCTACGACGGCGTCATGCAGGACTTGCAGGTCAGCAACGGCTGGCCGCTTTTCACGGAGGCGCGCTTTTGGGCATCCTGGACCGGCATCACCGGCGTGAGCGCGCGCGCCGCACTGCCCAAACCACACGTTGAGATTTTCGCGCTGGAAAGCATCGGGCGCGACCGCAAACTCTTCCAGCAGGCCAACGGGCAGTTTCTTCAGCAAAACGCTCGCCCCGTGGGACTCGACGTCACGTATCCGCTGGCGAGCACGATCAATTTCGTCGGCACGCTCAATCCCGACTTCTCCAACGTCGAGATCGATCAGCAGACGATCGCGCCGCAAGAGTTCCGCCGTTTCTTGCAAGAGTACCGCCCGTTCTTTGCGCAAGGCGCGCAATTTCTTAATCCGAACCAAGCGCCGATCGGCGGCAATGAGATCTTTTACTCGCCGTCGGTCGGCCCGTTCGATCGCGGCGCAAAGGTTGAGGGAACCTTCGGGCGCCAGTCGTTCGGCGTGCTGAACTTCAAAGGCTACGATCAAAGCACGGGCAACGCGTTCAACGACACGGCGTTCGGCTACACGCATGCCCTGCAAGATCGCACGTTCCTATACTGGGCCGACGGCGTCATCGCGCATCACAGCATTTTCGGCAGCGACACCGCCGTGGAAGCCGGTATCAAGGGACGCAATCTCAAGAACGGCTTCGTCTACGGGATCGACGATGCCAGCGAACACGGCACGTGGGTGCCGCAGGGCGTTGCGCACAGCTTCAACAGTTTCGTGGACGTTCACAAGCCGAACTATGAGATAAACATCGACTACGGCGATATCAGTCCGAACTATAATCCAATCGACGGGATTACCGCCAACTCTGACATTCGCGGCTTTAGCTTCTTCGGCGACGCGACCGGAGCCGGCCGCGGCGTCAAGAATTATCAAGTCTCTCTGAATGCCGATCGGCTCGTCGATCGATCGGGAGCCGTGCACCAGGCGGATTCGAGCCTCGGCATCAGCGCGACTTTTCCGGACGGTTTCTCGCTGAATTTCGTCGGACCAGGCATCAGCGAACTGCGCAGCTACTCGGTGATCGATCCAGCGAGCTTCGGCACGACCTGCAACGATCCGAGCCTTCCGCGCACCTATTTCACGGGATACCCCGGCTACTTCTGCGGACGAACGGATACGTTCAACCTCTTCACGGCGGCATTAGGCTATCGCGACGGAACCGCCAGGCCCGTCGACGCATCGATTAATTTCGGAAAGTTCGGATTCGGTTTCGTCGGGCCAAACGACAACGGCCCGGATTATCTCCACCTGTACTCAATTTCGACATCGCGGCCAATCGGCGTCTTTTCGCTCGGACTGGAATATGACGGAAGCTTCGAGCGCGCCATTACGACCGGCGCCTTTGATTCGCAATGGCTGCGGCGCATCTCGCTGGGCGCGCAATTGGGCCCCGACGAGAATTTGACGATTTCGCTGCGCTCGATCAACGGACGCGGCGGCTTCTCGCCGCCCGGAACAAATTTGGCGGCCGCGTATCACCGCCGCTTCCGCAACGGAGACGAACTTTTCTTAAACTTCGGTACGCCGGCCGCGGCGACGACACTCGACCGTTTCATCGTGAAGTATCTCTTCCGCTTCGGCGGCGGCGCCGGAACGTAAAGCCGAAACAAATCTCATCGCCTTGCGGTAATTGCCAGAGGAATGATGAGAGAAATTATCGTGAAAACACTTAAGAAAGAGCAACCCCAGAACGTGCGTCCCACGATCCCGCTCGACCGCGTCATCGCAAGCACTCCCGAAAGCCACTCGTTTTCGGGCTGGGGACCGCGCGCTTAGTGCTACGGAACGAGGACGCGCAACGCGCGCGGAACGACTTCGAAGAGCGCCGGCGTTGTACCGGCGGGCTCACCGTCGGCCGCGATGCGATGCGGATGCCGCGTCACTACTTTAAAAGCTTTTGATCGTCGCGTACGCAAGCCTTCCCCGGATCGCGGATCGCGCGCGATGATCTTGCGTCCAACCGCGATCGCCTGCGGCCAATTTCGCACTTCCACGCTGTAGAGATCCAGCCAGCCGTCATCGATCGACGCGTCGGCACGTTCGATGATGCCCCCGAACCGGCCGCTGTTTGCGACTGTGAGCTGCAAAGTGCGAAATCGTTCGATCCGGCCGTCGTACTGCACTTCAACCGCAATTGTAGACGCGTGCCGTATGCTTTGAAGCGTGGCTGCGATCAAACCCAGGGCGCCGAAACGTCGTTTGACGTCCGGCGTTTGGCGCCGTGCGATGCGCGCGGATAACCCGATGCTGGCTTCGTTCACGTAATAGACGGCATTGACGCGGCCGAGATCGATCGTGCGCGTGCGTGCGGACGCAATCGTCAGGCAGGCTTCGGCGACGTCCATCGGCAGCTCGAGCGTGCGGGCCAAATCGTTAAACGTTCCGAGTGGAACGATTCCAAGCGGCACATTGCGTTCCATCGCAAGCGGCAGCGTTCGCACGACGGTGCCGTCGCCGCCGGCCGCTATAATAGCTTCGATGTTACGATCTTGCGAATCGCGAACGCATTCGACTCCACATTCCTCCAGCGTGCGCAGAACGAGGCCGCCGTCGCGCGCGCCCCGGCGCGACTTTTCATTGAGGATGAGTAAGGCGCGCATCACATCGTTGCGACGTCGCGCCAGCCGTAAAACTTACAAATAAATTCGGCGCCCGCTCTCTTATAAAACTCGACTGCCGGGTTATCGGTCAGCACGCGCACCCATACCGAACGAAAGCTTTTCTCGCGCTGCGCTTCCGGGAGAATATAGAGCGAACCCAGCTCCGCATCGAATCCTTCGACCGGCTCGCTCGACGCTGTGCCTGAAGCGAATCCGACGACCTTTCCGTCGCGATCGCAAGCCACGAAAACGATCTGGTCGCCGGTGCGCAGGACCTCGTTCCACAGCGCGGCGCGCGAGCCGACCGTGCGCCGCTCGATGTGGTCTTGCGGAATGATTCCAGCGTAAGTTTCGCGCCAGCACCTCACGTGAATCGTCGCTCAAAGTACCCACCGATTCGCTGGGACGCCATAAATCCCAAGGTGAGAAATAATGACCAGACTTGCAGAGGTACAGTTCCATACGGCGTTGTACGACTTAAAAGGGACAACTACGGTTCCGTACAATGAGGGCTGTATGCGGATATCGCTCAGTAATCGCAAGGTCGGGGGCCAAGCAACCATGCACTTGGCAGTAGCACTGCTGTTCGCGCTGTTTTTCTTCGTTTCCGGCGCCGTCGCGAACGCGGATTCGAGCCAGGTGGCGCAGGCGTCGCCCGCACCGGCGGCGGCCAACTTCGGTACCCCGCCTTCGGGTGAAGTTCCGATCCTGTACAACGACCACACTGTCTACGCTAAGCCCGACGTCCTCAAGCAGAGCCGCGTGCTGGCCGCACTCGTCAAAAACGGCCAAATCTATGTGCCGCTGCGGAGCATGTTCGAACAGATGGGCGCCACCGTTACGGCGTCGGCCGATGGCAAAACCGTCACTGCCGTCAAGAACGGTGCCAGCGTTTCGGTTACGTTAGATAAACCCGAGGTGGTCATCAACGGCGAAACGCGGCCGCTCGACGTGCCGCCGATGCTCTACAAAGGCATCTTGCTCGTCCCCGTGCGCGTGATCTCCGAAGGCATGGGCGCATACGTGCAGTGGGTTCCTGAAAAACGGCTCGTAGTCGTGCGCTACATTCCGCCGACGCCGCCACCGACGCCCATGCCCACCGTGGCGCCAACCGTCGCACCGAGCCCGACGCCCGTGCCCATAGAGCAGCCGTATACCGTTTTCATTCAGGCCGCAAAATCGTCGCGCGCAAATTACAATGAGTTTTCGGCCGGGGGAAAATGCCCCCAATCGTACTTGGTGGCCGCGGCTATTGTCTTGAAGAATTCCCCGATCGCCGTTAAAGTCGACTTCCGCCAAGACGCATATGTGACGAGCGATAATCTCACGAACGGATATGGCAACCACCTTACGCAGTTTGCGACCATCGACGGCGGCACCGCGTTCACGCCCGTTTTTCTGGCGCGGCAAAGCAACTGGGACGCACGCTTGGAGTATCAAATCGCGGCTCCGAAGATCTATATCGGCCTCGGATACATCAGCACCGCCAACAACTACGGATATCCGCAACTCACCGGCCTCGGCGTCGGGATCGAAAAGCTGCCCGAGCTGCGGTCCGGAATCAGTTGGTTCGGCTCCGCATTCTACTATCCGACCGCGAGCGGAAACTATACGATCGCCAACGCTGCGAGTAGTAATAACGGCAAGACCTACCGGCAGCAGTATGCGATCACGAAGTACGACATCGGTCTCGCGCTCGCGCTGTCACGCTTCCCGATATATCTGTATGGCGGCTACGCTGCCGATATGTACACCGCGAAGCAAAACGCGCCGATCGGTCAGACACATAACGGTCCGTACGTCGGCCTCGGCGTGAAGTTCTAAGGGTCGGAGGATGATAAACATGCTGAACTCACTGCGCTTCCTCCACCTGCGGCAGGCCGCCGGAGTAGTAGCCATTGCGGCCCTCGTCGCATGCAGCGGCGGCAGCGGGTGCGGTAATTGCAACGTGCCTGCCATCCACCCCGCAACGCCGTCACCGACGCCGTCACCGACGCCCTCGCCGACGCCCTCGCCGACGCCTACAATAGCGCCGGTGTCGTGCAGCCAAAGCGCCTCGGCGATCAAGCTCGGACCGGCACTCGCGCCGTTCGCGCTACTCGCCGGCAGCACGATCACGAGTGCCTCTACTACTACCGGTGCTACAACCGTTACGTTCGCCGCCGGCGCTGTCACCGGGACAACCAATGACGATCTCATCGGCGTGTCGCCGGGGTCTCCGGCGGTGGAGGGTGCGCTGACGGGATTCTACCCGTTTGCAACGGACACGGACGGGCCGAGCGCCATATACGCGACCGGCTCAGCCAGTTTTAATTCGAACGCCGCCGTACCGGCAGCCGCCCAAAGTGCCTTGACCACCGCCTATAATGCCTTCGCCGGAGCGGCGACGACGGCGACCGTCGCCGGGGACCTCGGCGGACAGACCCTTACGGCCGGCGTCTACAAATCGACTTCAACGCTTGCGATTGCGTCGGGAAATCTCACGCTGAACGGTGGCGGCAACTCTCAGAGCGTCTTCATCTTCCAGATTGGGTCTACTCTGACAACGGTACTAAACGGTTCAGTCGGCGGCAACGTGATCTTGACCAATGGCGCGAACGCTTGCAACGTCTATTGGCAGGTCGGCAGTTCAGCAACGCTTGGAGGCGCGACGTTCTATGGGAACGTACTCGCCTTCTCATCGATCACGATAAACGCCACGACGTTTACCGGCCGAGCGCTAGCAGGCGGCGCTTCGCTGGGAACTGGTGCTGTTTCAATCCCCATCATTACTGGTTCAACCATCACAAACCCCGGCGGCAATTAAGCCGACGCTCGGCCCGTAAGGGAGACGAGTCCTCCGGTCCTCGAAGGCGGCCCTTGCTAGGGGGCCGCCTTCTTCATTGCCAATTCTCGTTTCTGGAGACGCCCGCGAAAGCCGAGGATAAATCGTTCGATTCCAAGTCGTTCCTGTCGGTCGTGGGCGACGGACGCACGATTCAGAAGTATCGAAAAAATCACATAATTTTCGACCAAGGAGACCCTGCGGAATTCACCTCCCCGCCGGCGACCGTGGACCTCCAAATTCCTTACGCAGGCCGGCGTGGCTTCACGAATCGTCCTTAGACTCGCTGCAGTATTGAACGATCCTCGCTGAGGATACAGCCCGAACGCTCTATGCGCGCAACGTTTGCGACCGCCTCCGCATCTTGGCTCAGGTTGTCCCGATACTGCTGGTATGCTGCAAGGTTCTCAAAGTCGATCAGCGCCAGCGCAAAATTTGTCGGGCCGGCGATTCTGGTCGGCAGATAGTATCCAATCAGCTTCCCGCCGCACCGCTGGATCGTTTCCGGCCATGCTTTGGCATAGGCTTCAAAATCTCCAGCCTTGTTATGATCGATCGTGTAACGAATACAGAGCGTTATCATTGCGACCCTCATTCACTCGGCAGCTCTGCCCAGAAAGGGACTCGAACCCCCACGGCCTTGCGGCCACTGATACCTGAAACCAGCGC
>Ga0102924_1004557_pt1 | contig 13887 bp, 14 predicted proteins | sample PaiPotPPM11metaG_FD_80116 | JGI IMG/M metagenome (GOLD analysis project Ga0102924, IMG submission 80116) | Iron sulfur acid spring bacterial and archeal communities from Banff, Canada, to study Microbial Dark Matter (Phase II) - Paint Pots PPM... ... | reverse complement strand
GTGGTGGCCCGGTCCAGCGCCGGGGCCAGGCCGGCGCTGATGCTGGCCCCGGCTTCGGCGCGGAGGCTTTCCGTGGCCCCGAACAGCCGCGCGGCCAGCCCGGGGTGGCGGGCGGCGACGGCGCAGCAGCCCAGCGCGCCCAGCAGGTGGCACTGGGCCACCCGGTCGTCGAGCTGGCGGGCGATCCCCAGGCCTTCGGTGAGCGGCTCCCTGGCCTGGTCAAAGTCCCCGGAGGCCACGGCGGCCAGGCCCTGGTTCAGCAGCATCATGTCCAGGCTGTACAGGTCGCCGAGCTCGCGGCTGATCCGGGCGCCGTGGGCGGCGGCCGGCCTGACCGGGCCCAGATCGCCGTCGATGAGGCCGCCGAGCGCCCGTGCCTGGTAGGTCATGAGCGTGGTGGGCAGGTCGCCCAGGCCGTCGGCGACGACCTGGGCCTCATCAAGAAGCCGGCCGGCGGCCGCGCGATCACCGGCCATGGCGGCGGCGATGGACGCCATGGCCTGCGACTGGGCCAGGGCGTCGAGCTGCCCGGCGGCCCGGGCGGCGGTCACCCCGAGCTCGAGGGCGGGCGTGGCCGCGGCGGGGTCGCTCTGCAGCACGGCCAGGAAGCCGCGAACGAAGTACGTCCACGGGTTGGCGGAGGGCTCGGCCTGCCGGCCCAGCAGCTCGTCCAGCCACCGCACCCCCTCGGCCGTGGCCCGGGTGACCCAGTACCAGATCAGGAAGGTGGCCAGGTCGGTGCCGAGCCGGTCGTCATGGCGGTCCAGGCAGCGCCGCAGTACGGCCCGGATGTTGTCGATCTCCAGCTCGGCCCAGTCGAGCCAGGGCAGCAGGCGGTACCGCCCCTCGATCGCGAAGTGCACGGCCAGGGACAGGTAGTAGTCGGCGCAGCGCCGCTCCACCGCGTCCTGTTCGCCGGCCTCCCGCAGCCGGAGACGGGCGTACTCGCGCATGGTCTCGTGCAGCCGGTAGCAGGCGGTGCCCACCGCGTCCTGCCTGATGACCAGCGACTTGTCGATGAGCGAGGACAGGAGGTCCAGCGCCTGGGCGGCCGGCACGCCGGCCGAGCAGCACACCGCCTCGACATCATCCAGGGTGAACCGGCCGGCGAACACGCACAGCCGGGCCAGCAGCGTTCGCTCGGCCGCCGTGAGCAGGTCGTAGCTCCACTCGATGGTGGTGCGCAGCGTCTGCTGGCGCGGGAGCGCGGCCCGGCCGCCGCCGGTGAGCAGGGCGAACCGGTCGCTGAGGCGATCGAGGATCTGCTCGGGCTCCAGCGCACGGGTCCGGACCGCGGCCAGCTCGATGGCCAGGGGCAGCCCGTCGAGCCGCCGGCACAGGCCGATCACCGCCGCCTGGTTGGCGGCGGCCAGCTCGAAGCGCCCGGATGCCGCGGCGGCTCGCTCGGTGAACAGCGCGACCGCCTCGTTCTGGCGCAGCTGGGCCAGCGGCACGGCGTGGTCCGGGTCCGGCAGCTCGAGCGGCGGGACGGGCAGCACGTGCTCCCCGGCCACCGACAGCGGCTCCCGGCTGGTCGTGATCACCCGGACCCCCGGCGCCGTCCTGAGCACCTCGCCGACCAGCTCGGCGGCCGCGTCGAGCAGATGCTCGCAGTTGTCGAGGACCAGCAGCAGCTCCTTGTCCTTCAGGTAAGAGCACAGCCGGGCCAGCGGCTCGGCCGCGGTCTGGTCGCGGAGACCGAGGGCGGCCAGGACGGCGCTGCCGACCAGCGCCGGATCCCGGAGCTCGGCCAGCTCGGCCAGCCATGCGCCGGCCGGGAAGCCGCGACCCAGGGCGGCCGCGATGTGGATGGCCAGGCGGGTCTTGCCCACGCCGCCCGGTCCGGTCAGGCTGACCAGGCGCCCGGCGGCCAGCTTCCGCCGGGCCTCGGCCAGCTCGTGGCGGCGTCCTATGAAGCTGGTTGCCTCGGCGGGCATGCTGCCCGGTCGCAGCGTGGGCCTGGGCACGCATCGAACGTACTACGCCGGTTCCGCGGATCGTTCAGCGATGGCTCAGCGACCGGGCGCGGCGCGCAGGAAGGCCGCCGGGGTGATCCCGTAGCAGCGGCGGAACCAGCGGGTCAGGTGGGCCTGGTCGGCGAAGCCCGCGGTCGCGCCGGCCGCGGCCGGGGCCATGCCCTCGGCCAGGCACCGGCGGGCCAGGCGGAGCCGGAGCAGGCGCTGATACTCGCTCGGCGCCAGGCCGTGCACCACGCGGAAGGCGCGGTAGGCGGCGTACCGGCTGCGCTGGGCGGCGCTGGCCAGATCGGCGCCGGTGACCTGGGCCGGGTAGTTGTCATCCAGGTAATCCTTGACCAGGCGGGCGGTCCTGGCCGACTCGGTCCCGCTGAGCGCGGCCCGCCGCGGCTCGGGCAGGCGGCCGTCCGCGGCCCGCACGGCCAGGGCGATGGCGGTCCCGAGTCGCTCGCTGCCCTCCAGCGGGCTGGCCGGCCCGGTCAGGGTCAGGTGCAGGCGGAGCAGGGCATGAGCCAGGGCCTCGCTGTGTAGCACCGGGCGGGTGAACAGGGGCAGCCCGGCCGGGCGGTCGCCGAGGTCCGAGAGGACGTCGCCGACCAGGGCGGGACCGATGTGGATCATGCGGTAGCTGAACCCCTCGCGGGTGGCTGTGTGGCCGTCGTGCGGGTCGTCGGGGTTGAACGCCATGATCATGCCGACCGCGCTGGTGTGGGCGGCGTTGCGGCAGGTGAACGCCTGGGCTCCGGACTCGGTGACGCCGAATGAGTAGGTGTCGTGGCTGTGGCGGTGATACACGTGGCCGGTGAAGTGGGCGTGCATCGCCTCAAGCGGCTCGTCGGGCGAGCGCCAGTACCGGGACCAGTCGCGGCCGGTATCCGGGTCCATCACCTCACGATAGTGCGCCGGCCGCCGCTCCACCGTTCAAGACCGGCCGGGTAGCCGGGGGCCAGGCTGGCGGCATGCGTTTTGATACCAAGATCGCGATCGTGGTCCAGGCCGACCTGGCCGTCTGGCAGCGGCTGAACGTCACCGCGTTCCTGGCCAGCGGGGTGGCGGCGGCGTTCGGCGAGACCATCGGCAAGCCCTACGAGGACGGGTCGGGCAACACCTACCTGGAACTGTTCCGGCAGCCGGTGCTGGTCTACGCGGCCGACGACGAGGCCCTGAGCGCGGTGCGGGAGCGCGCGGTCAGCCGCGGCCTGCCCGCCGCGATCTACACCATGGACATGTTCGCCACCGGGCACGACGAGGCCAACCGCGAGGTGGTGCGTGCGGTGGCCGCGGACGACCTGCGGCTGGCCGGGATCGCCGTGTACGGACCGCGGAACGCGGTGGACAAGGTGTGCAAAGGGCTCGCGCTGCATCCGTGAGCCCGGAACGGGGCTCTGGTCCGGCACCCGGCCGTCCGCCACTGGCCACGGCACCCGAGCACAATTTGTTAAAGAAGGTAGTAATGAGCTCGCGCGGTTAGGCGGGCGGTGCCTTCTGGCTGCTGAAGTACCTGATCAGGAACTCCCCGACCAAGACAGCCGCGCCGACGCCGCCGATGAACAGGATCAGCACCCCGACGGTGTAGAGGTCGGCGGCGACCAGCCCGAGCGCGCCGACGACCAGGCCGAGCACGATGACCAGCGCAACCGCTGCTACGTTCCTGCTGCTCATTTGCACCAATGTGTCCGTGGCAGAACGTTAAGGACGCTGTGACGTGTACCCGGAGCGCGGGCGCGGTACACCTAGCGAGGCGGCTTCGCCGCCGTGCGGACCTGCAGCCGACGGAAGGCGCTCGATGGGCGCGATGGCGCACGTTCTGGCCGTGAACCTGGCCGTGAATCCCGTGCCGGCCCGGTCGCAGATGGGGTCGTCGCTGGGCTTCCACATCATCCTGGCCTGCTTCGGGATCGCGTTCGCGGCGGTCACGATGACCGCGGAGTGGATCGGCATCAGGCGCGGCGATGCCGCGGCGCTGCTGCTGGCCCGGCGCTGGTCCAGGGTCATGGCGGTACTGGTGGCGGTCGGCGCGGTGTCGGGGACGGTGCTGTCGTACGAGATGGGCCTGCTGTGGCCGGGCCTGATGGGCCGGTTCGGGGCGGCGATCGGCTTCCCGTTCTCGATGGAGGGGATCTTCTTCTTCCTGGAAGCGATCTTCGTGGGGGTGTACCTGTACGGGTGGCGGCGGCTGTCGCCCTGGGCGCACTGGTGGAGCGGGATGCCGATCGTGGTGGCCGGGATCCTGGGCGCCATGTCGGTGGTGGCGGCGAACTCGTGGATGAACTCGCCGGCCGGGTACACGCTCCGCCACGGCAGGCTCACCAGCGTGGACCCGGTGTCGGTGTTCTTCAACGCCTCGACCCCGTACGAGACCGCGCACATGGTGCTGGCGGCGTACATGGTGACGGGATTCGTGGTGGCCGGGGTGTACGCGGTGGGGCTGCTGCGCGGGCGCCGGGACCGTTATCACCAGCTGGGCTTCGCCATCTCGTTCACGCTGGCCGGGATCGCGGCGCCGCTGCAGGTGCTGATGGGCGACATCATCGCCCGGTTCATCGCGCGCAACCAGCCGGTGAAGTTCGCGGCCATGGAGTACGTCTCGCGGACCTCGCGGGACGTGCCCGAGTGGCTGGGCGGGATCCTGTACAACGGCCATGTTTACTTCGGTGCCAACATCCCGGACTTCGACTCGATCCTGGTCGGGTTCTCGCCCCGCACCCGAGTCATCGGCCTGGACAGCGTGCCCCCCGACCGCCGGCCGCCGCTGGACACGCTCATCCACCTGAGTTTTGACCTGATGGTGGGCATCGGGTTCTTCCTGCTCGCGCTGGCGGCCTGGCAGGGCTGGTGGTGGTGGTTCCACCGCCGGCTGCTGATGACGCCGTGGTTCCTGGTGCCGTGCGCGGTCAGCGGCGTGGGCGCGGTGGCGGCGATGGAGGCCGGGTGGGTGGTGGCCGAGGTCGGCCGCCAGCCGTGGATCGTCTACCACGTCCTGCTGGTCAGCAACGCGGTCACCCGGTCCAGCGGGGTGCCGGTGACGCTGGCGGTGATCCTGGTCCTGTACGCGATCCTGACGGTGGTCTCGATCGGCGTCCCGATGGTCATGTCGCGGCGGTGGCGGCGGGAGGCGCCGGCCGAGGAGGACGCCGAGCAGGTGCCGTACGGTCCCGCCCCGGCCAGGGCTTCGCCCGGCCTGTTCCGCGGCGGGCGGGGGGCGCGATGAGCCCGTCGCCGGAGGCCATCGGGGTCGGCGCGATCCTGTTCGTGGTCATCGCCGCGTACGCGCTGTTCGGCGGGGCGGACTTCGGCGGCGGGATCTGGGACCTGCTGGCGGGCGGGGCCGGGCGCGGCGCCGAGCCCCGCGAGCTGATCGACGAGTCCATCACCCCGGTCTGGGAGGCCAACCACGTGTGGCTGGTCTTCGTCCTGGTGCTGCTGTGGACGGCGTTCCCGCCCGCGTTCGCGGCCATCATGACCGCGCTGTTCGTCCCGCTCAGCCTGTCGGCGCTGGGCATCGTGCTGCGCGGGGCCGGGTTCGCCTTCCGGCACACCGCGCAGCGGCTGCAGATGCAGCAGCTCAGCGGCGCGGGGTTCGCGGCCGGCTCGCTGATCACGCCGTTCTTCCTGGGCACCGTCATCGGGGCGGTGGCCACCGGGCAGGTGCCGGTGCACCCGGCGGGCAACGTCCTGGCCGCCTGGACCTCGCCCACCGCCATCCTCACCGGGCTGCTGTTCGTGGCCGCCTGTGCCTACATCAGCGCGGTGTTCCTGGTCCTGGAGGCCCGCCAGCGCGGCCGCCAGGACCTGGTGCGCTACTTCTCGGTGCGGGCCACGGTGGCCGGGGTGGTCACCGGCGGGCTGGCCGGAGGCGCGCTCGCCGAGCTGTCATCCAGCGCGCCCTACGTGTTCGGCCGCCTGACCGGGGTCGCCCTGCCGCTGGTGGCGATCTCGATCGCGGCCGGGATCGCGGTGCTTGGCATGCTCTGGCTGCGCTGGTACCACGCCGTGTTCCTGCGCGGCACGGTCGCGATCGCGGTGGCGACCGTGGTGTGGGGCTGGGGCCTGGCCCAGTACCCGTACCTGTTCCCGACCTCGCTGCGGCTGGCCGCGGGCAGCGCGCCGACCGCGTCGCTGGTGGCTGAGTTCGTGGTCGCGGGGCTGGCCGTGCTGCTGGTGGCGCCGGGATTCGCCCTGCTCTATGTCCTGCAGCAACGGCGCCTGCTGACGGCCGGCGAGTCGGACGCGGACCTGCGGCTGGCGGCCGAGCTGGAGCCGGCCCGTCCTGGGCCGCCCGTCGCCGCCCCGCCAACGGGCCGGACCCGGCTGGCCACTGCGCTGGTCCTGGCCCTGCTGGCCATCAGGGCGATCAGGGAGGTGCTCGCCCCCGGCCGCCGCCGGTGACTAGGTGTCGGGCTGCTGCGTGCTCTCGGTGATCTGCGGGGTGGCGTCGGTGATCTGCTGCGTGGTGTCGGTGATGTAGCGGGCCCACTTGTAGGGCAGGATGCTGATCCGCAGTCCGCACAGCCGCAGCACGGCCCACAGCCCCACCTTCAGCAGGAACACGACCGGCGACTCGAGGTCGAACCGCCGGGCCGATACTTCCACCCGGACCTTCCTGCTGTAGCGCACGCCACCGACGATGCGGCCGACCTGGCGGACGAAGTGCGCGTCCTCGCCGGCCCTGATCCGCTCGTCGAAGCCCTTCACCTGAGAGAACGCGTCCTTGCGCACCGCTATCAGCGAGCCCACGCCCTGATTGAGGCCGATCTTATTGCAGATTCTCAGGTAAAAGTCCATGGCCAGGTAACAGGCGCGGATAAGCCGCCGGTCTGACAATGGCACCAGCGGGCAGATCACTAGGTTCACCGACTCATCGGTAAAGATCTCGGAAATGTACTCGATCACCTCGGCGCCGACCACGACGTCGGCATCGAGAAAAAGGATAAGTGGTTCCGAGGCCACTGCCGCGCCGGCATTACGGCCGAAGCCCGGCCGGCCGCCCTGGACGACGACGCAGCCCTGCTCTCCGGCCAGGTCGGCGGTATGGTCCTCGGAGTCATTGTCGGCGACGATGACCTCGGCCACGGCGGATGACGACCACAGGCTCCTGACCAGGGCAGGAATGAGCCGGGCCTCGTTCCAGGTAGGAATCACAACCGAGAACTTCTGCAAGCTGCTATTCCCTCTTCCTGGCCCATGCCACGGTGCCCGGCGGCGGCCGGCCGCCAACGCCGATTCCGCTAGCTCGCGGTGCGAGAGCCCAGGTGACTGGGGCCGGACAGCCGTTCGCCAGTGTGGTGTATAGTCTGCTTGGATTTGGGGTGCTTGAGGTCTCCGGCTGGTTATTAGAGCCAGAAGAGACAGTTAAGGCGCAGTGTCGAAAACCTGAACGTGACGAACGCAAGTAAGGAGTACCCGGCTCCGGGAGGCGGCGGCAGTACCCAGCGACTGAGGTCATATTGAGCATGGCCACTGACATGGTAGCGAACGAGAACCACGTCGTGATTGTCTCAGGGAGTATGGGGTCCGGGCACGACGAGGTGGCCAGGGAGCTAACTCGTCGGCTCACGACCCTGGGAATCCGTTCCTCGGTCATTGACATCCTGCGCTGCCTGCCCGCTTGCCTGGGCCAACTCATTGCGACCGGATATTACTCAACCGCGACATTCGCGCCGTGGCTGCTCGACCTATCATGGCGCAGCACTCAGTCCGATTCTTCCAGCTCTTCCCGCTTGCTGACCGGGGCATCCAGGACCCGGCTGCTCGGGCACATCCGCGGGGCTCGCGCGGCGGTCTCGGTGCACCCATTCGCCACCCAGGCGCTGGGGGCCATAAAGGCGTCCGGTGCCTACCAGGGCCCGACGGTGAGCTACCTGACCGACCCGGCGCCGCACGACATGTGGATACACCGCGACATCGACTATCACCTGGCGGTTACCGAATGCACGGCCCGCGCCGCGACGGCCGCCTATGGCGTCAGCGTCCGGTGCGCGGGCCCGCTGACGGCACCGCGATTCCGGGCCGGGATATCCGAGGATGAGCGCAGCCTGGTGCGCAAGGAACTCGGCGTGCCTGACGGCACGGTGCTGGCCATGCTGGCCTCGGGCTCGCACGGCCTGGGGCAGGCCGTGCGGTCGGCGCGGGCGGTGCGCACGGCGGGCCTCTGGCCGGTAGTCATCTGCGGCCGCAACGCCGGGCTGCGCAGGCGGCTGACCCACGCCGGCATCCAGGCCCTAGGCTGGCGTGACGACATCCAGAGGCTGATGGCGGCGGCCGACATCATGGTGCACAACGCGGGCGGCCTGACCCTGACCGAGGCGATGGTGACCGGATTGCCGGCGGTATCGTTCCTGCCCATCGCCGGGCACGGCGTGGCCAACGCGCGCTTCCTCGAGCGGCACGGGATGGCACCCTGGGCCCGCACGGTGGCCGACATCCAGTACTACGGCGGACTGCTGGCCGCGGGGCAGCGCCGGCCGCTCCCGGCGGCCACCGAGACCGCGGCGCAGTTCATCGCCGGACTGTGCGGATGAGACTGTTCGGATGAGGGAGCGCGAGCAGGCCCCCGGCCTGGCCGCCCCCGCCCCCGATCGCCAGCCGGCGGTCCGGCTGTACACCCTGCTGGCCCTGAACAACGCGGCCATGTTCGCCGCCTACGCCGGGGTGAACGCGATCCTGGTCCCCGGCCGCATCGCCTCCATCGACCCGCGGCATAAGGTCACCGACGTCGCGCTGGTCGCCGGGATAAGCGCGATCTGCGCCGTGCTGGCTAACCCGGTCGGCGGCGCGCTGTCGGACCGGACCGGATCCCGGTTCGGCCGCCGCCGGCCCTGGCTGCTGATCGGGTCGCTGGGCGCCCTGGCGGGCATGACCCTCCTGGCCGACGCGCGGACGCTGGCCATCCTGCTGATCGCGCAGTGCGTGACCCAGGCCATGATCCACGTCTACCAGGCGGCGCTGACCGCCATCGTGCCGGACCGGGTGCCGGTCCGGCGCCGCGGCAGTGTGTCGGCGGTGATCGGGGTGGCGGTGACGGTGGGCACCGCGGGCGGCACGGCCGCCGCCGCCGAGCTGGCCGGGTCCCGTACGGCGTTCTACGTGCTGGCGCTGGCGCTGGTCGGGGCGGCCGTGCTGCTGGCCGTGCTGACCGGTGACCCGCCGGTCGCCCGGCGAGCGCCCGCCGAGGACCAGCCGGCGGGCGGCTCGCGGCAGCGGCTGACGCGACGGGTGGGCGGCGCGCTGTCCGTGCTCCGCGGCGACCTGGCCTGGGTCTTCGCGGGCCGGGCGGCGATGATCCTGAGCTACAACCTGGTCTTCGTGTACCTGCTGTACATCGTGGCCGACTACGTCAGGAAGCCGGCCGGGATCACCGCCGCGCAGGGCGTGGCCATCCTGACCGTGGTCAGCGTGGCCACCTCGATCCTGGCCATCGTGGCGGCCGGCATCCTGGCCGACCGGCTCAACCGGTACCGGGTCTTCGTCTTCGCGGCCAGCCTGCTGGGCGGGGCGGCACTGATCCTGCCCGCCATCTCGCCCGCCTGGAGTGTGATCCTGGCCTGCGCGGCCATCGAGGGGCTGGCCATCGGCGTGTACCTGGCGGTGGATACGGCGCTGGTCACGCTGGTGCTGCCCAGCGCCCAGACCGCGGGCCGGGACCTGGGCGTGGTGAACATCGCCAACGCGGGCCCGCCGGTCGCGGCCCCGTTCATCGCCTCGCTGATCGTGCTGGCGGCCGGGTACCGGGCGGTGTTCGCCTGCGGGTGCGTTATCGCCCTGCTCGCGTCGGTGACCGTCTGGCGCGTCCGTGGCGTGCCTTAGGCGGACTAGCCCGGACCGGCTCGGGCAGCAGGATGGGCGTGCGGTAATGGCGCCGGTCCAGCTCGTCGAGGACCGCCCGGTCGTGGTCGGAGTCGAACTTGCGCGCGAACAGCTTGGGGCTGGCCAGCAGCGCCGGCAGGTCGGCCTGATCCAGCACCCGCGGGTGCCACCGGTCCCAGGCCTGGAAGTGCAGGTCGTCCTGGATAAGCTGGTCGCGGTAGGGCGACGCGTCGAACAGCATCTGGAAGTAGTTCTCGGCCGGGATCAGCACCCGGGAGAAGAACTGCCGGATCTCGGGGTGGCTGTCGCCATAGTCGAGCACCCACTGGGCGGCGGCGCGGTGCAGTGCCCACCAAGCGCTCCCCTGCCGCGGCCGCAGCCCGGCCGGCAGCTGGCCGGCCCGCGGGATGCCCCACGTCCAGCGGCCCGGCAGCGGGACCGGGTAACGGCCAACCCGGTAGTAGCGCAGCTTCAGCCGCCTCAGGTCACCGTCCCAGTACCAGGTCTGGTTGCCCTGGCGCTCGTCGGCGGGCCACGGATCGTGGCCCGCCGAGGAGAACAGGAACGAGGTGTCCGGGCGCCCGGTGATGAAGCTCCGTATCTGGTCCCGGGCCTTGATCGGGTAGTCCTGCCCGCTGAGCAGGACCACGTGGCTCCAGGACGGCACGGTCAGCGCACGCCTGATCGCGGCCAGCCCGGCATCGATCTCGCCGAAGCCGCCCCAGTGCACCGGGACGCGCCGGGCGCTCAGCTCGACGCCAGGGCCGATCATCCCGGCATCGCCGAGCGCCTTCTCGAACGGCTCCTGGTCGCTCTTGGCGTCAATATGGGCCAGGACGAGATCGGCCGGGTGGTGCAGCCGCGTCGCTAGCCGCGCGAACTGGCCGGGGAGCTTGTGCGCGAGAACGACGTAGACGAGGGAAGGCTGGTCCGGCGCGGAGTCGCTTCCGGGCATCCGAGACCTCCAGCAGGCCTGATACGGGCGCCATCAAGGTGCCCTGCGAACAGGCCACATACCCCCGAACGTAGCAGGGATCTGGCCGGGCCAAGTCCGGAAGATGAAGCCATGCCCAACAAGATCGGCTTGCCGCGCTAGGTCAGCAGGCTGACCGCCTGCTCGAGCTCGTAGCGCAGCTCGTCCAGGTCGTCAGTGATGATGGTGTGCGGCCGGGCGCCGGGTGCCGCCCCGTGGGCCATGTACCGTACGCCGCGATCCGCGGAGACGACGTAGAAGATGTGGTGGCGCCGGAAGCGCCCGCGCAGCCGCAGGATCTCGGCCTGATCGGCTTCGCTGGGCGGCGGCGCGTACCTGGTCGCCGGGCTGAGGGTCATCGGGAACCTCCTCGGAGGCCGGGCGTCTGGCGGCCGCAGGGGCACGGGCAGCGCGGCGGGCCAGGGAACGGGGCCCGGAGCGGGCAACTGGGCACGTCCTCCCGGCTGGGCACCGGGAAGCGGGCGATCAGCTGCGGCGGTTCTGGCCGGCCGGCCCAGCTCGGCAATAAGACGATCTGCATAGCCCGAGCAAGCCGGCCAGAACCTGCCTGCGCCCGGCGCGACGAGCTGTGTCTGGGCTGATACCGGGATTCCCGCAGCGGGAGATCGGTTAGTAACGTGAACGACATCAGCTCGGCCCCTATCTGCCTGGCGTCATGCATCATTCAATGGCTCTGGAATGGAACGTTTCTGCGGTCGGGGCAACCTGCCTGGCGGTGGTGCGTCCGCCTACTCGCCGGCGGCGGGCCATGAATCACGAGCGCGGCCGCCGGAGATGATGGCTAAGACATCGGCCTCGAGGTATCGGCGGTGCCCGCCCAGGGTGCGGATGGAGCTGAGCTTTCCGGCTTTAGCCCACCGGGTGACGGTCTTGGGGTCGACCCGGAACGCGGCGGCCACCTCGGCCGGGGTCAGCAGGGGGTTCGACGGCCGAGGCTGACTGGAATTCACAGTGCGGTTCTCCTTTGCTGGCTAAACGGGGACACCGGCCCATCCCTGAACCGGCAGCGGAACGGTGACCTGATCGGCGCTAGATGAGCAGGCCGTCAGGGCTGTCCGACTCGCGGGTGATTGCGGCCACGGGCACGCGCAACACTCGCGCGATCCGGTGGATGGTGGCGGGCCTGGCGCTTCGCTTCTCCCGCTCGATGTTGGACAGCGCGGACTGGCTCATCCCCACTTCTCGGGCGAAGTCCGGCTGGTGCCAGCCGTCCTTTTCGCGCAAGCTGCGGATGGCTGCTCCGTTCTGGCGGAGTTTTCCGCGCGCCAGCCCTCCAGGCCTTGTGGCGGCGGTCATGACCGTTTGTGTCGCGCTCATGCGGACAAAGATAAGGTCGCGCAGGCAGTCAGGCAAGCCATAACTGAACACTGAAAGACACTAAGGCGCTGCTCAGGAGGCGAAGCGATATGCCTCGCAATGGCCAAAGGTGATGGATCCGGCGGGTGCCCGGCCGGGTGATGGCGGTAGTGGTCCCGGCGAAGGGCTTGAACAATGGCGGCTGGATCCCGCTGGTCAGCCTGCCGCGGACCAATGCCGCCGCACTCGCGAGCCGCGGCTCACTGGGAGATTGTGCTGGTAGGACGCCTGACGTCGACCCTCGTGCGGTCGGTTCGGCAATGGGCAGGCGACCCGCACCCGGCCATTGTCCTTCGCGGCGTACTGGATCGCGACTCGCCGGCTGGCCTTGGCCGTGTCGTGTGTGACCTAGTCGCCTTGACGTGGCAAACTATGTCCGGCAGGATTGCACCCCTGTCTCCACGCAGACTGGACTTCAATGGACAGATACCCTTCTGAGGCATGGAGGCGGCTGGGCCTCGCGCTGGAACGGCGCCGGGCCGAGCTGGGGTACGGCTTTCGTCAGCGCGGCCAGTTCACCCAGGAGCAGGGCGGCGGAAAGCTGTCCAGCAAGACGATCAGCCGTCTGGAAAAGGGCGAGCGCGACTCCTACCCGGAGTCCACTGTCGCCACCGCCGAGGCCATGTACCGGTGGGCGCCAGGCAGCTTTGCCGCCGTGCTGGCCGGCGGCGAGCCAGACCCGCTGGTTCCGACCCCGGTGGTCCAGGCGGTGCCCGTGGCCGCGGTCGGGGCCGAGTACGGCGCGCCCACGCCGGGCGAGCGCATCGCCAGCTGGGCCTACGTCCGCATGCGGCAGCTCGGCCACGGGGAGGAGGCCATCCACGACTTCATCGCCGCGGAGGGCCTGCCCCGCGAACCGACCACTATCTCGTCCGTCCAGCGCCTGGCCCAGGCCACCGGGGCCAGCCTGGCCGAGATCCTGGCCCTGCTCGGCGTCGAGGACATCGCTGCCCGGCGCCCGGTCATGCCGAGCAGCGACGGCCAGGACGCCCAGGCCGGCGGCGGCGCGCTCTTATGAGCCAGGGCGTCTATGAGCCAGGGCGTGTATGAGCCAGGGCGTGGTGACCCGGCCGGGATACCCGGCATGAGGGTCAGTTAGTGGCCTCTGGTGGCCATCTGTGGCCGGTCATCCGCGACGTCAGCCGGCCGGAGTCGGCCCCGCCGTTGGCCTCCGGTAGGTCAGAGTCATCCGTGTTCTGGCTGTGTAAGCGGTAGACCAGGGCCGTACGGCAACCTTGCTCGAACCCGCGCCGCCAGGCGGTCCAGGAGTCCAGCACCAGCATGCGGACCAGCCCGCCGGTAATGATGACAATGGCGGGCACGGCCATGGCAACGGCCTGCTGGGCGCTTATCGTATTGGTGGCGGAGAGGACGACCGTGCTCAGTCCCAGGACTGCCCCGAAGCACGTGCCAGCGACTCCCGGTCCGGCCTGCCCCCAAGAGCCGACGTGGCCTACCCACTGGGGTAGTGGTCCGTCGCTCATGCGAGTCTCCCTCTGGTCCCGGTAGTAACAGCGCTTCCCCTCTCGTAGCCGGTTTCGAGACCACTCAAACACCAGTAAACACATTTTTCCGACAATATTGACTCAGAGGGGCTTATAGCTGCATTCGCTGGCCATAGGTGGCCGAGAAGACCACGGTTCACTTCACTCGCGCGGCTCTATCGGACGGGCGGGCCAGAGACTTAACGGCTGGCCCTGGGCTGGACGCCCGCCACCGTCGCCGACGAGGCCCGTCGCCGGCGCCCGCGCCCGC
>Ga0102924_1004556_pt1 | contig 13889 bp, 9 predicted proteins | sample PaiPotPPM11metaG_FD_80116 | JGI IMG/M metagenome (GOLD analysis project Ga0102924, IMG submission 80116) | Iron sulfur acid spring bacterial and archeal communities from Banff, Canada, to study Microbial Dark Matter (Phase II) - Paint Pots PPM... ... | reverse complement strand
GGCCAGGGGGAGCGCGATGCGGAAGGTGGCTCCGCCGCCGGGCGGGGATTCGACCCAGACCACGCCGCCGTGCGCGGCCACCAGCGCGGCCACGATGGACAGGCCGAGGCCGGCTCCGCCGGCCCGGCGGGTCCGGGCCTGGTCGGCGCGGTAGAAGCGCTCGAACACGTGCTCGGCCTGGTACGGGGTGAGGCCGGGGCCCTGGTCGGCGACCTCGAGGATGACGGCGGGGAACGGCGGCACGGGCGGCCCGGCCGCCGCGAGCGCGGTGCGGCCCGCGGTGGCCGCGGTCTGGCGCCACTCGTCCAGGCTGCCCGACCGGACGCGGACCTCGATCGGGGTCTGGTCCGGCGTGTGGTTGACCGCGTTGCTCATCAGGTTGCCGACCACCTGGCGGAGCCGGACTTCGTCGCCGATGACGAGCGGGGCCGCGCCGGCGCCGACGGTGAGCGTGATGGTCCGGTCGGGGGCCACCACGCGCGCGTCGTGCACGGCGTCCGCGGCGAGCGTGAGGATGTCCACCGTCCGCTGCTCCAGCGGCCGCTGCTGGTCCAGCCGGGCGAGCAGCAGCATGTCCTCGACCAGGACGCCCATCCGGGAGGACTCCTGCTCCACCCGCTGCATGATCCGGTCCATGTCGGCCGGTTCCAGCGGGTCGCGGCGGTCAGGCGGCGAACCCGCGTCGCGGGGGGTGGCGTCGGCGCCGTTGGACAGCGCGAGCGGAGATCGGCCGCTGGAGATCTCCCCGAGGCCGCCGCGCTGGCGGTAGTACTCGGCGTAGCCGCGGATCGCGGTCAGCGGCGTGCGCAGCTCGTGGCTGGCGTCGGCGACGAACTGCCGCATCCGCTCCTCGGACCGGCGGGCGGCGAGCTCGGACCGGGTCCGGGCGTCGAAGGCCGACTCGATCTGGGCCAGCATGGCGTTGAGCGACAGGCCGAGCCGCCCGACCTCGGTCCGCGGGTCCCGGTCGGGGACCCGGCTGGACAGGTCGCCCCCGGCGATGGCGCCCGCGGTCTGCTCGATGTCGGTGAGCGGCTGCAGGCTGGTCCGGACCACCGCGATCCCGACGACGGCCAGGATGACGATCACGGCCAGGCTCACGAGGAGGTCGATCTCGGTCAGGTAGCCGAGTTCGTGGGTGATATCCCCCAGGTCGGTGCCGACCACGAGGGTGACCGTCTGCGGGACGGGCTGCCCGTTGCTGTTCGTGACCGGGATGTTCGGGAACTGCTCGGTGACCACCAGCCAGTTATCGCCCGACTGGCCGGGAACGGTGACCGCCTTCCCCGAGTTGGCCGTCAGCCAGGCCTGGCTGGTCGGCACCTGAGGCGGCGGCCCGGGTCCCTGGGTTCCGAGCTGGTTGAACGGGTTCGGCTGCCCGCCCACCTGGAGAGCATCGCCGTGCGAGTCAAGGAACCAGGTCCGGTCGGAACCGCTGTCGAACAGCGCGGTCTGCGCGTGGCCATCGTTGCTCAGCACCTGGTTGGCCCACGGCTTGACCGCCAGGTAGTAGCTGACCAGGCGCTGGTCCGCCTGGCGCATCAGGTAGTCGCCGAACACCGCCCGGGTGGTGAAGCTGATGACAGCCAGCGCGATGATGACCAGAGCCAGCACCGCGGTGATCATCTTGACCCGCAGCGGAGTGCGGTCGGGCAGGCTCCGCAGGCTCCGCCAGGCCCGGCTGCTCCCCCCTGCCGATGACATGGCCGCAGCGCCGCCTACGTCGACGGGAGCCGCAGCACGTAGCCGACGCCACGCAGCGTGTGCAGCAGATGCGGGTCGCCGGTATCGACCTTGCGTCGCAGCACCGAGACGTAAGACTCCACGATGCCGGTATCCCCGCGGAAGTCGTAGTCCCAGACATGGTCGAGGATCTGCATCTTGGACAGAACCCGGTTGGCGTTGCCCATGAAGTACCTGAGCAGCTTGAACTCGGTGGGGGACAGCTGGATCTGCTGGCCGCCGCGCCAGACCTCGTGGCTGTCCTCGTCGAGTTCCAGGTCGGCGAACTTCAGCCGCGGCGGGGGCTCGCTGCCGTCGCCCCGGGTGCGGCGGAGCACGGCGCGGATCCGGGCGATCACCTCTTCGAGGCTGAACGGCTTCGTGACGTAGTCGTCGCCGCCCAGGGTCAGGCCGCGGATCTTGTCCTCGGTGGAGTCACGCGCGGTCAGGAACACGACCGGGATCCGGGTGCCGCCGCCGCGCAGGCGGCGAATCACGTCGAATCCGTCCATGTCGGGCAGCATCACGTCCAGCACGATCAGGTCGGGCCGGTGCCGCTGCGCCGCCTGCACCGCCTCCGTCCCGGCGGCCGCCGTGACCACCTCGAATCCCGCGTACCGCAGGCTCGCCGAGAGCAGCTCGAGAATGTTGGGCTCGTCCTCGACCACCAGCAGCCTGGCGTCAGGTGGTCGGTGCCCATCATTCGGCGGTGTGGTCATCTACCCATTCTGCGACTAGTGGCTGAGAGTTACCTGAAGGCATGCTGAGGCTGTCCTTTGCAAAACCCGGGTCATCGGGCAGCAAGTCCGCGCAGGTCAAAGCCCGCCAGCCCGTCAGCCGGTCGGTGCGGCCTTCGACCCGGTCAGCAGGCTCCGCGGGACCGGGGTGTCGTTCTTGAGCGCGTTGAACAGTTGCAGCGCCTCGGTCCGGTTCCAGAGCACCGCGACCCCGTCGTTGGCGGTCTGGTAGCTCAGGCTGGACAGCGGCACGGTCGTGGTCTCCGGGTTCCGCAGCGCGAACGCCACCCTGACCAGGTCGTAGAGGTTGGTGCTCTTATCGACGGTGAGCGCACCCGCCGAGCCGGTGGCCGCCGGGATGGACGCGAACGGGTTCAGGAACACCCCCGGGCTGGTCATCTTGCTCAGCAGCGCCTTGAGGAACAGCCGCTGGTCCTGCTCGCGCTGCAGGTCGCTGAGGGCGAAGTTACGGGTCCGCACGTAGCCCAGGGCCTGGCCTCCGTCGAGGTTCTGGCAGCCGGCCTTGAGGTTCAGCCCGGCCTTGGGGTCGACCATCGGGCCCGGCAGGCACATCCGCACGCCGCCGATGTCGTTGACGACGCTGACAAATCCCCCGAAACCGATGCCCATGTAGTGATTGATGTAGAGGCCCGTGACGTTCTGCACGGTCTCGGCCAGCAGCTTGGGGCCGCCGAGGTCGAACGCGGCGTTGATCTTGCTCGACCCGAGGCCCGGGATCGGCACGTACGAGTCGCGCGGGATGCTCACCAGCACCGGCGGCAGGCCGTTCGACGGTATGTGCAAGATCAGGACCGTGTCGGAACGCTGGCCGCCGATGTCGCTCAGCTTGCCCGTCGAGTACTGGAGTTCCTGCTGGCGGGTCAGGCCCTGGCGGCTGTCCGACCCGGTGATCAGCCAGTTCTGCCCGGCCGTGACGCCGGGCCGGCCGGTGTAGTTGAGCAGGACATCCTGCCGGTCCAGCTTGGAGTTGACGTAGAAGTACATGCCGATGGTCCCGACGATGATCAGCACGACGACCAGGCCGACTATCCCGAGGATCCGGCGCGGGCGGAGCCACCGCTGCCGCCAGCCGCCCGATCCGCCCCGGCCGCCGCCCGGGGACCAGCCGCCCGGCTCGGCGCGCTGGCCGCCCGGCCCGGGGCCGTACGACGGGGGCTGCTCGGGCCAGGCGCTACCGGAACCGCCCCCGGCCCGCTGACTGCTGCCGTAGGCCGGGGCCGCGCCCGGCGGATAGGCCCGGACCGGGGGGTCGCCGGAACCCGGCCCGCCCGTGCTTCCCGGCGAGCCCGTGCTTCCCGGCGAGCCCGTGCTTCCGGGCGAGCCCGTGCTTCCGGGCGGGTCGCCCGCCCCGCCCTTGCGGAACCAGTTTTCTGGAAATTCGCTCATCTGGCGTTCCCCGCTCGCGCGCAGGGCGCCTGTGGGCCCTCGAGCTTGCTCATGCCCGCCTCTTCCCCTGCCTCCATCGTCTCTACCTCGCAGACGTTCCGGCAGCCAAACCGGCTCGGCAACACCCCGTCCAGGCGGTGAAGGATAGTTCACCCGGTCCGGTGCTCTCGCGCTACCGGCCCGCGGCGCCCTCCCACCAGATCGTGACCACCTCGCGGCCGGACGAACCGAGGTCCTCGGCGTCCTCCGGATCGATGCCCGTCTCGATCAAGGCCGCGGCCACCTCGTCGGCCAGCGCGCGGGGCAGGCACAGCCGCCGCCGGGTGACGTCGACCATCTCGGCGAAACTGCCGTAATCCCGGCCTGCCGGGCGGCGCCACGTCTCGTACCCGGGCCGCAGGCCCAGCGCCTCCAGGATCTGGATCAGGTCGGTGGCCGTGGGCGAGTCCGGCCGGCGCAGCCCGTGGAACCTGAGCCACAGGGCGTTCAGCGAGACCAGCGGGTGCTGCGTGGTCATCTCGGCCACGACCGTGCGCCGCGCGCCGCGGGTGAGCGCGGTCAGGAACGGCTCCACCTCGGGGACGTTGTAGAGCACGTGGTGGCAGGTCACGACGTCGGCCGGCCCCGCCCGCGGGGCGGCCTCGGGCCACTGGCCCACCACGGTGCGGGCGGTGATCCGGTGCGCGACCGCCCGTTCATACAATTGTTTGAGCATGAACGCGTCGGTGTCGACCGCGGTCAGGGACGTGATCCGCGCGGCCAGGGGCAGGCAGGCTGTCCCGGCACCCGAGCCCACGTCCAGCACGCTGCCCGGCGGGTCCAGCGCGGCCCAGGCCCGCTGGTAGGACGGGCCGGACGGCGCCGCGCTCACCCGGTCGGCACGGCGGGCGAAGACTTGCCGCGGCAGCACCCAGGGGGACTCGGCCACGGCCGCGGTGATGTGCTCGGGTATCGCCCACGCTGCCAGGTCGGCGCGCCACCGCGCGAGCCGTTCGTCGAGATCAGCCACGGCCCTCACCGTACGCCCCGGCCCAGGCCGCGCGGCAAATCTAGAACATGTTCTGGCCGGGCGGCCGGCGGGTGGGAAGCTGGGGGCGTGGACCTTGCCGCGCTCGAACAGATCCGCCAGGTGAAGCACCGCTACCTCCGCTGCGTCGACCTGAAGCTCTGGGACGACCTGGCGGGCACGCTCGCCGCCGACGCGACCGCCGACTTCGGAACGCCCGCGCTCGGCGACCCGGTCCGGCTCGCCGGGCGCGACGCGATCGTCGCGTTCCTGCGCGACAAGCTGGGCCCGGACATCATCACCACGCACTTCGCCGGCCAGCCCGAGATCGCCGTGGACGGCGACACGGCCCGCGGGACCTGGTCCTTCCAGGACACGGTGATCGCCACCGGGTACCGCGTGATGATCACCGGCGCGGCGTTCTACGAGGACCGCTACGCACGCGGCGATGACGGCCAGTGGCGGATTTCGCACACCGGCTACGTGCGCATCTACGAGGCCACGATGTCGCTGGACGACCTGCCGAGCTTCCGGATCACCGCGAACCGCTGGGCCGCCGTGCCTCAGGCCGGCGAGCGCTTCACCCGGCCTGGGCGCAACAGGGGGCTAACGCTCGGATAACCATTAGGTCCCCAGGAGGCCCCTAAGCGGGAACTTTCCGTAATCTCCGTCTTGGAACAGCAGGTCAGCGCCGGCGGAGACATCCGGGAGGGCCGAGATGATCCGCGGGTCCTTCCTGGCGCGGCGGGCCGGTTCCGCACGCTTGCTGCTCGGCACGTTCATGCTGACCGTGCTGATCACCGCGGCGCTCGGGGCCGCGCTGGTCTCTTTCGCCGCGCAGAGCCTCCCGCAGGCCGTGCGCACGCAGCTGACCCGGTCCCCGGACCTCTCCATCTCGGTCAACGGGGCGATGCAGGGCCCGCAGGTCGCCGGGGCCTCGTCCGTCATCGGCCGCGCCCTAGGCGGCGCCCTGGCCGGCGTGCCCTATCAGCTCGACCGGGCGCTCTGGTCGGACCCGCTCGGCCTGGCCGCGCCCCGGGGCAGCGCGGTGACCCCGGTGGTCGAGGTCGCGGTGATGCAGCAGATCGCGGCCCACGCCGTGCTGACCTCGGGCCGCTGGCCGGGCCCGGATCGCCCCGGCCAGCCGCTGGGCGTCGCGCTGCCGGTCCAGGCCGCCCAGCAGTTGCACGCGCGCCCCGGAACGACCCTGCTGCCCCGGGACCGGATCACCAACGCCCCCGTGCCGCTGCGGGTCACCGGTCTGTACCGGCCCCGGGACCCGGGCTCCGGGTACTGGGGCATCGACCTGATCGGAGTGTCCGGGATCAGCAGCCAGCCGCCGTTCGTGAGCTACGGTCCCGCGGTGGCGAGCCCGGCGGCCTTCGGCCCCGGCGGCCTGGCCGTCGGCCGGGTCTCCTGGATCACGCTGCTGAACGCCGCCCGGATCCGCGACGGGGATCTCACCAGCCTCTCCGCCCGGGTCAGCCGGGCGGTCGCGTTCCTGCAGGGTTCGAACAGCCTCGGCGGAGTGCAGGTGAGCACCGGCCTGCCGCCGCTGCTCAACGGGCTGGCCAGCAACCTCGTGGTGGCCAACTCCCTGCTCATCATCGGCGCCCTGGAACTGGTCCTGCTGGCCGTGGCCGCGCTCGCGCTGGCCGCCCGGCTGCTCGCCGGACAGCGTGAGGAGGAATCCGCGCTGCTCAACGCCCGGGGCGCGACGCGCTGGCAGCTCGCCCGGTCGTCACTGGCCGAAGCGCTGCTCATCGGCGGCGTGGCCGCCGCGGCCGGGGTGCTGGCCGGCACCAGGCTGGCGGCGCTGCTGATCAGGATCACCCAGCCCGGCACGGCCGCCAGCCACTCGCAGATCGCCGGGTCGGCCTGGTGGGCGGCGGGAGCGGTCCTGGCGCTCGCCGTGGTGATCGCGGCATGGCCCGCGCTGCGGCCCGCGGCCACCGGAGCCGTACGGGTCCGCCGTGGCCGGCAGGCCGCGCTGGCCGGCGCGGCCCGCGGCGGCGCCGACCTGGCCCTGCTGGCCCTGGCCGGGCTCGCGGTCTGGGAACTGCACACCTATTCGGCGGTCGCGCACCCCGCGGCCGCCGGTATCGGCATCGACCCGGTCATCGCGGTGGCGCCCGCGCTGGCGCTGGCCGCTGTGACCATCATCCCGCTGCGCCTGCTGCCCGCGGCGGCGAAGCTCATCGAGCGCGTCGCGGCGCGCGGCAGGCGGCTGGCCGCCGCGCTGGCCGGCTGGCAGATCTCCCGGCGCCCGATCCGGCAGAGCGGGCCGTTCCTGCTGGTGATCCTGGCCACGGCGGCGGTCACCCTGGCGCTGGCCCAGTACCAGAGCGCGCGGCAGTCCGCCGCCGACCAGGCGGCGTTCGCGGTCGGCGCGGACCTGCGGGCCGACCTCGGCGTGCCACTGCCACTCCCGGCCGCGGGCATGATCGCCCGATCGCCCGGGGTGCGCGACGCGATGGCGGTGGCACCGGTCAGCCTCGGAACCTCGGGGGAACTGCTCGCCGTGAACGCGCGCGCCGCCCCGGCCACGGTGCTGCTCCGCAGCGATCTCACCGCGTACCCGGCCCGGCAGCTCTGGCCGCGGCTGTTCCCTTCTGCGGCCGCGACCGGCCTGGCCATTCCCGGCCGCCCCGCCCGGCTGCAGATCATGGCCAGCCTGACCGCCGGGTCCGCGATCGACTCGCCCGGCCCGGCCGCGGTCCTGGTGACGATCCAGGACGCCGACGGCATCGTCTACCTGGTCAGCGCGGGCCGCCTGCCCGCGGACGGGCACGCGCACGCGCTGACCGCGGTGCTGTCCCCGGCCCGGCAGGCCGCCTACCCGCTCCGGCTGCTCGGGCTCTCTGTCACCTACAACCTGCCGCCGGACAACCGGCCCGGTGCGCGAGCGGGGGCGGCCCGGCTCGTGATCAGCGGTTTGGGCGCCGGACCCGGTGCCGGAGGGACGTTCGCTCCCGGCCGCGCCCTGGCCTCCTGGACCGCCGCGATGTCCTCGACCGGGCTCGAAGGTCCCTTCTCGCCGGGCACCGGGGCGGAGACCGGCCTGCCTCCCGGGGCGGCCGGCGACCAGAGCGCGGGGGGTTCGCAGCGGTTCGGGTTCTCGGCCGGCTTCAGTCCCTCCACCGCGTATCTCAATGAGAACCGCATCCCGGACGCCGGCTTCACCGGTGAGCTGACGATCACCGCCCCGGACGCGGCGGACACCGTTCCCGCGATCGCGACCGCCGCGTACACGCGCGCCAACCGGGTCCAGGCCGGGGCCACCGTGGCGGCCTCGGTCAACGGGGTCACGATCCTGATGCGGATCGCGGCCGTGGTGCGCGCGTTCCCGACCGTCGGCACCGGGAGCGCGCTCATCGTGGACCAGGCGCCGGTCCAGGCCATCCTGGCCAGCCGGTCCGCCACGCCGCTCCTGGTCACCGAGTGGTGGCTCGCGACCAGTGGGAGCGCGGTCCCCGCGGTGCTGCAGGGCGCCACGCTCACCAGCCGGTCCGCGCAGGCCGCCGATGTGCTCAGCGACCCGCTGTCGGCCGTGCCCCGGCAGGCCGCGCTGGCCATCGCCCTGGCCGCCATGCTGCTCGCCGCGATCGGGTTCTCGATCAGTGTCGCGGCGAGCGTGCGGGCCCGCCGGGCCGAGAGCGCGGTGCTGACCGCGCTCGGCGTGGCGCGATCGGCCCAGGCCGCGCAGTTCTGCCTGGAGCAGCTCATGCTGTCCGGCCCGGCGGCCGCGGTCGGCCTGCTGGTCGGCACCGGCCTGGCCTGGCTCGTGGTGCCCGCCGTCACCCTGACCACCACCGCGGCGAGCCCGTTTCCGCCGGTGCTGGTGCAGGTCCCGGTGGGCTGGGCGGCGCTGCTGGCCGCCGCGCTGGCCGCGCTGCCGGTCCTCGCCGCGGCGGCCAGCACCGCCCGGCGGCCCGACCCGGCCGCGGAACTGCGTACCGCGGAGGCGTCATGACCGCCGGGCCGCCGCCCGGCGGCGGGCCCAGCGGGCCGCCGCGGCGGCGCAGCGCCCGGGCCGTGATCTGCGGTACCGCCACCGCGGCCAGCGTGGGACTGGCCCTGCTGGTTTTCGGCGCAACGGCGATCGCCATGGTCATTCCCCGGGCCAGCCTGGGCCAGCGCACCGAGGCCCTGCACCGTACCCTCGCCGGCGAGCCGGCCACGATCACGGCGGTGTTCGGGAACCTCGACTACCCCACGTTTGACACCGGGTTCAACGCCCAGCCGTTCACCGCCGCCCAGCTCGGCAGCGTCCGGGCCGGCCTCGCGGCCGCCGTGATCCGTGACGGCCTGCCCGGAGCCCGGGCCGCGACCAGGCCCGGGGCGGCGGCGCCGGACTGGGTCGGCCTGACCTCGGGCTACGCCGTGGTGACCGGCGAGGCGCGGCAGGCGTTCACCGGCTTCCCGCCGCAGATGGAGATCCTCTACCGGGACCAGCTGCCCCATTACAGTCGCCTGGACGCCGGGCATCTCCCGGAGCAGGGCCGGGCCAGCCCCGGACACGTGGTGCTGCAGATCGCGGTGACCCCGGCCACCGCGGCCAGGTTCGGGCTGCGGCCGGGCTCCCGGCTCGGCTTCGGGGGGGACGTCATCCTGGACGTGACCGGCATCGTCACGCCGGTCCAGCCGGAATCGGCGTTCTGGGGCGCCGATGCGATCGCCGCGGCTCCTCAGCTGGCCGTTATGCCTTTGCGCGTGGAGTGGTGGGACGGCGCGGCCTTCATCAGCCCGGCCGAGGTCCCGCTGCTGCAGGCCGGCGTGCCTACCGCGCGCATGCAGGTGTCCTGGGCCGTCCCGCTGTCCGTGGCGCACCTGCCGGCGGGCCAGGTCACCGCGCTGGAGAGCCGGCTGAGCGGCGCCGTGGTCGCGGGGGCCCTGGTGCACGGCTCTGCGGGGGTCCTGTTCCAGGGCTCCGGCGCGCCGATCCAGGTCCCGCTCAGCAGCGGGCTGCTCGCGGTGCTGACCGCGTTCTCCGGCGAGGACCAGGCGCTCGGCACCGTGCTGGGCCTGGTGTTCGTGAGCCTGGCCGCTATCGGCGTCGTGGCCGTCGTGCTGGGCGCGGGCCTGGTCGCCGCGCGCCGGAGGGCCGAGTTCGCGGTGATGCGGGCCCGCGGCGCGTCCCTCGCCCAGATCGCCGGGCGGGCGCTGATCGGGTCGGCCGCGCTCACGCTGCCGGCGGCGGCGGCCGGCGGCGCGCTGGCGGTGGCGGTCACACCCGGCGGCGGCACGGCCATCGCCTGGTGGCTGGCCGGGTCCACGGTCATCGTGGCGCTCGCCGGCCTGCCGCTGCTGGCGGCCGCCGGGCAGCGCGGCGGCACCCGGCGCGCCAGGAGCGCCGCCTCGCGCCGGGCCGCGGTGGCCCGGCGCGTGGTGGCCGAGGCGGGACTGGCCGGCGCGGCGGTCGGCGGGATCATCGTGCTGAGGGAACAGGGCCTGTCCTCGGGCCACGTCGACGTGTACTCGAGCGCGGCGCCAGTGCTGGTGGCCGCGGTGGCCGCGATCGTCGTCGCGCACGTCTACCCGCTCGTGCTCCGGGCGGCGTTGCGGCTGGCCCGGGTCCGGCCCGGGGTCAGCGCGCTGGTCGGGCTGGCCCAGGCCACGCGGGCTTCGGCGGTCGGCGTGGCCGCGGTGTTCGCGCTGATCCTGGCGCTGGCCGTGGTCGCGTTCGGCACCATGGTGGGCGACGCGGTGCACCAGGCCGAGGTGTCGCAGTCCTGGCGCGAGGTCGGCGCGGACGCCATCGTCAACGCGTCGAGCTCGTCCCGGCCGCTCAGCCCCGCGGTCCAGCGGGAGATCGCCGCGGTGCCCGGCACGGAGCGGACCGCGGCCGCACTGGTCACCCCCGGATCGCTGGGCTCCGGGTCCCGGATCACCGTGGTGCTGCTGAACCCGGCCGGATACGCCGCGCTCGCCGCCCGCGCCCCCGGGCCGGCCTTCCCGGCGGCGGCCCTGGCCCGCCGGCCCGGGTCGCCCGGGGGGGCCGTGCCGGTGCTGGCGTCGTCGGCCGCGGCCGTTTCGGTACCGCCCGGAGGCGCGACCTTGCGGGTCGCCGGTCACCGGATCGCGATCCGGCTGGCCGGGCAGGCCCGCGCCGTGCCCGGCGCCTGGGGCGGATCGTTCCTGATCCTGCCGGACGGGGCGCTGGCCGGGCGGCAGCCGCCACCCTCGGTCATGCTCGTGGCCGGCCCGGACCTAGACGCCGCGCGGCTGGCGGCCACGGTCCGGCGAGCGCTGCCCGGTGCCTCGCTGAGCCTGCGCGGCGACGTGCTCTCCGGGCTGGCCGGCGCGCCGCTCCCGCACGCCGCGCAGGCCGGGATCGCTGAGGGCGCCGCGGCGGCGGCCGGGTTCAGCGCGCTGATCCTGCTCATCACGCTGCTGATGACCGGCCAGTCCCGGGAGCTGACGCTGGCCCGGCTGGCGACCATGGGCCTGCGGCCGGCCCAGGCCCGGTGGCTGGTCACGCTGGAGCTGCTGCCGCAGGTCCTGGCGGCCGCGGCGGGCGGGGTGGCCAGCGCGTGGGCGCTGACGCCGCTGATCGCCCCGTCGATCAGCCTGTCGGCCTTCACCGGCTCCGGGGCCAGCGCCGCGATCACGCCCGAGCCGGTGCCGCTGGCGGCCAGCGCCGCGGGGCTGATCGTGCTGTCCGCGGCGGCGCTAGCCGCCCAGTTCTTGATCGCGCGGCACCGGGGCGTCACCGGCGCGCTGCGGGCGGGCGAATGACCGGCACGGGCGGACTACGGAGGCGATGCGGATGAGCAGCGAGGCGACGGGTCCAGCGGGCGGGATCGCCGAGCTCGACGCGGATCGGCGGCGGGAGCGGGCGACCTACGGCGAGGGCGCGCTGATCGTCTGTGACCGGGTGGTCCGCATCTACGCCGGGGAGGGGATCGAGGTCCAGGCCCTGCAGGGCCTGGACATGCTGGTGGCCCAGGGGGAGCTGACCGCGATCATCGGAGCCTCGGGCAGCGGCAAGTCCACGCTGATGAACATCCTGGCCGGCCTGGACGCCCCGACCGCCGGGACCGTGCGGGTGGACGGGCACGACCTCGGCTCGATGGGCGGCCGGGACCGGCTCGCCTACCGCCGCCGCGTGGTCGGGTTCATCTGGCAGCAAACCGCCCGCAACCTGCTGCCGTACCTGACCGGGATGCAGAACGTGCTGATGCCGATGCGGCTGGGCGGGGTGGCCCGCCGGGCCCGGGCCCGGCGGGCGATGGAACTGCTGGACGCGCTGGGCGTGGCGCACTGCGCCCAGCGCGTCCCGGAGCGGATGTCCGGCGGCGAGCAGCAGCGGACGGCCATCGCCACCGCCCTGGCGAACCAGCCCCGGCTGCTGCTGGCCGACGAGCCCACCGCGAGCTGGACACCGCCAGCGCGAGCGACGTGTTTACCGCCCTGCAGACGGCGAACGCCGAGCTGGGCGCCACGGTCCTGGTCGTGACGCACGACCCGGCGGTATCGGCCCGGGTGCGGCGCACGATCTCAATCCGTGACGGGCGGACCAGCTCCGAGACGCTCCGCCGCGCCCCGGCGGACGGCGACGAGGCCGCGCACGTCGCGGAGGAGTACGCGGTGCTGGACCGGGCCGGGCGGGTGCAGCTGCCGCGCGAGATGATCGTCCGGCTCGGCATGCGCGACCGGGTCCGGCTGCACGAGCAGCCGGACCACATCGGCGTCTGGCCCGGCCAGTCCCTTCCGCCGGCCAGCAGGGAGGACTGAGATGGCAGGCTCGCCGACGGCAGCGGCGCCCCTGGTCGCGGTGACCGACGTAGCCCGGACCTTCGGCCACGGCGGCACGGCGGTGCACGCGCTGCGCGGCGTATCGTTCACGGTCGCCGCCGGGCATCTCGTCGCGCTGCGCGGCCGGTCGGGCTGCGGTAAGACCACGCTGCTGAACATCGTGGGCGGCCTGGACGCGCCGACCGCCGGCACCGTCCGGGTCGCCGGGCACGAGGTCACCGCCCTGACCGAGCGCGAGCGGCTGCTGCTGCGCCGCTCGACCGTGGCTTTCGTGTTCCAGTCGTTCGGCCTCATCCCGACGCTGTCCGCCGCGGAGAACGTCAGCATCCCGTTGCGGATCGCCGGGACCGAGCGGCGGGCCCGCGAGGAGCGGGTCCGGATGCTGCTCAACGTGGTCGGCCTGGACGGCCACGCGACCCAGCGGCCGAACGAGCTGTCCGGCGGCGAGCAGCAACGGGTGGCCATCGCCCGGGCCCTGGCCGGGCGGCCGGAGTTGCTGATCGCCGACGAGCCGACCGGCCAGCTCGACTCGGAGACCGGGCGGCAGATCATGCGGCTGCTGCAGACCGTGGTGCGGTCGGAGGGGATAACCGCTCTGGTCGCGACCCACGACGCCGGGATCGTCGACCTGGCCGACGAGGTGCTCACGCTCGAAGACGGGCGGCTCGGCCCGGCCGGTGCCGCGCCCGGTGCCGCCCGGGCCTCGGCCTAGGCGGGCCGGTAGCCGCGCCGAAACCGGCGGCACCGGGACGTAAAGTGCGTGCGGCGGGGTAGCTGCAGGTCATGCGGGGGATGAGCGGGCTGGGAGCGGTGCTGCGGCCGGCGTCCTCGGACCCGGTCCGGTACTGGCAGCAGCCATCCAGTACTTCGCCGGGTTCGTGCTGGGCGCGGCGCTGGCCGTGCCGACGGGCGTGCTGCTGGGGCCGGGCGCCGCGGGCATCGCCGTGGTCGTCCTGCTCGGCGTGCTGCTCTCTAGCTGGCGGCGGCTCGGCGACCAGAGTGCCCAGGTCACGTTCACCGCGCTGTTCGCGCTGCTGCTCGGCGGCCACCAGCCGCTGCACTACGTCACGCACCGGCTGGTCGAGGTCGCCATCGGGGTGGCCGCCGGGCTGGTGATCAACATCGTCATCTTCCCGCCCCTGCAGTTGCGCCCGGCCGCGCACGCGATCATGCAGTGGGGCAACGAGATCGCCGGCGCCTCTCCGCGGACATGGTGCGCGCGGTCAGCACGGGCCGCACCTGACGGGCCGGCCGGCCCG
>Ga0102924_1004555_pt1 | contig 13895 bp, 11 predicted proteins | sample PaiPotPPM11metaG_FD_80116 | JGI IMG/M metagenome (GOLD analysis project Ga0102924, IMG submission 80116) | Iron sulfur acid spring bacterial and archeal communities from Banff, Canada, to study Microbial Dark Matter (Phase II) - Paint Pots PPM... ... | reverse complement strand
TGGCAGCGCTGGCGGCCGTGCAGCATGCAGTGTTCTCGGTCGACCAGCTCGGTGAGCTTGGTCTCAGTCCCCGGGCCGCCAGCCGCCGCGCAGCCGCCGGCCGCCTACACCGCATCCATCGCGGCGTGTACTCGCTCGTCCCGCGGGAGCTGCTGACCCGCGAGGGCCATCGGATGGCCGCGGTGCTCGCGTGCGGTCCGGGCGCGGTCCTGTCGCATCGTTCCGCGGCGGCGCTGCTGAGGCTGCGATCGGCGGGCTGGACGCGGATCGAGGTCACCGTGCCGCACCGCTCGTGCCGCGAGCGCGAAGGCATCAAGGTCCATCGCTCGACGACGCTCACTCCGCAGGACACGACGCGCGTGAGGAACATCCCTTGCACCACGACGGCCCGGACGCTGCTCGACCTCGCCGAGGTGCTCGAGCGCCGCCCGCTCGAGCGGGCGTTCGACGAATCCGAGATCCTCGAGCTGTTCGACCTGCGGGCGCTGAACGATCAGCTCGCCCGTAATAAGACGCGGCCGGCGGCGCGCGTGGTGCGGGCGCTGCTGGACGAGCACTACATCGGCAGCACCCCGACCCAGAGCGCACTTGAGGAGGCGTTCCTAGCGCTCTGCCGCGAGGCTCGGGTGGTCGACCCGCAGGTCAACGAGTGGGTCGATCTCGGCGACGGAGAGCCGGCGATCTGGGCCGACTTTGTCTGGCGCGCGCAGCGAGTGATCGTCGAGACCGACGGCCGCAGGGTGCACGGCACCAAGCAGGCGCGCGAGCGCGATCCGCGGCGCGATCAGCGGGCGATCCTCGCCGGCTGGCAGCCGATACGGACGACCTGGCGGCAGGTCATGCGCCGACCACATGAGCTCCTGCCGGCGATCGTCGCGCTAGTGAGGTTGTAGGGCGGGGGGCGCCGATGCCTGCGCGTCGGCCGGAGCAGTCGCGGCTTCGAGCCGCGCTCGGCTCACCAGCCGCTGGCGGCTCCCGAGCGCCTGGGCCAGCTGATACGCGGCGCGACGGCGCATGCAGGGCATCTGTCCGGCGAGCCGTCCGGTCTCCTTGATCAGCGAGGTCATCTGCACGTTGTCGAGTCCGCACGGGACGATCCAGCCGAACGGCTGGAGGTCGTTCTCGACGTTGACGGCGAAGCCGTGGGTGGTCACCCCGCGCGCGACGTGGACTCCGATCGAAGCGATCTTGCGGTTATCGACCCACACTCCCGTGTAATCGGGGCCGTCCTCGGGGCGGGCCCGCGCGGCAACGCCCTCCTCGGCGAGCGCCGCGACCAGCGCCTGCTCGAGCGTGCGGACGTACGCAACGACGTCGTCGATTCGCACGATCGGGTAGCCGACCAGCTGGCCGGGGCCGTGATAGGTGATCTTGCCCCCCCGGTCGGTCTCGACGATCTCGATCCCCTGCGTCCGGTACCAGTCCTCACCCATCGGGAGCTCGCCGGGACCCGAGCGCCGACCGCGCGTGTACACCGGCCAGTGCTCCAACGTCAGCAGCACGTCGGGAAGCTCGTCGCGCTGGCGGGCCGCGCGAATCCGCTCCTGAAACGCGAGTGCCTCGCGGTACTCGACCGTGCCGAGGTGGCATACCCAGAGCTCTCGAGTCATGCCGCTGATCGTAGTGTCACGCCCTCCAGGTGACGCTTGACGCTGGCAAGGAACTGGGCTGAGAGGGCGCCGTCGAGCGCGCGGTGATCCCAGCTCAGGCCGAGGATCGTCATCGATCTGATCGCGATCGAATCGTTGCCGTCCGCATCGCTCACCACGACCGGGCGTTTGACGATCGCCTCGAGGTCGAGGATCGCGACCTGCGGCTGGTTGATGATCGGCGTCGCCATGATCGATCCGTACTGACCCGGGTTGGTGATCGTGAACGTCCCGCCTCGGACCTCATCTGGTGTGAGCTCGCGCGCGCGTGCGCGTCGCGCGAGATCCTTGATCCGCGCCGCGAGACCCTCGACGGACAGCTGATGGGCATCGTGGACCACGGGAACGATCAGGCCATCCTCGCCGAGCGACACGGCGATCCCGAGGTTGACCTCGGCGTGGCTTGTGTAGCGCTCGTCCTCGAGCCACGCGTTGAGCGCCGGATGCTCGCGGAGCGCGTCGATCGACGCGCGCGCGACGAACGCCAGCGCGGTCACGCCAAGCTGGGAGCGCGCGGCCTCGACCCGCGACATGTCGACTTCGATCCAGGTGGTGCAGTGAGCCGCCGTGTCGAGCGAGCGCTTCATGTGCTCGCCGATCTGGCGACGCATCCGTGAGAGCTGGCCCGCCCCGGGGGCGACTGCGGGCGCGGGATCCGGCCGGTACGGGCTCTCGATGTGCAGCGGCGCCTCCTGCTGCGCAGCGGACTCGATGAAGGCGAGCACGTCCTGCTTGCGAACGCGGCCACCCCGTCCGGTACCGCTGACCTGGGTCAAATCGACCGCGTGCTCGGCGGCGATCCGCTGGACGACGGGCGAGTAGCGAGCAGCACCCGGGTGCGCGGAGGGGCCGGTTCCGTTGGCCGCCGCCGGCCGGCGTCCGTTCGCGGTCGACGCGCCGGATTCAGGTGCATCGGAGGGGGAGGGTGTGGCCGGCGCGCTCGCCCCGGGCGGGGCCGGCGTCGGCCCCGCGCGGTCTGCCGTCGCGATCCGTGCGAGCACTGTGCCCACCTCGACTGTCTTCTCCACGGGGGTCAGGATCTCGGCGACGACGCCGCCTACGGGGGCGGGCACCTCGGTGTCGATCTTGTCGGTCGAGATCTCACAGATCGTCTCGTCGGCGTTGATCCGGTCGCCGACCTCTACCCGCCAGGCGACGACGGTCCCTTCGGCGACCGACACGCCCATCTGCGGCATCGTGACGTCGACCAGGACCGACTGCGAGGAGGACTCAGTACGCGAGGAGCTCACGGCACGCCTCCCTGACGCGGTCCACGGACGGCAGCACGGCCTGCTCGAGCGGCGGTGAGAACGGGATCGGGACGTCGGGGGTCGCGACCCGCACGACCGGACCGTCGAGGTCCTCAAAGGCGCGCTCGGCGATCAGCGCGGCGACTTGAGCGCCGGCTGCGCAGGTGGAGTTGGCCTCATCGACGATCACGACCTTCGAGCAGCGCGCGACCGAGTCGAGGATCGCCTGCTCGTCGAGCGGCACCAGCGACCTCAGGTCGAGGACCTCGATCGCGGCGCCGTCGAGAGCCTCGGTCGCCTCGAGCGCGACGTGCACCATCGCGCCGTAGGTGATCACGACCAGGTCCGACCCCGGCCGCGCGATCCGGGCCGTGAACGGGGTCTCGAACACGCCATCCGGGACCTCCCCCTTGATGCGGCGGTAGAGGTGCTTGTGCTCCATGAAGCAGACCGGGTTCGGATCATGGATCGCGGCGTGGAGCAGGCCCTTGGCGTCCTCGGCGGTCGACGGCGCCACGACCTTGATCCCGGGCGATTGCATGAACCAGGCCTCGGGATTCTGGGAGTGAAACGGACCGCCCGAGAACCCGCCTCCGGACGGCAGTCGGACAGTGATCGGCACGGCGAGACCCTGGCGGTAGTGCATCTTGCCGGCGACGTTGACGAGCTGGTCGAAGCCGCACGAGATGAAGTCCGAGAACTGCATCTCACAGACGGGCCGCATCCCGACGACGGCGGCGCCGATCGCCGTGCCGATGATCGCCGACTCGGCCAGCGGCGTGTCCATCACGCGGTCGGGGCCGAACTCCTCGATGAACCCATCGGTGACCTTGAAGGCACCGCCGAACACGCCGATGTCCTCGCCCATCATCAGTACGCGGTCATCGCTTCGAAGCTCATCGCGCAGCGCCGAGGAGATCGCCTGGAGGTAGGTGAGCATCGCCATCAGGACTCCCCGTCCGCTGCTCCGAAGCCGCTCCAGCGCGGGACGCCATCGCCCAGCGGCTCGGCCTCGCCCTCGCAGAACACGCCGTTCAGAACGCTCGCCGGGTCCGGCATCCGCGCGGCCAAGGCCTCCTCGGTGGCGGCGTCGATCTCCGCCGCGACAGCAGCCCGCAGCGCGTCGACGTCGACCCCCACCTCGCGGAGCCGTGTCTCCTGGCGGTCGATCGGGTCCCGCTGGCGCCACTCCTCGACCTGCTCCTTGGGGACGTACTTCATGTCGTCGTGGGCTGCGTGGCCGTGCATCCGCATCGTCACGGCTTCAATCAACGTCGGCCCGTCGCCGGCGAGCGCTCGCTCGCGCGCCGCCCGGGATGCGTCGAACATCGCTTCGGCGTCGTTGCCATCGACGGTCACGCCGACGAACCCGTAGGCAGCCGCGCGCTCCACGGGATCGACGGCGAACTGCTTCTCCAAGGGGGTTGAATACGCGTACTGGTTGTTCTCCAGCACGAACACGACGGGCAGCTTCTGCACGCCGGCCCAGTTCATCGCCTCATGGAAGTCCCCGCGGGAGGTGGAACCGTCGCCGAACCAGGTCAGCGCGCAGCGGCGCTCGCCGCGGAGCTTGAAGGCCATCGCCATCCCGGTGGCGACGAGCATCATGTCGGGCAGCATCGAGACCATCCCGACGCATCCGAGCCGGCGGTCGCCGAAATGGACGTTGCCGTCTCGCCCGCGCGTGATCCCGGTGTCCTTGCCCAGGTACTGGGCGAGGATCGTCGCCGGCGTGACGCCGCGGATCAAATGCGCCGCCAGATCTCGATGGAGGATGCAGAGCCGGTCGTGCGGTCCCATCGCGAACGCGGGCCCGGCCGAGACCGCCTCCTGGCCGTAGCCGTCGTAGAAGGAGCCGGGTACCTTGCCCTGGCGGTAGAGGGACATCGCGCGCTCCTCGAGTCCGCGCATCAACAGCATCGCCCGCAGCAGCCAGATCCGGTCCTCGACGAGCAGCTGATCGGTGGCGGCAGGTGCCGCCCCTGCGGGAGCCCCGCCCGCGGCCGACTCAGCGATATTGGTCGCCATTGCTCTATGTCCCTTCGTCCTTGGCCAGATCGGGATCACCGTCTGCCCGCTTCTTGGGCCGCCCCGGGATCTCCGGTTTGACCCCTCGTCAGGGTCCGCCGAGCTTACTCCTCGGACCGGGCGGTGAAGCGGTCCAGGATCGCTCCACAGCGCGGTCGATCGCACCGTCCGGCATTAACCTTGAGCGCATGGACGGTGGCTGGCTCGTCCGTTTGCGGTGGCGCAGGCGCGGCGCGTGGCTGTGGCCCGCGTTCGTCGTGCTGACGGTGGTCGACGGCGTGGTGGGCCATCTGCTGCCGGCCTCCGGTGACACGCAGTCGATTGTGGCCGGCGCCGTGGCCGGGCTGCTGTTGAACCTGATCGCTGTCGTACTGCTCTCGCGCCCGCTCGGCGCGCTGCTGCGGCGGTTCCGCCGTGACCTCCCCGGCGCCGTCGCCTACAACTATGCGGGCACTTCCGTGGTTGTAGCGATCTCGGCGGCGCTGCTCGCAGCCGGCGTCCTTCACCACGCGGCGGTCGTCGCCAACCAGCGCGCGATGCAGGACGCGACCGCACGCGCCCAGGCATGGATCGGCGATCGCGCGCCCCCCGAATTCCGCCGTAACGTCGAGCTGCTGAGCACGCTTGCGATCCAGCCAGGCAGTATCTACCGCACCTGCGTCCCGAGCCAGGACGGCAGGCGGAGCTATTGCGTGATCGTCAAGACCGATATGCCATTTGCCCGCAGCGTCGTTTTCGCCGGCTACGAGCCCAACGCCGTGTTCGCTGAGGGGCTGGGATAGCGGCTCAGGGCAACAAGCGCGTCGCCCTCATCGCGGCGATCTTCGGCTCGGGGATCGTGTTCCTCGACGGCACGATCGTGAACGTCGCGCTGCCCGCGATCCGGGCGAGTCTCCACGGAACGCTCGCCGACCAGCAGTGGGTGGTCGAGGCGTATCTGCTGACGCTCTCCTCGCTGCTGCTGATCGGGGGCTCGCTCGGCGACCTGTTCGGGCGCCGTCGCGTGTTCGCGATCGGGCTGGTTGGATTCGGCGCCTGCTCGATGGTGTGCGCAATCGCGCCGAGCAACGGTGTGCTGATCGCCGCGCGGGCTGCTCAGGGCGTTGCGGGCGCGATGCTCGTGCCCAGCACCCTGGCGTTGATCGTCGACAACTTCGACGGACACGAGCGGGCGGCTGCGATCGGGTCGTGGACGGCGTGGACCGGGATCGTCACGGTGATCGGCCCGCTCGGTGGCGGTGCGCTCGTTCAGCTCGCGTCGTGGCGCTGGATCTTCGCGATCAACCTGCTCCCGGTGGCCGCGACGCTGCTGCTGCTTCGCCGGCTGCCGGCCGACAACCGCACCCCCGGCCACGTGGACGTGGTCGGCGCGATCCTGTGCGCGTTCGGCCTCGGCGGACCGGTGTTCGCCCTGATCGAGCAGCCGGGGTACGGCTGGGGCAACGCGCGCGTATCGATCCCGCTGATCGGCGGCCTCCTGCTGCTGGCCGCGTTCATCGTCTGGGAGCGGCGCTCGGCGCACCCGATGATGCCGCTTGAGCTGTTCAGGGTGCGCAACTTCGCGGTCGGCAACCTGACCACTTTCACGCTCTATGCCGGGCTTGGCGTCGCGACCTTCTTCCTCGTGCTGTTCATCCAGCAGGTGGGCGGCTACAGCCCGATTGGAGCGGGGCTCTCGTTGCTGCCGCTCACGGCGATGATGTTCGCGCTGTCGCGGCGCTTCGGCGCGCTCGCCGACCGGCTCGGGCCGCACCTGTTCATGGGCGGCGGACCGATCCTCGCCGGCGTCGGGCTGCTGTTGCTGATGCGCACCGGCCCGAAGGCGGACTACGCGACCCAGATCCTGCCCGGGGTGCTCGTGTTCGGGCTCGGCCTGGCCGCGACCGTGGCGCCGCTGACCGCGACCGTGCTCGGGTCGGTGGAGGAGGGACACGCCGGGTTGGCGAGCGGCGTCAACAACGCCGTTGCGCGGGTTGCGGGCCTGATCGCGATCGCAGCGCTCGGGGCCGTCGTCGCCGGGAGCTTTCAATCGCGCCTCGACGCGGATCTCGCCCACCAGCCGCTGACGCCGACGGCGCGCGCGGCCGTTGCCTTGGCACGCAAGCGCCCGCTCGTGATCAATGCCAGCGGCGTCCCGCCGGCCGAACGCCCGCTCGTTCACGCCTCACTGGTCGACGCCTCGGTTCACGCGTTCCGGATCGGGATGGCGATCTCGGGCGGGCTGGCGATCCTCGGAGGGGTGGTGGCGCTCGTCGGGATCGAGAATCCGCGCCGGCGTGTTCCCTGCGCCGACTGTCCCGGCGGCGCGCTCGTGGGGGCCAGCCCGGACGCGGTGCGCGGCCCGGCGGCGCCGGCGCCCGTCCCAGCCGGCTCAAGCAGTTGAGCTGGGGCGCCGTCGCTCGATGCGGCGGCGCCCGTCTCTCGGTGCCCTACGGACCCGGCGGGGGATTCTCACCGAAGACCGAGTTCTCAACCTGCTTGTTCGGATCCCACGGGCTGTAACCGTGACCGCGCTCGAGCGGTGTGATCGCGCCGGCGGTGACTCGGAAGTAGGTGTAGGCGACGTCGTTGGTGTCATGCCCCGCGTCGGCCTCGAGGATGTAGTGGTAAGGGTTGACCGTTACGCGCAGCACGTAGTAGCCGTCCGAGTTATTGGCGAAGTTCACGAACTGCCCGGACGTCTGCCACTTGTATGAGTCCTCCCAGCCGGCGTCGATGCCCTCGTAGAACCGCCACGTGCCGTCCGGCTGGGGGGAGGGCTCGCAGTTGTCCTGCGAGGAGGGATCGAATTCGTTCTGGGCCCACGAGTACCAGTTGTAGAGCTTGATGTCTCCGAGGCAGAATCCCTCCTTCAGCGCGGTTCCGGCGCTGACCAGCTTGCCCGGCGCGGTGACGCGGTAGATCGCGAAATTCGCGATCCCCATCACGTGGTAGTGCGCGTGAATCTGGTGGAACTGGAAGGTCCCGGCCGGCCGCGACCAGAAGCTGCCGTTACTGCGATAGACGTTCTGGTAGAGCGGGCCGCCCGTCGGCGCGACGGGCCCGCTCGTGGAGCTCCCGTAGACCTCGAACTTCCCTGGGCCGAGGCTGGCGAAGCCGCTGGTGAAACGCAGGCAGCGGTGGCCGCCCTGTTCGATCGTCTCCTCCGGGAGGCAGTCGTAGGCCTGCTGACCGGCGACGGTCGCGCTCGAGTTGTGGAGGCCGGCCGCTGCCAGGAAGTTCCCGCTCTCGACGACGAGCATCGGGGTCGGCTGATCGAATGTCAGGTGCCAGGGGGCGTCCGCGGCCAGGTCTGGAGGCGTGTCGTAGACGCCGGTGCGCGGCGCAGTATGGGCGCCGATGACATGCCGTGACACGCACCGAGTCTTTCTCCGGCCGGCCTTCGTTCTGGTGTGGCACGTCTGCACTACTCGCGCCGAGTGGACGCCTTGCAGGGCGGGGTCGGTGGACGGCCACGTGACCACGGGGTCGACAGCGGCGCGCATCTGGAAGGTCCCGTTCTGGACGTTCTGCGGGACGACCTCGACGGTCCACGTCCCCGGCGCCGGGTTGTGCGCCCAGACCTCGACGTCGAAGTCCTCGGCAACGCCGTGAAGGGTGTAGGTGCTGCCGCTGGCGGCCTGATTGCCGGAGGGGTCGATCAGCACGACGCCCCATCCGTTGCTGTCATCGGGCGTGCGCAGACCGACCCGCAGGACCTTCGCGTGGGGGCTCAAGACGTGGACGGTGTACTTGAAGCACTGGCCTTGGACCCCGCAAAGACTCGGGTCGTCGACCCGCTCGTTGCTGACGAAGGTGCCTTCCCAGTACACCGACTGGCCGGAGTGCAGCGAGCCGATCGTCTGATCCGCGGCGACTGGGGTCGGTGCGAGCGCGGCAATGCCGAGGACGATCGCGGTTGCGCAGATCGCCAGACGCCGGCATCGCGCCGGCATGCTCATCCTTGACAGTGTCACGTGGCGCTTTCTGTGTCGTGGGTCACACCAATTGGCCGGGTTTCTCTCACGCGGGCGCGGCAAATCTCGCCGATGCGCGGAAAACCCAAGGGCGCACACGTCAATGAGGTCGCGCACCCCTGCCCGACAGCGGGAAAAACTACTGCGGGTGACATCGCGGCTACATGGACTCAGGGTGAAAGATCGAGCGGCGGTGACTGGCCCTGCGGATAGGAGCCGGGGATCGGCGGGCGCGCGGAGCGATCCGACGGCGGCTACGCTTGCCTCGCTTTGAGCGAGTCGTTCGTAGCCGTCGTCACCGGCGCCTCCAGCGGGATCGGCGAGGCGACCGCGCGGCGGCTCGCGCGCGAGCCCGGCGCCAAGCTGGTGCTGGTCGCGCGCCGTGAGGAGCGGTTGACAAGCCTCGCCGCCGAGCTCGGCGGCGCGACCGTCGTGGCGGTCGACCTGACCGAGAATGGCGCGCCGGATCGCGTTCGCGAGGCCGTGGAGCGCGAGCACGGCGAGCTCCACCTGCTCGTCAACAACGCCGGCGGCTCGTGGCGCGGGGCCTTCGCGGATGCCGGCTGGGCGAACGTCGAGCGGCACATGAAGCTCAACTTCGAAGCCCAGGTCAGGCTGACCGAGGCGCTGCTGCCGATCCTTCACCAGACCGCGCGGACGGCGAGCCGCCGTGTTGCGATCGTCAACGTGGCGAGCACTGCAGCGCGCGTCTCGCGCCCGCAGTCAGGGGCGTACTCGGCGAGTAAGTTTGCGCTCGCCGGCTGGAGCGATTCGCTCCGCGCAGAGGAGCAGGCCAGCGGTGTCCACGTCGGATTGGTGCTCCCCGGTTTCGTCGCGACCGAGGGGTTCCCGGCGACTGAGCTCCGTGCCAATGCAATGACGCGCTGGCTCGTGTCCGATCCCGAGCCGGTCGCCGAAGCGATCGTCCAGGCCGGCCCAGGCGGGAAAGCCGAGCGCTACGTGCCGCGGATGTACTGGCTGGCGGCGGCCCTGCGCACGTTGGCGCCGGGCCTGGTGCGCCGCGCGACCGCGGGGGGAGCGTTCTCGACCGCAACCGCGGTCCGGGACGACTAATCCGCTCCGGGACGACTAAAAAGCTACGGCGCTGTAAATAATGACGGGGTGACGATCCCCCGCCTTCATGAGCTGCGCAGATGAACTCCAACCGCCGCGTCGCGGTGCTCGGCGGTGTTCGGATCCCGTTCGCCCGTCAGAACGGTCCGTATGCCCGGGCCACCAACCAGGACATGCTGACCGCGACGCTCGACGCGCTCGTCGACAGGTTCGAGCTCGACGGCCAGGTGCTCGGCGAGGTGGTAGCGGGCGCGGTGCTCAAGCACAGCCGTGACTTCAACTTGACCCGCGAGTGCGTGCTCGGGTCGAGGCTCGCGGCCGAGACGCCGGGGTATGACGTCCAGCAGGCGTGCGGGACCGGTCTCGAGGCGGCGATCCTGGTCGCCAACAAGATCGCCCTCGGGCAGATCGACTGCGGGATCGCCGGTGGGGTCGACACGACCTCCGACGCGCCGATCGCGATCAGCGAGGACCTGCGGGCGGTGCTGCTGGAGCTCAGCCGCACCCGGTCCAACGCCGGTCGGCTGAGGACACTCGCGAGGCTCCGGCCGCAGCACATCGTTCCCGAGATCCCGCGCAACGCCGAGCCGCGCACCGGGCTGTCGATGGGCGAGCACGCGGCGATCATGGCCCAGGATTGGGGGATCGGCCGCAGCGACCAGGACGAGCTCGCGGTCGAGAGCCATCGCGGGCTGGCGGCGGCGTATGACACCGGATTCCTCGATGACCTAGTGATGCCGTACCTCGGCCTCGAGCGTGACCAGAATCTCCGTCCCGACACCACCGCCGAGAAGCTGGCGAAGCTGAAGCCGGTGTTCGGCGGCCCGGAGGGCACGATGACCGCGGGCAACTCGACCCCGCTGAGCGACGGCGCCTCGGCGGTCCTGCTGGCCGGCGACCAGTGGGCGGCCGAGCACGGGCTCGAGCCGCAGGCGTACCTGATCGACGCCGAGACCGGGGCGGTCGACTACGTGCACAAGCGCGAGGGGCTGCTGATGGCACCGGCGTACGCCGTCCCGCGGCTGCTCGCGCGGGCCGGGATGGAGCTCGGAGACTTCGACTTCTACGAGATCCACGAGGCGTTCGCGTCACAGGTGCTGTGCACGCTGCGGGCTTGGGAGGATCCCGTCTTCTGCCGCGAGCGCCTCGGGCTGGCGGAGCCGCTGGGCTCGATCGACCGCGCCAAGATGAACACCCACGGCGGCTCGATCGCGGCCGGCCACCCGTTCGCCGCGACCGGCGGGCGGATCGTCGCCGGCCTCGCCAAGATGCTGGCGCAGAAGGGCTCGGGTCGCGGGCTGATCTCGATTTGTGCCGCGGGCGGGCTCGGCGTGACCGCGATCATGGAGGCGGCGTAACGATGAGTGACCGATACCAGCAGCTCGTCAACACGCCGATCGGCCGGGTCATCTCCAAGCAGATCGGCCTGCCGGCGCCGGTCCGCCTCGAGCGCTACGAGCCGGGGCAGCCGGTCGTCTCCGGACCGGTGCTCTTGGGCGCCGTCCCTGGAGCGCGGCTTGCCGGCGCCGCGGCGAAGGTGCTCGCGGCGGTAGGCGCCGACGTCCAGACACCGCTGCAGGAAGAGGCCAGGCGTGCGGCCGCCGACGCCGGGCTACCGGCGGGAATCTTCAACCCCGAGGTCGCCTCCGCCGATCAGACCTTCAAGGCGCTCGTATTCGACGCCAGCGGAATCTCGGATAGCGCGGCGCTTCGCGAGGCGTGGGCGTTCTTTCATGCGACGATCCGCCGCGTTCGCAGCTGCGGGCGAGTGATCGTGCTCGGGAGCGCTCCGCAAGCCTGTGAGGATCCGCGCGAGGCGGTCGCGCAGCGGGCGCTCGAGGGTCTCGTGCGCTCGATCGGTAAGGAAGTGCGAAAGGGCGCGACCGCCCAGCTGCTGTGCGTCGCTCCCGGGGCCGAGGAACAGGTCGAGTCGACGCTGCGCTTCTTCCTCTCGCCGAAGTCGGCATACGTATCGGGCCAGGTGGTGCGGATCGGAGCCGCGGCTGCGTCGTACGAAGCGCTCGATTGGGAGCGAGCGCTGGCCGGCAAGGTCGCACTGGTGACCGGCGCGTCGCGTGGCATCGGCGAGGCGATCGCCGAGGTGCTCGCTCGCGACGGTGCGCACGTCGTGGGTGTCGACGTGCCGGCCCAGGCCGAGGAGCTCGAAGCGGTCACGAGCCGGATCGGTGGCTCGTCGCTGACTGTCGACGTCACCGATGACACGGCGCCCGCGACGATCGCCGCTCACCTGCTCGATGGGCACGGGGGAGTCGACGTGGTCGTCCACAACGCCGGAGTAACACGCGACAAGACGCTCGCGCGGATGAGCGAGGAGCTCTGGAAGGCCGTGATCGAGATCAACCTGATCGCCCCCCAGCGGATCGACCAGGAGCTGTTCGGGCACAAGGTCGTGCGCGACAACGGCCGAGTCGTGTGCGTGTCCTCGATCAGCGGGATCGCCGGTAACGCCGGCCAGACGAACTACTCGACCTCGAAGGCGGGAGTGATCGGGGTCGTGGACGCGTTCGCGCCGGCGCTGGCCAAGCGCGGGGCGACGCTGAACGCGGTCGCTCCGGGCTTCATCGAGACTCGGATGACCGCCGAGATGCCGATTGCGACGCGGGAGGCGGGGCGGAGGATGAACAGCCTCGCGCAGGGCGGCCTGCCCGTCGACGTCGCCGAGGCGATCGCCTGGTTTGCGAATCCGGCCTCGGCCGGTGTGAGCGGCAACGTCGTGCGCGTGTGCGGCCAGAGCCTGATCGGCGCCTAGCGATGGCCGAGCGCGTTCTCTCGAGCTCGCCGGGGATGCTGCCGCTGTTCGCCCGCGCCGGCGCGGCGCTGGTGCCGGGGGCTTCCCGGCTGCCGTTCCTCGGGGACGGACGCTCCACCGAGCTCCCTGACCTGACGCTGGTGCTCGATCCCGTGACCGTGCCCCGCGAGCGGCTGGCCGCCTACAGCCGGGTCTGCGGCTTTCCGCTGCGAGACCGGCTGCCCTCGACATACCCGCACATCCTCGCCTTCCCGCTGCAGCTCGCGCTGATGACCGACTCGAGCTTCCCGTTTGCTGCGCTCGGGCTCGTTCACATCGCCAATCGGATCGTCCAGCGCCGTCCGCTGGGGGTCGCCGAGCAGCTCCAGATCAAGGTCTGGGCGGCGGGGCTGCAGTCGCATCCCCGCGGCACGCAGTTCACGCTGCGTTCGGAGGCGCGGGTTGCCGACGAGCTGGTGTGGGAGGACGCTTCGACGTACCTGCGCCGCGGTGATCCCCCGGAGGGGAGCTCGCGCGCGGACCGCGAGGGGGCGGCGGATGGTGGCTCGCGCGAGGGGGCGGCGGAGGGTGGCTCGCGGCCGAGCCCTGAGCAACCACCGGAGGACGAGCTCCCCGTGACGGCGACCTGGAAGCTCGCGGGCGACCTCGGGCGCCGCTACGGATCGGTCTCCGGCGACCTCAACCCGATCCACATCCATCCGCTGAGCGCGCGCCTATTCGGCTTCCCGACCGCGATCGCCCACGGCATGTGGACCAACGCGCGCTGCCTGGCGGCGCTCGACCCGCGCCTACCCGAGCGGTTCGCGGTCGAGGTCGAATTCCGAAAGCCGATCCTGCTGCCGGCGACCGTCCAGTTCTCAGAGCTCGAGACCACGGGCGGCATTCGCTTCGGCGTCCGCGGCGCCGGCAAGGGGACTCCGCATCTGGACGGGAGCGTCAGCTTCGCCTGACGCCAGCCGAGCGTCGGCCCCCGCGGGGGAGACCGCCGGCCCCGCGGGCCACAGCGCCGGCTCAGCTCTCCTCGTCCTCGGCGAGCTCGTCGAACATCTCTCGCAGCCGGTCGAGCACCGCCACGGCGATCAGCAGCTCAGGCTCGCTGAATTCGGCAAGCGCCGCGCGGCGTCGCGGCTCGTACCGCGCCCGCCGCTCCTCGACCAGCGCCTTGCCG
>Ga0102924_1004553_pt1 | contig 13900 bp, 9 predicted proteins | sample PaiPotPPM11metaG_FD_80116 | JGI IMG/M metagenome (GOLD analysis project Ga0102924, IMG submission 80116) | Iron sulfur acid spring bacterial and archeal communities from Banff, Canada, to study Microbial Dark Matter (Phase II) - Paint Pots PPM... ... | reverse complement strand
TGGCCGCGCCGAGGACGCGGCGCGGGTCACCGATGCGCCCATGGACCTCGTGACCAGCAAAGGGGTATGGATCTGGGCTACGGACCTGGCCCCGGCCCGAACCGAGGCGCTTATCGCGGCCGGGCGGGTCGGCGAGGCCACCGCGCTCGTGACCGCGTTCGCGCGCGGGCTCCGCGGGCGTGACGCCTCGGCGCCGCGGTCCGCGCTGACCGCGTGCCGCGCGACTGTGGCGGCGGCTACCGGCGAGCAAGCCCGGGCCGCCGGGCTGTTCGCGCGTGCCGCCGTCGGCTGGCAGTCGCTGCCGCGACCGTACGACGCCCTGCTGGCCCGCGAGCTCCAGGCCCGTTGCCTGCTCGCGGACGGCAGTCGCGAGCCTGGTCTGGCGCTGCTGGGCGAGGTTCTGGGCGGACTGGACCGGCTCGGTGCGGTCGGCGACGCCGCCCGGGTGGCGCGCGGCCTGCGCAAGCTGGGCGTCGCCGTCGCACGTCCCTGGCGCGGCGGCCCGCGCGGCTACGGGGACCGGCTCTCCCCGCGGGAACTCGACGTAGTCCGGCTCGTGATCGCGGGCCGGACCAACCCGCAGATCGCCGGCGCGCTGCACCGGTCCCGGAACACCGTGGCGACCCAGCTGAAGTCGGCCATGCGCAAGCTCGATGTGTCCTCCCGCACGGCACTGGCGATGACCGCGGCCGACACCGGGATCCTGCCGGGCGGAGGGGCCGCGCGCACCTCGGGGTGACCGGCGCTACCCCGCTCCGGTCAAGATTCACCCATTTGCGTGATCGCAGCCGATCGCGCTGGCTGCCGATACTCCTCGTGAGCTATGAGGAGGGTCGATGTCGGTGCGGCCAGGTTCGATCATCAACAGCGTGCGGCTGCTCCCAGCCGCGGCCCGCGCGGGAGCAGCCGGGGTTCTGGTGGCGGCGCTGGCGACCAGCCTGATGGTTTCCGCGGCCGCCGCCACGCCGGCCGGCCAGGCCGGCACCCCGGCCGGCCGGGTGCCGGCCGGGACCCAGGCCGGATGGGACGCGGCCACCGGCGACGCGATCCCGGCCCGGCCCGACTCGCCCGTCTCGACCGTGGCGCTGGTCACGGGCGACGTGGTGCGGCTGGACACCGCGGGCGGCCAGCCGCACGCGACGCTCGTCCCCCCCGCGGGCGGACGCCTCACGTCGCCGGACTTCACCCAGTTCAGCCTGGGCGGCGACCTGTACGTGATTCCCGACGAGGCGGTGCCGTACCTGGGGTCCGTGCTCGACCCGCGGCTGTTCGACGTCAGTTACCTGGCCCGGGCGCATCTGGGCGTCGTGCCGCCCGGCGCCGCGCATGGCTCCGCGATCCCGGTCACGCTCAGCTATCCGGGCTCCGTCGCCCCGCGGCTGCCCGGCCTGCAGGTGACCCAGGCGGCCGGGGGCACTGCCGCCGGCACGTTCGCCCCCGCCCAGGGAGGGCAGTTCGCCCGGTTGCTGGCCAGCCACTGGCGGGCGGGACCGGCCGGGCTGCCCGGGATCGGCCGGCTCAGCCTCGCGCCGCCGCCGGGCGCGCCGCCGCTGCCGGTCTCGCCGTTCCAGGCGGGGGCGGGGTCAGCGCCCGGCGTTTCCGGTCCCGGCGACCCTGGAGGCCTGCCGTTCCACCGGCTGACTCTGAATTTCCTCGGCCCGGACGGCAAGCCGGGTGCGCTCGCGCTCGGCATCGTGCAGAACGTGGACAACGCCGCGCTCGATGCAGTCCTGGTGGAGGTGACGGGGGGCACGATCAGCCTCAGCCTGCCCGCGGGGTCGTACTCCGTCGCGTTCTCCGTGCTCACGCCGCACCAGGGAACGTACCTCGGGTATGACGCCGCGCTGGTCGCGCAGCCGCAGGTCGAAGTCGACGCGGACCAGACGCTGACCATGGACGCCCGCGCCGCGGTTCCCTATCACCCGACGCTCACCGGCTCGACACCTCCGGCGGGCCGGGTCGACATCCTGGACTACACGCGCGGCAGCGTGACCGGCGGCGCGGTCGACTCGTTGGCCGGGGTCTACCTGTACCTGATATCAATGTCGGGCGGCGGCTTCGCGGCCACCGACCTGTCGGCCACCCCGTCCGCACCGGTAACCAAGGGAACGTTCGCATTCACCGGGATGACGCAGCTTTCGAATTCGCCGCTCGCGTCATCACCGGATCCGACCTACACCTTTTCTTTCCCATCCGACGGCAGGATCCCCCGTTCGCTGACCTACCAGGTTCCGCTGGCCGATACGACGGCGGTGCACAGCCGTTTTTACCAGGCTCCCGGGCCTAACCCATGCGGCTCGGACTACCTCGGCTTCCTGATGACCCAGCCGTGGCAGCCCGGTCATTCGATAGCCAACGTTTCGCTCGAACTTCAGTACCAGATCCCGCCGGGCAGCAGAACCGATTACATCTACGACGGCGCTCCGCCGCTGGATCACTGGTATCTCGAGGCGACCACCACCGCGGGCGGCATCTGTCACAACTGGCAGCCGACCACCGCCGTGCGGGTCCAGCCGGGCCACCAGATCAGCGTGGCCTGGAACAAGGCGCCGCTGGTCCCGTCACCGGTCACCCCGCTGATCTCGGTTTTCGCCGGCAACCTGGACTGGGCCGGCAGCGGTACGGTCTGCCCGGCCTGCCGGCAGGGCGACGTCGCCGACCTCACGCTCATCTCGGACGCCGACTCCGAGCAGCATTACGACGGGCTTGAGTTCTATCCCGGGCAGCCCTCCACCAGCCTGCAGTTCTACCGGAATGGCTCGCTCGCCGTCACCTCCGGCGCGAGCTGCAGCGTCGTCATCTCCCTCGGACCGGGGTCGTCATCCTCGGGTTCAGGGAACGGGAAATGCTGGCTGGGGCCGCTCGGGACGCTGCTGCCCATGCTGCCCGGCACGGCGACCTACCGGCTCGACTGGGGGCTCACCCAGACCGGCCCGGCGTCGGTCGACACGTCGTGGACCTTCCGCTCCGGGCCGGCCGATCCGGTCCTGAGACGACTGCCCGGGCCGGAGAAGTGTGACCCCGACCCCGCCGCTGGCTGCTCGCTGCTCCCGTTGCTGTTCCTCGGCTACGACCTGCCGCTGAACCTCGACTCGCAGGCGATCGCGGGAGAGCCGTTCCGGGTCGCGTTCACCGCGGGCTACCAGCAGAACGCGCCGGCCGCGCGCGGCGTGACCGCGTCGGTCTCGGCCTCCTTCGACGGAGGAAAGACCTGGAGCGCCCCGGTCCGGGCCAGCGCGCTGGGCGGCGGCCGGTTCGCGGTCACGGTCAGCCAGCCCAAGCTGTCGGCCACGAGCGGGTTCGCCTCGCTGCGGGTGACCGCCCGCGACGCCGCGGGCAACTCCGTGACGCAGACGATCATCGACGCCTACGGGCTGACCAGCTAGCAGAACGGAGGCGCGCGCCCATGTCACCACCCCATCCCAGGAACCCGCGGCGGCGGCCAGCCCGCAGCCTGGCGGTCGCCGCCGCGATCGCGCTGACTGTCGCCGGCGCGGCGGCCGCCGGCGGCCGGATCGCGACGGCCGCGGCGGCCGGAGCGCCCGCGACGCAGGCATCTGGTCAGCCTTCCGGGGTGCCGGCGGGCGGCCTCGGGCCGCAGCCCGCGTGCGACACCGCGTGGCTGGGCCGCGCGGCCTGTCAGTCGATCGTGGACACCGCGCTGAACTGGACCGGCCGCGCCTGGATGATCGGGCCCGCGCCGGCCAGCCGGCCGCGCACCGCTCCGCCCGCCGTGACCGGTCCGCCACCGGCCGGCGCGGCCGGCCCGGGCCTGGCCGTGCCGCCGCCGTTCATGGCGGCCGACCTGCAATCCGCGTACCGGCTGCCGTCCCGCCTGCTCGGCGGGCGTCAGGTCATCGCCATCGTGGACGCTTACGACGACCCGAGTGCCGCCAGCGACCTCGCCGCGTACCGGGCGGCCAACCACCTGCCCGCCTGCGACGCCGCGTTCCCGTGCTTCACCAAGGTCAACCAGTCCGGCCAGCAAGGTGACTACCCGCCCGCCAACTCCGGCTGGGCGCTCGAGGAGTCCCTCGACCTGGACATGGCCTCCGCGGTGTGCCCGAGCTGCCGGATCGTGCTCGTCGAGAGCAACGACAACTCGTTCGCGAACCTCGCCGCCGCCGAGGACGAGGCGGCCAGGCTCGGCGCGGACGTGATCTCCAACAGCTACGCCGGCAGCGAAGCCGCCGCCGAGACCGGCTTGGCCGCCGCCTACGATCATCGCGGAATCGCGATCACCGTGTCCTCCGGCGATGCCGGGTTCGGGGCCGCGGTTCCCGCGGCGTTCGCCACGGTGACCGCGGTGGGCGGCACCACCTTGTGGCGGTCGGCCACCGCCCGGGGCTGGTCCGAGGCGGCGTGGCAGTACGCGGGATCGGGTTGTTCCAGCTACATCCCCAAGCCCGCCTGGCAGCACGACCGGGACTGCGGCACCCGGACGATCGCGGACGTGGCGGCGGTCGCTGACCCGGACACCCCGGTGGCGGTCTACGACAGCTACGGCCAGCACGGTTGGCTGGCGGTCGGCGGCACGAGCGTGTCCGCTCCGCTGATCGCCGGGGTCTACGCGCTGGCGGGCAACACCGCCAGCATCGGCCCGGGCGCCTCGTGGACTTACGCGCACCAGCGGGACCTGACCGACGTCACCGCCGACCCCGCGCTGGCCAACGTCGCACCCGCGGCCGACGGGGTGTGCGGCGGGTCGTACCTGTGCACCGCCGGGCCCGGCTATGACGGGCCCACCGGCCTTGGCACCCCCGACGGCATCGGCGCGTTCTAGGGAGATCGTATGCGCACCGGCAGACTGATTACAGCCGTAACCGTGGCTATTGTGGTCGCTGGCCTGGCGGGGAGCGCGGTGAGCGGCGCCGCGACCACCGGCCGCGCGGCCGAGGTGTCCGGCGGCGGACCGCCGGGCGGCGGCTGCCAGCCCGCCTGGCACGTCGTGGCGGCACCCCGGCCCCAGGACGCCATCCCGCCCGTGGCGAGCGGCAGCGAGGGCCAACTGGTCTCGGTGAACGCGATCTCGCGTGATCACGTACTGTTCAGCGGCTATCAGAACTACAACTACAGCGCAGGCGGGATCGGACAGCCGTGGACGCTGAACTGGAACGGCCGTTCGGTCGCTCAAACGGCTCCGGTGCCCGAGCTCCCGTTCACGGAGCCATCCTTCACCGACCTTGCGTACGACCCGTCCTCCTACGATTCCGCCGCCGACGGCTGGATGCTGGTCGACCCGCTTTACGCCAACAACTACATCGAACCGGACGTCAGTTTCGCCGAGCGCTGGCACGACGGCCAGTGGACGATGACGCCCATGGCCGTATCCCCGGACGTACGGGCCAAGGGGATCTGGCTGCAGGACGTCGTCGCCCGGTCGCCGTCGGACGCCTGGGCGGCCGGTGCCCTGTACGCGGTCGGCCCGGGAAATCTGTTCGGGGCCGACCCGGTCGGCGCGTTGATCGAGCACTGGAACGGCAGCCAGTGGAACATCGTCCCCAACCCGGCGGGGGGGCAGGCGGGCGGGGTGCTGCACGGGCTGACCGTGGTCTCGCCGGACGACATCTGGGCCGTCGGCCAGCGGACGGATGGCACTGGCGGCACGCTGCTCCCGCTGATCGAGCACTGGGACGGCACCGCCTGGCGGCTAATCACCGCGCCCGCCGGGCGCCCGTCCTCGTGGCTGCAGGCGGTCAGCGCGGACGGCGCCCGCGACGCGTGGGCGGTGGGCTACCAGGCCGCGGCGGGCCACCCGGGCACCTACGTCCCGCTGATCGAGCACTGGGACGGCACCGCCTGGAGCGCCGCCACCCTGCCGGACGGCGGCGCGGGCCTCAGCGGCCTGGCCAGCGTCTACACCGCCTCGGCGGGGGACGTCTGGGCCACCTTCGGCGGCAGCCAGTATCTGGAGGGCTCGGCCGCGGACGGGCAGACGCAGGCGTTCTTGCACTGGGATGGGCGGCGCTGGACCACCGTGCCGGAGCCGGGCCCGCGGGAGTTCGGCGTCTCCTACGCCTACCACGGGATCGGCGGCACCGGCCCGGACGACGTGTGGGCCGCCGGTGAGGCCGACGTCAGCTACCCCGGCTACATCGCACCGCTGATAGCCCATCTGAGCTGCGGGTGACGGTATGACGCAGCTAGTACCAACACCACCGGCACCAGCACCACGGGCGAGGAACGGAGCCAGCATGCCGAGGATCAGCCGCCTGAGCCGGCGGGCAGCGCTGGCCGTCGCGGGTCTCCTGATCGGCACCTGCGCCGTCGCGCCGGGCGCAGCCGCGCAGGTCGCCACGCCGCCGGTGCCGAAGCTGGCGCAGCATCCGGTGCGCCGCGCGTGCGCGCAGCCGGGCCCGGGCCGGGCCGCGTGCGAGGCGCTGGTGCGCACCGACGTGCCGGGGCGGATCGGCCGGACGAAGGCGGGCACCGCGCCCTCCGGGTACGGCCCGGCCAGCCTGCAGTCCGCCTACAAGCTGCTGTCGGCGACCGCCGGTTCCGGGCGGACGGTGGCGATCGTGGACGCCTACGACGACCCGCACGCCGAGGCCGACCTGGGCACCTACCGGGCCCAGTACGGCCTGCCCGCCTGTACCACCGCGAACGGCTGCTTCCGGAAGGTCGCCCAGGACGGCAGCACCCGCTACCCGCGGCCCGACCCCGGCTGGTCGGAGGAGATGTCCCTCGACCTGGACATGGTGTCCGCGGCCTGTCCCGCCTGTCACATCCTGCTGGTGGAGGCCGACGACAACACGATCAAGAACCTGGGCGCCGCGGTCGACGAAGCCGTCGCGCTCGGTGCGAAGTACGTGTCGAACAGCTACGCCGCGTCGGAGGATCCCGCCGAGACCGGCTGGGACTCCTACTACGACCATCCGGGCGTGGCCATCACCGCGGCCTCCGGCGACAACGGCTACGGCACCTCGTATCCCGCCGCCTCACCGGATGTGACCGCGGTCGGCGGCACCAGCCTGGTCACCGACCCGGCCGCTCCCCGGGGCTGGGCCGAGAGCGCCTGGTCCGGGGCAGGCAGCGGCTGCTCGACCGTCGAGCGCAAGCCGGCCTGGCAAGTCGACACCGGCTGTGCGAACCGCACCGTCGCCGACGTGTCCGCGGTCGCCGACCCCAACACCGGCGTCGCCGTATACGACACTTACGAATGGTCCGGCTGGTCGGAGTTCGGCGGCACCAGCGTCGCCACCCCGCTCGTCGCGTCCGTCTACGCCCTGGCCGGAACGCCGCAGGCCCGCACCAACCCGGCGGAGTACCCGTACGACGCGTTCTTGTCCGGCGCGGGGGGCCTGAACGACGTCACCTCCGGCGCCAACGGCACCTGCACCCCGGCCTACCTCTGCCATGCCGAACCTGGCTACGACGGCCCGACCGGCCTGGGCACCCCGGACGGCGTCGCGGCCTTCGCCTACCACGCGCACGGCACCGTCACCGGCACCGTCACCGACTCATCCACCGGTCAGCCGGTGGCCGGAGCCGACGTGGCCGCCGCCCCCTATCCCCCCGCGACCGCTGTGAGCACCGGCAGCGGCGGCTACGTCCTCGACCTCCCGGCCGGGAAGTGGACGCTGACCGTGAGCGACTACGGCTACCAGACCCAGGCCGTCACCGTGACCGTGGCCGCCGGCGCGACCGCCACGCGGAACATCGCCCTCGCCGGAGTCCCGCACGTGACCGTGAGCGGCTCGGTCACCGCGGGCACCGGGCCCCCGTGGCCGCTGTACGCGAAGGTCACCTGGTCCGACGGCTCCGGTCACGGCGGCAGCGTGTTCACCACCCCGTCGACCGGCAAGTACAGCGTCAGCCTGCTGCACGACGCGAGCTACACCCTGCGGGTCACCCCGCTGTACCCCGGGTACCAGCCGGCCACCAAGCAGGTCAGCCTGGGCGCCGAGCCGGTCACCGAGGATGTCGGGCTCGGCGTGGACGTGCTCGCCTGCCAGGCCATCGGATACCAGGCCGTCCTGCGGGGCAGCACCGAGTCGTTCAGCGGCACCAGCGTCCCGGCGGGCTGGCACGTGACCAACACCGACCTGCACTACCCCGGATACTCCGGGACTCCGGGCTGGGTCTTCGACGACCCGGCCCGCCGGGCCAACACCACCGGCGGCAGCGGGAACTTCGCCATCGTCGATTCCGCGTACGACGGCGCGCATCACTACCAGGACACCACCCTCACGACCCCGCCGGCCGACCTGGCCGGTGATACCAGCCCGGTGGTCCAGTTCGCCACCGACCTGGCGCCCGCGGCCAACTCGGCCGCCACCGTGCAATTGTCGGTTGACGGGGGCCGCACGTGGACCTCCGTCTGGAACCGGGAGGCGTTCCCCGGCGCGCCGGGCCCGCAGACGGTCGTGGCCCCGCTCCCGGCCGCCGCCGGCCAGGCCCGCGTGCAGATCCGGTTCCGCTACCAGGGGGAGTGGTCGGACTACTGGGAGATCGACAACGTCTTCGTGGGCAACCGCGTCTGCGTCACGAGGGCCGGCGGGCTGCTGGTCGGCCGGGTCACCGACGCGACCACCGGCCAGGCCCTCGACGGGGCGTCGGTCACCAGCGTCACCGACCCCGCCGAGCACGCGGTCACGGTGGCGGCCCCCGGCGACGAGGCGGTCGGCGGCGGCTTGTACTGGCTGCTGGCGACCAAGACCGGCAGCCAGCGGTTCACGGTCACGATGAAGGGCTACGCCCAGCGGACCGTGACCGCCACCGTCGTCCCAGGCCAGACGACGGTGCTCAACGCGGCGCTGACGCCGTCGCCCTGACCGGTCGCCCGCCCGGCGGTCCGCGCGCTTAGCGGACCGTTAGCGCGTCCCGCTACCGTCCGCGGGCATCGGTCATCGTCGGCGGAAGGGAAGCGCACATGAGGACGTTAAGGATGCGGCGTATCGCCCGGCAGGCCTGGCGGCTGCGCGCGATCGGCCTGGTGGCCGCCGTCGTGCTCGCCGCGGGTGCCCTGGCCGCTCCGCTGGCCCAGGCCGCGGCCAGGCCGAACAGCACGAACGACGACGCCCACGAATGCCTGCTGCATTTCAACAAGATGTGCTGGGACGTCAAGGACGGGAACCTGCGGCCGGGCCAGCTGGTCTACCTGTACAACAAGCACAAGGCTCAAGCCGACGGCTGGGCCACGGTGAACGATTTCGTCCAGTCGAACTGGCCGTTCACCATCCGGCGGCTGGACCATGAGTTCCACGGTGACAAGGTGTTCCAGTTCAAGAAGGTCCTGCACGGGATCCTGCTCGGCGGTCAGTGCCTGGGCGAGTTCGGCGGAAGAATCGAACTCAAGCTCTGCGATGCCGGGACCGGTTACACGCTCTGGGTGCGGGCGGGTAACCGGCTCGTCAACGTGGAGCGCTCGGACGTGAACCGCGCGCCGGCCTATCTCTACACCACGTCCCTGAACAACGCGTCACGGCTGGAGGTCGGCCCGGCGCGGGGGTACTACCGGTGGGCGCTGCAGCAGTGCTGCAACTTGTAGTCATCCGGCGGTGAGCAGCCCGGACGGCCAAACCGCGTTGACCTCAAGGGCGGTTGAGTTCCTAGGCTAGGGCTCAACCGGGCCGCGACGGGGCGCCCCGGGCCGTCCGGGTAGGGGCGCCAGCCGATGAGCAGTGCGCGCGGCGACAGCCTGTGGGCGCCGAGCAGGCGGCCGCTGACCATCGGCCTGGTGCTGACCATCACGTTCGTGGCCACCGAGGCGCTCGCGGTGGTCACGGTCATGCCGCTGGTGGCGCGGCACCTGGGCGGGCTGCGGCTGTACGGCTGGGTGTTCAGCGCGTTCATGCTGGCCAGCATCGTCGGCATCGTCAGCGCGGGCCGCGCGGCCGACCGGCGCGGCCCGGCCGTCCCGTACGCGGGCGGGCTGATCCTGTTCATCTCCGGCCTGGCCATCGGCGGGCTGGCGCCGTCCATGGCCGTCCTGGTCGTCGGGCGCGCGCTGCAAGGCCTCGGGGCCGGGGCGATCCCCGCGGTCGCCTACGTGGCTATCGGCCGGACGCTGACCGGGCGGCTCCGGGCCCGGATGATGGCCGTGCTGTCCACCGCGTGGGTCCTGCCGGGCCTGGCCGGCCCCGCGCTGAGCGCGGAGGTGGCCCGGCAGTTCGGCTGGCGCTGGGTCTTCCTCGGCCTGATCCCGCTCGTGGCCGTGACCGGCGTGCTGGCCATCCCCGCGCTGCTGCGGCTGGGCGCTCCGGCGGTCCGGTCGCAGGCCGCGCACAGCCTGGTCGGCGGCGTGGCCACCGCCGTGGGGGCCGGCCTGCTGCTCGGCGGGCTCACGCTCGGCGCCAGCACGCGCAACCTCCCGGTGGCCGGGGCCCTGGTCGTGGCCGGGGCCGGCACCGAGGTCCTGGCCCTGCGGCGGCTGCTGCCCGCGGGCACGCTGCGGGCCCGCCCCGGGCTGCCGGCCACGATCGCCATCCGCGGCCTGCTCACGTTCGGCTTCTTCGGCGCGGACGCGTACGTCACGCTGCTGGTGGTCACCGTCCGCCACCACAGCCCGGTGCTGGCCGGCCTCGTGCTGACCGCGGCCACCCTGGCCTGGACCACGGGCGCGTGGATCCAGGCCCGCCGCAGCGACCGCTGGGCCGGCCGCAACCTGGTCCGCGCCGGGATGGTGATCATCGGGGTCGGCATCGCCGTGATGGCGGTCACGGTGCGCTCCAGCTTTCCGGTGGGCCTGGCCATCGTCGCGTGGACCCTGGGCGGCCTGGGGATGGGGCTCGCCTACTCCCCGATCTCACTGCTGATGATGCGGGAGGCCCCGGCCGGCCGGGAAGGCTGGGCCTCGGCCTCGCTGAACCTGACCGACGTGCTCGGCACGGCCACCGGCATCGGGGTCGGGGGCGCGGCCGTGGCGGCCGGCTCGGCCCGCGGTGCCCTGTCGGCCGGGATCCTGGCCGCGTTCGCCGCCAGCGCGCTCGTCCTGCTGGCCGGCCTGGCCGTCACCCGCCGCCTGCCCGCGGGGTCGGTCGCCTCGCCCTCGCCCGCGCAGGCCGAGGATGCCCCGGCCGACGAGGATTCCCGCCCTGCCCCCCGCGCCGTGGCCGGCACGAGTGCCTGACTGCCGCCAAAAAGAACTTCGGTTGCGTTTAGGGGTGGGCCCTGGGTAGCCTCGGATACTAATGCAACTATGATCCTGTTAAGAGCTCGACCGGATGGAAGAAGGTTGTCATGCAGATGGCCAAGGGCCTGCGCCGGATCGGCTCGGACAAGATCAACAGTTACCTGATCGTCGGCGAGGACGGCATCACCATCATCGATGCCGCGCTGCCCGGGTACTGGAAGCTGCTGCAGGCCGAACTGGCCGCGATGGGCAAGAGCCTCGGCGACGTCCGGGCGCTCGTCCTGACCCACGGGGATACCGACCACATCGGCTTCGCCGCGCGGTTGCAACGCGAGACGGGCGTCGCGGCGTACATCCACGAGGCGGACGTCGACCGGGCCACCCTGAAGGTCAGGAAGCCCAACTCGGGCTGGGGGCCGGTCAAGATCGGCCCGATGGTCGGCTTCCTGTGGTACTCGGCCCGGCGCGGCGGGCTGCGGCCCAAGCCGGCCACCGAACTGCAGACCATGGCCGACGGCGACGTGCTCGACGTGCCCGGCTCGCCGCGGATCATTCACACCCCCCGGGCACACGCCGGGCAGCGTCGTGGTGCACGTCCCGGCCGTGGACGCGCTGTTCATGGGCGACACGATGACCACCCGGAACGTCCTCACCGGCGTCACCGGCCCCAAGCCGGCGCCGTTCACGCTCGAGCCGGAGCGGGCGGTCGCGTCGCTCGACCGGACCGACGGCGTCGACGCGACCTGGGTGCTCCCCGGGCACGGGCCGGCCTGGGACGGCGGCGTCCGCGAGGCGGTCCGGCTGATCCGCGAGACCGCTGCCGAATCGGGCCAGGGCAAGCCCGCCTAGGCCGAGACCGCCGCCGTAGCCCGGCTGGCCCAGCCCTCCTAGATCATTTGAAAGCGCCTCTCCACCGGCCTGCGAGTCGTCTTCGAGTGAGATAGCGCACGGTCGCAGGTGACGTGCGAACGAGGAGAAGGCAACGGTGAGCCTGGCGGATCTGCCCCGGTTGCTGCTCGCGCTGGTGGTGATCGTGGTGGCCGCGCGCGTTCTCGGCAGGCTGGCCCGGCGGGCCGGTCAGCCCGCCGTGGTCGGCGAGATCATCGCCGGGATCCTGCTCGGTCCCACGCTGGCGGCGGGCGTCGTCACCCGGGCCATCTTCCCGGCCGGTTTGTGGCCGGCCCTGACCATGCTCGCCAACGTCGGCGTGTGCGTGTTCATGTTCTTCGTCGGCCTGCACCTCGACCGCGAACTCCTGCGCGGGCAGAGCCGGATCGCGGCCACCGTATCGGTGGGCGCGGTCGTGCTTCCCTTCGGCCTGGGCGTGCTGCTCGCGTGCTACCTGGCCGGACGCTACCCGGCCGGCCACCGGCTGGCGTTCGCGCTGTTCGTCGGCCTGGCCATGTCGATCACCGCCTTCCCGGTGCTGGCGCGCATCCTGAGCGACAGCCAGCTGGTCCGCACGCCGATCGGCGGCCTGGCGCTGGCCTGCGCGGCACTGGACGACGTGCTGGCCTGGTCGCTGCTGGCCGTGGTGGTCGCGATCGGCGGCGCGCACGCGCACCCCTGGCGGGTGTTGCTCGTCGTGCCGTTCGCCGCCGTGCTGCACAAGGTCGTCCGTCCGCGGCTGGCCCGGCTGGCCGGCCGCGGTCCGCGCCCTGGTCCGGTCGCGGCCGGCGGCGCGTTCGTGGCCGGGGCGGCCGGCCTGCTGACGTGCGCCGCGGCCACGGACTGGATGGGCTTGCACCCGATCTTCGGCGCGTTCCTGTTCGGCGTGGCCATGCCGCGCGATGCCGCGACTGCGCTGGGGTCACGGGTCCTCCCGCGGGTCGAGAAGATCAACTCGTTCGTGCTGGTCCCGGTGTTCTTCCTGATCGTCGGGCTCAAGGTCAACCTGTCCCACACGGGCCCGCGCCAGCTCGCCGAGCTCGCGCTGATCCTGGCCGCCGCCATCGGCGGCAAGGGGATCGGCGCGTTCGCCGGGGCCCGGGTGTGCGGTGCGCGGCCGCGGCACTCGGCCGTGCTCGCGATCCTGATCAATGCCCGCGGCCTGACCGAGTTGATCGCCCTGACCATCGGGCTCCAGCTCGGCCTGCTCGACCAGGAGCTGTACTCCCTGATGGTGGTGATGGCGCTGGTGACCACGGCCATGACCGGCGTGCTACTGCGCCTGGTCTACCCGCCCGAGCGGGTTCGCCAGGACATCGCCGCGCAGGACGCTGCCCAAGCCCCGGACGTGAGCGGGGCCCCGGCGGGATTCACCGGAAGGCGGGGGCGACCTCGGTCATGAACAGGTCGCAGGTGTCCTTCACCCGCGCGGGCGAGCCGATGGTGAAGTCCGGGATGATCAGCTCGTCGGCTCCGGCCTCGCGGTAGCGGCCCACGATGTCGGTCACCTCGGCCGGAGTTCCGACGATCGTCGGCTGCCGGTGCTGGGCTTCCCGCTTGTCCTTGAGCCATTCCTCGTCGGCCGACAAGAACAGCAGCGCCTGCGTGGACACGTGGATCTCAGCCGGATCGCGGCCGACCTGCTCGCAGTGCTCGCGCAGCACCGAGCCCTTGTGCGCGAGCAGGTCCGGGTGGCTCCAGGTGTTCCACTGGTCGGCATACTTGGCTGCGACGCGCAGCGTGCGCCGCTCGCCGGACCCGCCGATGAGCAGCGGCATCCGGTCCTGGACCGGGGCGGGCTGGTTCGGCGCGCCGGCCAGCCGGAAGTACTCGCCCGCGAACGTGGTCCGCGGCTGGCGCAGCAGGGAGTGCAGGATCTGGGTCGCTTCCTCGAACCGGTCCATCCGCTCGCGCACCGTGCCCAGCGCGAGCCCGTAC
>Ga0102924_1004552_pt1 | contig 13901 bp, 10 predicted proteins | sample PaiPotPPM11metaG_FD_80116 | JGI IMG/M metagenome (GOLD analysis project Ga0102924, IMG submission 80116) | Iron sulfur acid spring bacterial and archeal communities from Banff, Canada, to study Microbial Dark Matter (Phase II) - Paint Pots PPM... ... | reverse complement strand
CCGTGGCCGCGCTCCTCGCGGTCGGGGCCGGCGCGCTCCTGGCGTGGGCGTCGGGTGGGCACTCGGGGCTCTTCCCGACCACCTCCAACAGCTCGAACTCCCCCGCCAACCCGGTCAGCCACGCGCAGCTGAACCCGGCTGCCATCGCGGCCCAGACCGACCCCGCCATCGTGGACGTCACGGCCCGACTCGCCGACGGGAGCGGCGAGGCGGCCGGCACCGGCATGGTCCTCACCAGCTCGGGCGAGATCCTGACCAACAACCACGTGGTCGAGAACGCGGCCCTCGGCGGGATCACGGTCAAGATCTCGAACCGCTCCGACACGTTCCCGGCCAAGGTCGTCGGGACTGACCTCGTCGACGACATCGCGGTGCTGCAGGCCCAGGGCGCGTCGGGGCTCACCACCATCCCGCTGGGCAACTCGTCGCAGGTGTCGGTCGGCGACGGGGTGGTGGCGATCGGCAACGCGTTCAACCGCGCCGGCCCCCCGACGGTGACCGACGGCACCGTGACCGCGCTCGGCCGGTCCATCACCGTGCGCGGTGACGCCGGCACCGAGCAGCTCGGCAACCTCATCGAGACCAACGCCCAGCTCGAGCCCGGCAACTCGGGTGGTCCGCTCTTCAACGCGGCCGGGAAGGTCGTCGGGATGAACACCGCCGCCGCGACCGGGGCCATCCCCGAGTCCGGCACCAACGACGGCTTCGCGATCCCGATCAACGACGTCCTGTCGATCGTGCACCAGATCGAGGCGGGCAAGAGCGGCGGCAACGTCACGACCGGCCCGGCGGGGTTCCTCGGCGTGAGCGTCAGCGACAACAACAGCGGCGGCTTCGGTGGTGGCGGCAGTGGCGGTGGCGGCGTCACCGTGAAGACCGTCAACGCCGGCAGCCCGGCCGAGAGCGCCGGCCTCGCCCCCGGCGACCAGATCACCGCCGTCGACGGTCAGCCGGTGACGTCGTCGACCCAGCTCACCCAGCTCATCAGCGGCAAGCACCCCGGCGACTCGGTTCGCATCACCTGGGTCAACCAGAACGGCGACCAGCACAGCGCCACCGTGAGGCTCGCCACCCGCCAGTCGGCCAACTGATCGGCGCCGCCCCGGCGGCGGACCGCGCTACCGGGCGTCGATGAGGCCGGTGTCGCGCAGCGCCTCGTCGACGAACGGGCCGATGCCGCGGTCGACGAGGTGGCCGACGTGGCCGCCCGCGTACCAGTGGACCCGCGCCGCCCCCCAGTGGTCGGCCAGTGCAGCCGCGTGGTGGACCGGGTCGACGAGGCGATCGCAGAGACCGGCGAACACGAACAGGCGCTCGGGCGGCGTGGCGGGCTCGAAGCGCAGCGGTGACACCACCTCGTGCACCACCGCGGCCTGCTCGAGCAGCGCCTCGTAGCGGGGGACGTAGCGCGTCTCGGGCGGGGCGTTGCGCCGGAACACCTCGGGGAAGTCGACGATCGGCAGCCCCGCGATCACGCAGTCGAGGGCGGGCTCGAGCCCGGCCACGAGCGCCACCACCGAGCCGCCGAGCGAGAGCCCGAGCACGCCGACGCCGGCCGGTTCCTGGGTGCGCACCCACGCGAGGAGCTGGCGGACGTCGGCCGCGGCCTGGGCCAGCCCGTGCACGTTGTCGAGCGCGTCGAGGGTCGGGAACTCGCCGCCGGTGCCGCGCGGCGGCCGCCGCGACCCGTGCAGCGGCAGCACCGGCAGCGCCACGTTGAGCCCCAGCTCGCGGTGCAGGTGCACGGCGCGGAACAGCCGCCGGTCGATCACGGGCCGCCCCATCTCGGTGGCGTGCACGCAGACCAGCCACGGGCGGGGCCGGTCCCGGTGGCGCAGCACGTAGGCGGTCACCGTGTCGTTGCCCCGATAGCCGGACCATCGCTCGCCGCCCGGCTCACCGGGGTGGGGTCGCCACCCGGTCGGGAACCGCAGCCGTTCCCAGCGCGTCACGTCGACCCACGCCGTCCCGAGCTCGGCGTCCGGCACCGGCGGGTCGTCGTGGTAGCGGCGCGGGTCGTCGAGCCAGCCCTGGGCCGCGAACCACGTCGCGGCCTCGTCCAGCTCGGCCTCGCTCACCGCCAGCGCGGCCGGCGTCGGCGGCCGCCGGAGCAGCGTGAACGCGGCCCGGCAGAACTCGTCGGTCGCCACCCCGGCCAGCACCGCCAGGCTCGGCGACGGGGCGGTCAGACCGGCGCTGGCGAACCGGGCCTGGCGGTGCGCGCGCGCCCACGGCGACGCGTAGAGCGCGGTGCGCCACGCCGGCCGCAGCAGGCCGCGGGCCTGCGCGAGCACCCCGGGGACGCCCTCGGGAAACGGGTATGGGTCGTCGGCGGCGGGATCGGCATCGACGATGGCGCTCACCGGCGCGCCACCTCGACGTCCGGGCGCGGGGCGGACGGCGGCGCGGCCCGCAGGGCGTCGAGCCAGCGGGCGATGGCGTCGACGACGTACGCGGTGCGGACGCTGTACATCACGTCGAAGGCGTGCTGCGCGTGCGGCAGCTCGACGTAGACGACCGGCTGCTTCGACACCGCGCGCAGCGCCGCCACGAAGTAGCGGGCGTCCTCCACCCAGGCCAGCGTGTCGTGGCCGCCGTGCACGACGAAGAACGGGGGCGCGTCGGGACGGACGAGACTGACCGGCGACGCCGCCTCCCAGCGGTCCCGGCACTGCTCCGGCGAGCACTTCATCACGAGCCGCTCGAGGAACGGCCGCATGGCGTCGCGGCCGCGCACCCCGTGCTGATCCAGGAAGTCGTAGACGCCGTACATGGGCACGCAGGCCATGACCGACGTGTCGACGTCCTCGAAGCCGGGCTGGTAGCGGCGGTCGTTCGGCGTCAGGGCCAGCAGCGCGGCCAGGTGGCCGCCCGCCGAGCCGCCGGTCACGACGACGGTGCTCGGGTCGGCGCCGTACTCGGCCCCGTGGCGGCGCACCCACGCCAGGGCCCGCTTCACGTCGACGAGATGGTCGGGGAACGTCGCCCGCGGCGAGAGGCGGTAGTTCGGCGCCACGCCGACCCAGCCGCGGGCGGCCAGGTGGTACAGGAGCGGCTGGCCCTGCTGGTGCTTGTTCCCGACGACCCACGCGCCGCCGTGGATCTGGAGCACGACCGGCCGCCCGGTCGCGTCGCCGGGCGGCCGGTACACGTCGAGACGGTGCCGCCGCTGCTCGCCGTAGGCGAGGTTGGAGATCCGCTCCACGCCGCGGGCGCGCATCCGGAACGGCGACAGCAGCTGGCCCCGCGACACCACGGCGGCCGCCGACCCGACCGCTTCGGCGGCCCGGCCGGTCGGGTCACCGAAGCCGGCGTCGCCCATCGCCTCGGCGAGCACGGCTGCGGTCGTGCCGTGCCAGCGGGCCGCGATCGCCAGCCCCGCCCACGACGCCACGCTGATGCCGAGCCCGACCCACCCCGCCGGCTCGGACAGCGCGCCGAGCGCCACGAACACGATGGTGGCGACCACCTGCCAGGCGAGGTGGAGGGCGGCGAGCTCGCCGGTCAGCCACCCGGCCATGAAGAAGGGGAAGGCGAGGGCGGACGGCCGCCGCGGGGCGGCGACGGCGAGGAGCGTGAAGACCGCTCCGAGCACGCTGACGGCCAGGAACGCCGTTCCCACGACTCGCATCGTAAACGAGCGGGCCGTTCGTCGTTGTGCTCGCTGAAGGACCACGACCTCGCTACGCTGAGCGCGCCTTTGTCGCGGTTCGCGCGACGACGGACCCTCGGCGAAGGGGGCGTGTCTCGATGCGACGCCTAGGCGGCCTCGACGCCGCGTTCCTCTACGCCGAGACGCCGGCGTGGCACATGCACGTCTCGGCGCTCCTCATCGTCGACCCGAGCGAAGCCCCCCAGTTCAGCTTCGACGGCATCAAGGCCATGACCGTCGAGCGGCTGCCGAGCGTGCCCCAGTTCCGGTGGCGCCCGGTCGAGGTGCCGCTCGGGCTCGACCGACCGGTGTGGGTGGAGGCCGAGGACTTCGACCCCGACTACCACATCCGTCGCATCGGCGTCCCGACGCCGGGCGGCGAGCGCGAGCTCGGCGACCTGGTGGGTCGCCTCATCGGGTACAAGCTCGACCGGTCGAAGCCGCTCTGGGAGATGTGGGTCATCGAGGGCCTCGACGACGGCAACGTCGCCGTGCTCACCAAGATCCACCACTCGATCATCGACGGCGTGTCCGGCGCCGGGCTGGCCGAGATCCTGCTGGACCTGGAGCCGAACGCGAAGCGGCCGCCGCCCGACCTCCGCGGGTCGCTACACCACCTCCACGTGCCGAACGGGTGGCGGCTCTTCGGGCAGGCCGTCGCCACCGCCGCCATCACGACGCCGTGGCGCATGGCCCGGTACAGCGCCGAGCTGACGCGCAAGGCGGTCACCCTGGCCGGGATGCTGCGCAGCGATCGTCCCCCGACCACGCCGCTGCAGACCCCGCGGACGCGGTTCAACGCGCCGATCACGCCGCACCGGTCGTTCGCGGCGTCGAGCGTGCCCCTCGAGCGGGCGAAGGCGATCAAGCGCGCCTACGACGTGAAGCTGAACGACGTGGTGCTGGCCCTCTGCGCGAGCGCGCTGCGGCGCTACCTGCTGCACCTGGGCGAGCTGCCGGCCCAGCCCCTCGTCGCCCAGGTCCCGGTGTCGCTGCGGGTCGAGGGCGACGACCAGGTCGGCACGAAGGTCGGCCCCATGTTCACGTCGCTCGCCACCGACGTCGAGGACCCGGTGCTGCGGCTGATCGCGATCCACGACGACACGATGCGGGCCAAGGAGATGCGTCGGGCGCTGTCGGCGCACGGGATCATGGGCCTCACCGAGACCACGCCACCGGGGCTGCTCACCCTCGCCGCCCGGATGTACACGATCGCCGGCCTCGAGGAGCACGGACCGCCGCTCTACAACGTGATCATCTCGAACGTGCCCGGCCCCGCGTTCCCGCTGTACCTCGCCGGCGGTCGGCTGGCGTCGATGTTCCCGATGGGCCCGCTGCTGCTCGGCGGCGGCCTGAACATCACCGTGCTCAGCTACCAGGACCGGCTCGACTTCGGGTTCCTCACCTGCCCCGAGAACGCGCCGGAGACCGACGCCATCGCGGCGGGGATTCCGCTGGCGCTCGAGGAGCTCGAGCGGGCCGCCGGCCTGACCCCCGAGCCGGCCGTCGACGAGCCGGCGGTGCCGGCCGCCCCACCGCCGGTGCCCGAACCGACCGGCTGATCGGCCGGCCCGCCGCGGTTCAGGTCAACGCCAGCACCAGGATCACCGCCACCGCGTTGAAGGTGGCGTGGGCCACCATGCCGGGCCCGAGCCGCTGGTAGTGCCATCGCAGCGCTCCCAGCAGGACCCCGGTGGCGGCGATGGTCACGAAGGTGATGAGCATCTCGTACGCGGTCATCCCGACCTGGTAGTGGACGACCGCGAAGCAGCCGGCCTGCGCGAACACGGCGACGCGCGCGCCGAAGCGGCGGGTGAACACCGACTGGACGAGGCCCCGGAAGAACAGCTCCTCGATCAACGGCGCCCCGACGCAGATGAACAGCACCGCGATCACGACCGTGATGAGGTCGCGGTGCAGGTCGGTGGCGAAGCCGTTGGTGCGCACCGTGCGCCGGGGGGCGAGCGGGATGAACGGCAGGACGAGCACGATGCTGCCGATCCGGCCGATCAGCGCCGCGATCAGACCGGGACCGACGTCCCGCCACCGGAGGCGGCCCCAGCCGAACTGGCGGAGGGAGCCGTCGCCGTGGCGGCGCGCCGCGACGAGGGGGGCGGACAGCAGGCCGGCCCAGAGCCCGAACTGCGAGACGACGAGGACGGTCGGCGAGCGACGCGACACGCCGAGCGCGATCAGCAGGTAGCCGAGCCCGAGTCCGAGCGCCACGCCGCCGATGAAGCCGGCCAAGGCCAGGCCGCCGCCCCGCTGGCCCGGCGTGTCGTCGGCCTCGCGCCGGGGCGGGATCCAACGCCGCTCCGGCTCCGGCGGCCCGGTGTGCCCGGTCCACGCCTGGCCGTCCCACCATCGCAGCGGGTGCTGGCGCCACGGGTCGTCGTACCAGCCCGGCGGTGGGAGCGCGGGTGGCGCCGGCGGAAGCGGGGGCTCCGACGACGCCGGGGCCGCCGTCGCGCCCGGCGGCTCGGTGTGGTTCGTCATCCGGGCGATGTGATCGTCGACCTGGGCCCGGGCGATCGCGGGCACGACGAGGGTGGTGCCGAGCCAGCGGGGATCGACACCCGAGTCGTGGAGGCGGAGGCTGAGCGATCGGCGCGTCTCGTCGTTCCAGGACGCGAGGTCGTAGGCGAGCCCGGACGGTTCGGCGGGAGTCGTCGTCATGGGATCGGCGGCGCGGCGGGTCTCAGCTCGGGCTCGTCGTCGCGCTGACGATGATGCCGAAGAGGAGCAGCGCCACTCCGCAGTAGCCGAGGATGAGCCCGGCCAGCGCCATGCCCCGGCCCTTCTCCCAGCCCTCCGACCGGGCGATCTGGGTCAGGGCCAGGTGCCCGAAGATGACGGCGAGGAGCGATCCGAGCCCGAGGAGCCACACGATGCCGAGCACCAACGCCGCGACGGCGTATCCGTTGGTTCGCGCCTGCGCGGTCGGGGGTGCGAGCGGCACGGCGGGGCCGGTCGGCCAGGCCGGCGCGCCGGCGCCCGACCGCGGGAGCGGCGGCCGGCCGGCTGCAGGGTCGTCGCTCGTCATGCCGCTCCCGATGGTGCCGCGCCGCGTGCCACAGGCGCGGCGGGTCTACCACCAATCGGCGCTCGATGGTCGCGTCTTGACGTGGTGGTTTCGCGTCGCCGTCAGCGCCGAGCTTCGGGCCGTCGAAACGGTGGCGCGGGCGCCGCGGCCGCGGCCAGGCGACGGTACGAGCGCGGCTTACGGAAGGCGTCGCCCCACGTCTCGTGGGCCCGGTACTGGCGGAGCCGGTCGAGGTCGATGCGGGCGAGGTGGAGCCCCGGTCCGGCGTCGGCCTCGAGGACGCAGTGGTTCCGGTTGTGCTCCTCGTCGGTGAACGCGATGCCGTCGAAGGCGCAGGACCGTCCGTTGTAGGTCGGTGCCGAGTAGTTGGCGACCACCAACGCCTGCATGTTCTCGAACGCTCGGGCACGAACCTGACCGAACCGGTCGTCGGTGAGGTCACAGGCGTTCGGCACCAGGACGACCTCGGCGCCGCCGAGCATGAGCTCGCGGGCCGCCTCCGGGAACTCCCGGTCGTAGCAGATCATGCTGCCGACCCGGACCGGCCCGGACCGCGTGTCGAGCGCGGTGACCGGGTACTCGTCGCCCGGTACGAGGTGGCGCTCGGTGTCGAAGTCGCAGGTGTGCACCTTTGCGTACCGCAGGACCACCTCGCCGTGCCGGTCGACGAGCACGGCCGTGTTGTGCACCCCGCGGGCGGTCTGCTCGAGGAAGGTCACCAGGATCGCGATGCCGAGCTCGCGGGCCAGCCGCCGGAACTCGGCGACGTAGGGACCGTCGATCGGCGTGGCCAGTTCGAGCCACCCGTCGTCGTCGAGTGAGTACGCGATCTGCCACAGCTCGGGGAGCACGACGACGTCGGCGCCCTGCGCAGCCGCGACTCGGCACGCCGCCGCGGCCGCGACGCAGTTGGCGCTGACGTCGAGCCCGTGTCCGGGCTCCTGGACGACGGCGACGACGAGCTCGGCCATCGCCACCAGTATCGCCGGCGGCCCCGGCAACGGCGTCAGGGTTCTGGGTCGCCCTCCTTGAGCGATCCAGCGTCGCGCAGAGCCTCGATGACCGGCGCCGTGGCCTCGGCGTCGCGAGTGACGAAGTACGAGAAGCCCCACCGGGCCCGGGCTTCGTGCAGCTGCTCGACGATCTCGTTCGTTGTCCCAACGAGGAGATACGGCGCCGCGAGCAGGATCCCGGGGTCGGTGCCCGTCCACGCGCTGATCGGCTCGACCGCCGCCTGCCGGTCGGAGGTGATCGCCACCTGCTGGACGAGCGCGCTGAACTCCAGTCCCGCCAGCCGAGCCCCGGCCGCGGCCCGGACCAGGTCCGCCTGGGCGTCGATCTGGTCGGTGGCCCACTGCGGCTCATGCCGCTGGCCGTCCGGCAGGGTCCGACCGAGGCCCGTGAAGCCGACGATGTCGGCCGCGATGGCCGCCAGCCGCAGCACTCGGTTGCCGTTGCCGCCGACGAGGAGGGTCGGACACCGGACTGGCCACAGCCGATGCTCGTGCAGCCGGTAGTGCGGACCCTCGACGGTGACCGTCTCGCCGTCGAACAGCCGGCGCAGGATGGCGACCGACGCCTCGAGCCGATCGACGCGCACGGGGGCAGGGTCGAATGGGACACCGAGCTCGTCGTACTCGGGGGCCGCGTGCCCGGCGCCGACGCCGAGCTCGAGGCGGCCGTTGCTCAGCTGATCGAGCATGGCTGCCTCGCGTGCCACCAGCGCGGGATGCCGGAAGTCGTTGTTGAGCACCATCGTGCCGACGCGGATCCGATCGGTCGCGGCGGCGAGGAACCCGAGCGCGGTCAGGGGTGCCGGCGCGCCGTCGACCACGTGATCGGGTACGACGATCACGTCGAACCCCAGGTCCTCGGCCTGTCGCGCTCGGGCCGCCCAGGCCTCCGGGCCGGGCGCGTCGGTCAGCTGCAGTCCGAACCGGAACGGGCGCTCGATCATCACCGCGCCAGTCTGGACGCGGCGGCGACGTCGCCGATGCGCTCGAACCGGCTAGGAGCGACGGCCGGGCTTCGCCGGGCCGCGGTCAGTCAGCGCCGACGGGGAGGTCCTGGCGCAGCGCGCCTCGCAGCACGCTCCCGGCATCGCGGATGATGTCGCGGGACGCGTCGCACACCGCCTGCATGCCGAAGGCGCCGTGGATCTGACCGGCGTAGCAGCGCTCGGTTGCGGCGACGCCGCACGCCCGGAGGCGGGCGGCGTAGGCGGCACCCCCGTCGCGGAGGGGGTCGAACTCGCACGTGATGACGTGGGCCGACGCGACGCCGGTGAGGTCGGCGTGGATCGGGTCCCACCTCGGGTCGGTGGGGTCGGCGTCGGGGCCGAGGTACTGGTCGGTGAACCACTCGATGTCGCGACGAGTGAGGAGGTAGCCCTCCGCGTTGTCGCGCACCGAGTCGTGGTCCTCGGCCACGCCGACGCCGGGATAGACGAGCAGCTGGAACCGCAGCGGTGGCCCGTTGCGGTCGCGGGCCAGCATCGCGGTCACCGCGGCGAGGTTCCCACCCGCGCTGTCCCCGGCCACCGCCACCAGGTCTGGATCGCCGCCGATCTCGCCGGCGTGGGCGTGGACCCATTCGAGCGCCGCGTAGCAGTCGTCGACCGCGGCCGGGAACCGATGCTCGGGCGCGAGGCGGTAGTCGACCGAGACGAGCACCGCGCCGCTGTCGGACGTCAGGTCTCGGCAGGTGGCGTCGTGGGTCTCGATGTTGCCGATCACCCAGCCGCCGCCGTGGAAGAACACGACGACCGGTCGGGGCGGCGCCCCGCTCGTGGGCGTGTAGACGCGGATCGGAATCGGGCCGGCCGGGCCGGGGATGGTCCGGTCGGTCGTCGTGACATCCTGCGCGCCTGGTCCGCCCATTATCGGAAAGCCGGCGTTGGCGAGCTCCCGGGCCTCGACCGCCGTGAGCTGGTCCAGCTCCGGGTTGCCCAACGCCTCGAGGTCGTCGAGCACCTTGCGCAACTGCGGGTCCAACGCCATCGCTCCCCCTGTTCTCGCCGCCAACGACCCTACTGGCTCCGAGCGCGCCGCCTCATTGGGCTGGCGTGATCGTCGACGGCTCGACGGCGAGGTCGACGCTGACGACGACACCGGGCGACTCCGCATTCGGCGCGAGCACCAGCTCGTAGCGAATCGGCTCGACGACGAACCCGCCGCGGTCGTCGTCCCAGTGCGCGAGGCGCTCGGTCGCCACTCGGAGCGTGACGCGCTCCGACGCGCCGGCCGCGACGGCGCCGGGCTGGAAGCCGACCAGCCACCGGCGAGGACGCTCGACGGCCGACTCGGGAGCGGCCGCGTAGCACTGCACGACCTCGATCCCGTCGCGCGGCCCGACGTTCTCGAGTGTCAGCGTCACCTCGAGGTGGTCGCCGTCGACGACGACGCTCGGATCTGAGTACCGGAACTCCGTGTAGGAGAGGCCGAAGCCGAGCGGGTACGCGGGTGGGCGACCCGAGTGGTCGTGATGCTGCTGGCCGTGGAACAGCCCGTACTCGACGTGGGTGGCGTCACGGTCGAAGGGCGGGAGGTCGGCCTCGTCGACGGGGAACGCGCACGGGAGCCGCCCCGACGGGTTCACGCGGCCGACGAGCAAGTCGGCTAGCGCGTGGCCGCCTTCCATGCCCGAGTACCAGGCGATGACCACGGCCGGGACCTGCTGCCGCCAGCGCTCGGTGACGATCGGGCTGCCGGTGACGAGGACGGCGATGGTGCGCGGCTGGGCGGCCGCGACGGCGAGCAGCAGCGCCTCGTCGTCGTCATGGAGCGTGAGGCGGGTGCGGTCGCCGCCGCGACCGGCCCGGGCCTCGGACTGCAGGGCGGCGCTGAGCTTGGCCGCGGTCGGGTCGTCGGGGTCGAGGGGCGGGAAGAGCGACCAGAGCTCGGGGTTGGCAGACACGTCGGTGTACTCGCCCTCGTCGGCGCTGGTGTACCCGACGACGACGACCGCGGCGTCGGCGTCGGCCGCGACCGTCGCCGCGGCGGCCGGATCCTGCCCGTCGTCGTCGACGATCTCGCCGTCGAAGCCAGCCCGCAGCCCGGCGAGGGGCGTCGTCACGTCGGGCGGCCGGACCGCGCTCGAGCCGGCGTCGCCCGTGTTCACGCGGTCGGCCAGGGGACCGATGACGGCGAGGCGTCGGACGTCGGCGGCGAGGGGCAGCATCGGCGTGCCGCCGATGGGCTCGTTGCGCAGCAGCACCATCGAGCGCTGCGCGACCTCGCGGGCGAGGGCGCGGTGCGCCCACCCGGCGACGAGGTCGCCGTCGCTCGGCGGCTCGGTCGTCGCGGCGGCGCGCACGAGGGTGCGGAGGAGCCGCCGGGCCGCGTCGTCGACCTGGGCCCGGGGGACGCGGCCCGCCTCGACGAGCGGGCCGAGGTCCCGGGCGTAGTGCATCCGGAACGGCATCTCGATGTCGAGGCCGGCGTTCGCGGCCTCCTCGGCGTCCCGGATGCCGAAGATCCAGTCGGTGACGACGAAGCCGTCGAAGCCCCACGCCTCCTTGAGGATCTCGGTCAGCAGCGTCCGGTTCTGGCCGCACCAGTGGCCGTTCACCGAGTTGTAGGCGCTCATGACGCACCCCGCCCCGGCGTCGATGCACTCCTTGAAGTGGCGAAGGTAGACCTCGTGGAGCACGCGCGGCTCGGCGTGGACGTCGACCTGGAAGCGGGCGTTCTCCATGTTGTTGAGCGCGAAGTGCTTCACGCAGGCGATGACGTGGCGCTGCAGACCTCGGACCGCGCCCGCGCCGAGCGCGCCGACGTGGCAGGGGTCCTCGCCGTAGGTCTCCTGGGCCCGTCCCCAGGCCGGGTGGTAGAGGAGGTTGATGCAGACGCTGCCGATCAGGTTGGCGCCCTGGACCCGCGCCTCGCCCCCGATGACCATGCCGACCCGCTCCTCGAGCCACGCGTCCCATGTCGCGCCCCGTGCCATCGAGACCGGGAAGCAGGTCGAGGCGCCGAGCGTCACGCCGCGCGGCCCATCGCAGAACCGGATGCCGGGGTAGCCGAGCCGCTCGATCGCGCCCCCGACGTACGGCGTGTGGCCGTAGCCGCCGCTGAGCATCGCGACCAGACCGGGCCAGAACTCGAGGTCGCCCGACATCATGGCGAGCCGCTCGTCGCTGGACAGCTGGTCGAACAACGAATCGACGACCCGGTCGAGGTCGTCGGGCGACGCGGCGGCGAGGGCGGTCAGGTCGCCGAACGCGACGTCGGTGCTGGACGGCTCGGGTTCGTCGGGCACAGAGCGGGAGACTACGGCGAGATCACCGGCTGCACGGCGCCGGCGTGCGCCGGCTGACGCCGGGGAGGCCGCGCAGCACGTCGGTGAGCGCGCGGGAGGCCGGGCAGCGCCACGCGGTGTCGAGCACGCCGAACGTCTCCTCCGACCCGAAGGTGCGAGTGGAGCCGCGGGACTGGGTCCCGTTCAGCGGCCAGTAGCTCCACCCCAGGTCGCGAGCCCCGATGTACTGGGCGAGGTTCAGGAGCCACTCGTGCGAGTGGTCGTGGTTGTCGCCGCAGCCGACGGGCGCGGTGTGACAGGTGCCGAACTCGCCGAGCCAGATCGGCGTGGCGCTGGTCCCGGTCGCGAGCTGGCCCCAGTTGCGGGTCAGCAGCGCGTCGAGCCGGGCCGGGTCGGCGTTGACGTCGGCGGCGTGGTCCTCCTGGTAGTCGTGGGGCGAGTAGACGAGCTGGTGCTCGTGGCCGGCCGGCATGGCGATGGGGGACGCGATGGGCCCGCTGAAGTCGAGGGAGTACGCGACGCCCTCGACCATGATCAGCAGGTTGGGGTTCGCGGCGAGCACGCAGGCGGCGCCGCGCTCGGCCGCGTCGCGCCAGTCCGGGCTGTCCTGGGCCGGCGGCTGGCAGCCCGGGGGTGGCGTTGCGGGCGGGCCCCACGACGCGCCGTCGCGGGGTTCGTTGCGCAGGTCGGCCGCGACGACGTTGCGGTAGCGCGAGCCCGAGTAGTGGCGGGCCATGGTCTGCCAGTCGGCCAGCCACTGTGCGGTGTGGAAGCCCTGGACCCAGGCCGGGTCCGACGGGTTGGCGCCCGCGTTGTACCAGAGGCTGTCCTCGGCGGTGGGCAGGCAGCACCAGTCGGCGGTCGTCTGGTGATCGTCAAGGATCACGAGCAGCCCCTGGCGGCCGAGCGCGGTGACGACCGCGTCGAGCACCGCGAGGGCACGGCGGCCGCGCAGCGCGGGATTGGCGGCCACGCTGGCGTCGCACACGACGGGGTTGTCGTGCACCAGCGCGTTCGACCACGGCAGCCGCACCGAGTTGAAGCCCAGGGCGCGGATCTCGGCCGCGATGGTGTCGAGTCGCTGGTGGTCGAGGCCGCCGACGACGAAGTCCTGCTCTTCGGCCCCGTACCAGTTGACGCTGGCGAGGTGGACCGCGGCGCCGGCCCGGTCGACGAGGTGCGGGCCACGCGTGCGCAGCGGCAGCGCGGGCAGCCGCCGCGGCGCGCCCGACGGGGGCGAGCCGCCGTTCGGTGGGGCGGTCGTCGCGGGGGTCGTGGCGCAGGGCAGCGTCGGCGCGGGTTGCGCCGCCCGGTGACCCGGCAGGCCGACCGGTGCCAGCAGCAGCGCGGCCACCGGCACCGCCGCCAGCCGCCAGCCCCCCACGGACGGATCGTAGGACGGGGGTCCGGCTCGCGGTCAGGGCATCGCGTTGAGCAGCGTCCGCTCCGCCGGCGTGAGTCGCGACGCGGCGTCGAGCCGTCCGGCCACGCCCTCGATGAGCTCGTCGTCGCCGATGAGGAGGTCGCAGCCCTCGCCCTGGACGCGCGTCTGGTTGCCTTCGACCGTGACCACGAGGTCCGGCTTGTACTCGTCGAGGACGAACCGTGAGAAGCGGGTCCGCCAGTCCCGCCGGGCCTGGCGCTCCTCGACGGTGACGGGCACGAACACGTCGTCGGCGTGCACCGCGAGCTCGCCGGCGACGTGGAACGCCTGCCACCGGCTCGGGTAGTCACCGGCGCTGGTGTCGACGCGCCCGTCGCCCCGCTCGCGGAAGCCGCGCCGGGTCTCGGCATTCGCCGCCCGCCACCGCTCGAGCAGCTGCGCGGGCGTCCGGTCGGCGAGCTCGGCGATGCCGAGCTCGTTGGCGCTCGCGATGTCCATGCCGCCGCGTGCCGCCACCTCGCGCTCGAAGTCCGGCACCCGACTAGCCAGGCAGGCGTGGTGGT
>Ga0102924_1004550_pt1 | contig 13907 bp, 12 predicted proteins | sample PaiPotPPM11metaG_FD_80116 | JGI IMG/M metagenome (GOLD analysis project Ga0102924, IMG submission 80116) | Iron sulfur acid spring bacterial and archeal communities from Banff, Canada, to study Microbial Dark Matter (Phase II) - Paint Pots PPM... ... | reverse complement strand
GTCCGAAACTGCGTAAAAGTCATGCACCGACCGGGCGGCGGCGGCGCTCAGGGCAACGGGGCGACCGGCGCGCCGTCGGCCAGCATCTGCGTTCCGGAAATGATGACGCGTTCGCCGGGGTGCAGTCCCTGGGTGACGGGATAGGAGTTGCCCAGCAGCTCGCCGACCACGATGGAGCGCATTTGGGCGGCCAGGTGGCCCTGCGTCGGTTCGGCCACGTAGACGAACGTCTTGTCGCCCACGTGCAACACGGCGGTGACCGGGACCAGCGGCAGTTGCTGCTGCGACCAGATGATGCGCGCCTGCACCCGCTGCCCGTTCTTGAAGTGTCCGCCGCCGGAGTACACCGGGGCCTTGACCAGCAGCAGTTGCGTGGCGGGGTCGACACGGGGAGCGATGAAGGAGACGCGGGTCTGCGTCCAGGTGGCGTCCTCGTCGCTCTTCACCTCGACCGGGAGGCCGAGGCGGACCGCGGCGGCGCGGTCGGCGGAGACGTAGATGTACACCTCGATGTCGGTGCCCGCGTCGAGCGTGGTCAGCACCGTGCCGGTGGTGACCCGGTCGCCGACGTGTACCGGCACGTCACCGACGATGCCCGCGGCGGGCGCCTGCACCCGGAAGTAGTGCAACTGCGCCTGCTGCACGTGGGTGTTGGCCTGCAGGGCGGCGAGGTTGGCGGCGGCGGCGTCGTAGGCCGATTGCGCCTGGTCGAGGTCCTGGCGGCTGGTGACCCCGGCGGCAAACAGCGCCTTGCGGCGCTGCAGTTCGCGCAGGTCGTAGGCCAAAGTGGCCTCGGCCGCCTGGTGGCTGGACTCCGCGCTCTGCACCGTCGCCTGCTGCCGCAGCGGGTCGATCTGCAGGATGGGCGCCCCTTTGGCCACCGGTTGACCGGAGTGCACGAAGATGGCGGTGATCTCGCCTTCGACCTGGGGCTGCAAGACCGTCGCGGTCCGGGACTGCAGGGTGGCCACGTACTCGCTGTACTGCGGCACGGGTTGCAACTGGACGGTGCTGAGCGTCACCGGCAGACCGCGCAGGGCGCCGGCCGGGGCGCCCGTCGCGACGGGGGTATTGCGGCAACCGGCAACTCCGAGCGCGGCCAAGGCGAGGGCGCCAAGTGTGCGCCGGCCATGGTAACCAAAGGACTGCTTCATAAAGGTAGGAAGAGAGCCGCGGGGTGGGGCCGCCGCCGAATTTTCAACCATAACACAAGGAAAACCATCTCCGGTCCGCGCCTCGCCGGGGCCGATATCCCGTGTGGGTCACTACGGTTGAGACACTCAGAAGGTTACAGAATGCGCCCCGGTAGGAGTTCAACCGGTTCCCGCGACGGTCAAGTGCAGGTCGGCCCAGCTGCCGATCGGAGGTTGGAGCGGTTGCACCCACCCGCGACATCCCGGGCCAACGCCGGGCGGGAACCAAGCCGGCGGCGCGGCGGGGGGCCCAAGAAAGCGTTTCCACGGCGTGCTACACTCCTCCCCAGTCGGGGTGGAGCGTTGCCTCGACCGGAGGATTCTCACGTGAACCGTCGCGGTTTCCTGCATACTGCCGCTGCCAGCGCCCTGGCGCTGCGCGCATCCCGGCTCCTATCCGCTATGAATTCCAAGGGTTTCAAACTGGGCCTCATCACCGATGAGGCGGACGCCGACCTCGCCCGCGTGTTGCGCGATTTCATGCCCAGGTACCACCTGCGCTGGGCCGAGATCCGCGACGTGAAGCCGGACGGCAAGGAGGTTTACCTCTCCACCTCCGGCACCCTGGCCCAGGCGCGCCGGGTGCGCGACCAGTTGGACGACGCCCACGTCCAGTGCTCGGTCTGCGACACCGGCATCTTCAAGTCGCTGCTGCCGGGGACCGAGGGCCATTACAGCGCCGCCGACCTGCACCATGCCGACAGCCACACGCCGGAGAAGGAGCGCGAGCTGATCAAGCGCTCCGCCCCCATCGCCCACGCCCTGGGCACCAAGAAGCTGCGCATCTTCGCCTTCCTGCGTGTGCCGCAACCCGACACCGTCTTCAGTCGCGTGGTGGGCGAGATCGAGAAGGCGCTGCGCATCGCCGAGAGCGAGGACTTGGAGCTGGTGCTCGAGAACGAATCCTCGACCAACATCGGCACCGGGGTGGAGACGGCGCGCTTCATGAAGGAGCTGCCGCATCCCCGCCTGTGTCACAACTGGGACCCGGGCAACGCCTTCGACCTCGGCGAAACCCCCTTCCCCAACGGCTGGGACGCGCTCGACAAGAGCCGCATCTGCCACATCCACCTCAAGGACGCCGTCAAGCTGCCCAATGGACACTTCAAGTGGATGCCGGTGGGCGGCGGCAAGATCGATTTCATCGGCCAGTTCCGCGCCCTGAAGGCCATGCACTACAGCGGCACGATGTCGCTCGAAACCCACTACCGCAACGCCGCCAACGACCGCTGGACCTCCACCATCGAGTCCATGGACGGGCTCATGAAGGTCATCGAGGAAGCCTAAGTGGGCCGGTTCTGGACCCCACTGCTCCCCTGCCGGGGCGGACGTCCTTACGCGAGCGGCGTCCCGAGCTGTTCCCCGGCCGCTTTGGTCAGCATGGTCAACAGCGAGTCGCCGTTCTCCAGCTGGAACTCCTGCGCCGCATCCGACCAGGCGAAGCGGAAACTGCGCGAGAGGGCCGAGACCCAGATCTGGCGGACCGCGGTTTGCGGGCTGACGATGAAGCGCGCCGGCGCGGGCTCCTCGAACTCCAGGGTCAGGTTGCCGTTGGCGTACTCCACCTCGAACTCGTGCTGATCGGCGAGCGGCAGCAGGGCGCGGCGCGCCGCCTCGAAGGTGGCGTCACAGCGCGTCCGGAACTCTTGTTCATCCAGCATGGCGACTCTTCCCACGGTGACTCGCGGCAGCCCCGTACCTCCAGTGTAAAGGCTGGAGGGCGGCGCGCGCGCAGCGACCGTGCGTCGCAGGGGCGTTAAACAAACGATTTTGGATTTTGGTGGTTGGGTGAGCGCGGCGCCCCGGGGACCGACTGCGCGCGCGCCGCAACGCGTCCGGTATGAAATACTGGCCCGTGTTTCCTCCCGTGGCCTTCCTGCAGGTGGTGCACGCCCTCGCTCCGCAGGCGACCGGCGGCGTGGAGTGCTATGCCCTGGAGGTGGCGCAGGCGCTGGGCGGCACGGTGCTCAGCCTCACGCCGCGGGCCGGCGGAGTGCCGCCCGAGTGGCTGGGGTTGCAGGTCGAAACCCGGCTGCCGGAGGAGGCGCCCGGCGATGCCTTGCGCCGCGTGTTGGACGCGCTGCAGCCGCAGGCGGTGCTGGTGCAGCACCTCGGCGGCGTCTCGCCCGAAAGCCTCAAGATATTGCGCGAGCGGCGCACGCCGTACGCGATCTTTCTGCACGACTACACGCAACTCTGCCCCACCCACCGGCTCTGGCACCGCAGCGACGAGCCCTGTTCCGGCCCGGGGGCGGTGAAGTGCGCGCTCTGCGTCTGCGGCGGGCGGCGCGCGATCGAGGTGCCGTGGCGGATGCTGCTCTATCGGCACCGTCCGGAGCTGTGGGAACAGGCCATGGGGGGCGCCGAGATGCTGGTGGCGGTGAGCCGCTCGGTGCGCGATCTTTGGGTGGAGAGCGGCGCCCCGCCGGAACGCATCGTGGTGGTGTCCCCGCGTTTGCCCCGTGCGGCGCGTCCGGTGGACGCCGGGGTGGCTCGCCGCCGCGCGGTGGTCTATGTCGGGGGCTGGGGCGCCGCCAAGGGAGCGTTGCTGCTGGCACAGGCGCTCGACCAAGTGGCGGGGAGCCTGACCCTCGAAGTCGCGGGCGCCGCGGATGCCGCCGCCCGCGCCGCCTTCCGGGCCGCGCTGGCCGAGCGCCATGCGCTCCAGTTTCACGGCGTGCTGGCGCGCCGTGAACTCGACGCGCTGCTGGCGCGCAGCTCGGTGGCGGTGATGCCGTCGCGCTGGGCCGAGACGTATGGCCGCTTCCTGGCCGAGGCGCAGGAGGCCGGCGCCGGGGCGGTGGCCACCGCCCTCGGAGCCTTCCCCGAGCGCCTCGTCCACGGGCTGAATGGCTACTTGGCGGCCCCCGACGACCCCGGCTCGCTGGCCGCGGCGCTGGTCGAGGCCGAGGGCGGTGGGTGGGACGTCGAACGCACGGCGCGGCACAACGCCGCCGAGAGCGAAGACGCGCTGTGGATGCTGGGCCAGGTCATCGAGCACCTGCGCCAGGGCGAACGGCGGGCGCCGGTGAATCTCGTCCTGCGCGGCGTGGCGGCCGCGGTGGCGCAAACCACCCCGGTTTCACCGCAGCAGGCCGAGGACCAGGTCGTCGCCGCCTTGCGCGCTCCGGTCGAGGGCGAGTTGGCGCCGGTCTTCGACCTGCTGTCGCGGCAACGCCGCCTGCGGCTCAACCAGGCGCTGGCCCTGTTTCACGCCGCCGGCTGCCGCAGCGTGCTGGAGGTGCGGCCGGGACTCGGGGATGCCAGCACGTACTTCGCCGGTTGGGGCCTGGAAGCCATGGCCGAAGCGGAGCCGTGCGGCGAGGCAGAGGGGGGCGGCGAGGCCCTGCGCGACGCCCTGGGCGTGGCGCGCCCCACCCCGGTCAGCCGTCCCGAGGCGCTGTGGTGCAACGCCGGCACCCCACCGGAGGAGTGGCGCTTGCGCCTGCAACGCCACCCCTCGCTGCGGGTCGTGGTGCGAGAAACGGCGGAAGGTGCAGAATTAGTAACCGGTTAGCCGGTCACCGTCGTGACGGCGCTCCCGGCCAATTCCAGGACTCCCCTTGCCGGCACCTTGGAATTTCCGTAGTGCATATTTCCCGGAAGTTGGCCTGCAAACCCTGATAATCTGCCTGTTTATGCCCAACACCGGAGAACTGTGCGCGATTGTGCTGGCGGGGGGGCGTGGCACCCGGTTCTGGCCCCGCAGCCGTCGCCTGCGCGCCAAGCAGCTTCTCAACATCGTGGGCACGGGGACCATGCTGCAGCAGACGCTGCAGCGCTTACGTCCCTTGGTGACGCCGCAGAACACCTGGGTGATCACCAGTCGCGAGCTGCGTTCCGCGGTGCTGACGCAAGCCCCGGATCTGCCCCCGGCGCAGGTGATCGCCGAACCAGAGGGGCGCAACACGGCGCCGGCCATCGGGCTGGGCGCCGAACTGGTCCTGCGGGCGCGCGGCGACGTGCCGCTGGGCGTCTTCCCTTCCGATCACCTGATCGGCAACGCCGAGAAGTTCGCCAGCGTGGTCAACGCTGCCGTGACCGAGGCGCGGCGGCCGGGGAAGATCGTGGTGCTGGGCATTCCCCCCACCCGCCCGGAGACCGGCTACGGCTACATTGAAACCATCGAGGAACCGACGCGGCGCAAGGAAGGCAGCCCCTTGCGGGTGCGCAAGTTCGTCGAAAAGCCGGACTTGGCCCACGCCAAGCAGTACAAGGAAGCGGGCAACTTCTACTGGAACTCCGGCATGTTCCTGTGGCGCGCCTCGACCATCCTGGAGGCGCTGGCCGAGTTTCTGCCGGGGACCTCGGAACGCCTGCGCAAGATCGCCGAGGCGCCCAAGTCGAAGTTCGCCGCCGCGCTGGCCCACTGGTACCCGGCCTGCGACAACCTCTCCATCGATTTCGGGGTGCTGGAAAAGGCGCGCGGCATGGTCTGCATTCCGGCGGCGGGGCTGGAGTGGAGCGACCTGGGCAGTTGGGCGGCGGTCTACGAGCAGATGGCGCCGCGCGGCGGCACGGTCAGCCAGGCCGGCGAGGTGATCGAGTACGAGAGCAGCAACAACTTCGTCCACGTCGAAGGCCGCACGGTCGGGCTGGTCGGGGTGAAGGACCTGATCGTGGTCGAGACCGCCGACGCGCTGCTGATCGTGCCCCGCAGCCAGGCCCAGAACGTCGGCCAACTGGTCAAAGAGTTGGAGAAGCGCGGCCTGGAAAAGCTGCTGTAACCGCGCCGCAGGCCGGCAGAGGTCTGCGCCACGTCTGCTACCGCCCGTCCCGCTGTGCGGTCGGTTGAATTTCAGAGACGATCCTGACAACCGCCAGAACCGCGTCGCACCCCTGCATCGCAGGCGGAAGTCAATCATCGCGACCGTGCGATATCATGCCGGTATGTCGGCTGAGCAAACTTGGAACCCCGCCAGCTACGCCTGCAATGCCCGCTTCGTTTCCGATCTGGGGTCTCCCCTCGTGGAGTTGTTGGCACCTCAGCCCGGCGAGCGCATTCTTGACTTGGGCTGCGGAGACGGGGCGCTCACGATAAAGCTGATCGCGCTTGGGTGTGAAGTGGTCGCCGTCGACGCCAGCGCTCCGCAGGTTGAGGCCGCGCGAACCCTCGGGGTGGATGCCCACGTGATGAGCGCTGAAGCCTTGCCGTTCGGGGAAGAGTTCGACGCCGTGTTCAGCAACGCAGTCCTGCACTGGATCAAGGACGCCGATCCAATGATCGCCGGGGTTTACCGGTCTCTTAAGCCGGGGGGGCGCTTTGTTGCCGAATGTGGAGGCTATGGCTGCGTCGATAAGATCCGGATGGCACTCGTCCAGGCCTTGGACCGGCGCGGGATGGACGGCGAAGCTCGCGTGCCCTGGTATTTCCCGACTCCCGGTGACTATGCCACGCGATTAGAGCGAGCAGGGTTCCGGGTCGACAGCATTGCACTCATCCCGCGGCCGACGCCCCTGCCTGGCGACATCATCGGCTGGCTTGAGACATTTGCCCATAGTTTCCTTCATGGGCTTTCTGACACCGCGGGGCAGGAGTATCTACAAGAGGTCCGCACCGTCCTGGAACCGCAACTGCGTGAGAAGACTGGAACGTGGGTCGCGGACTATGTGCGGCTGCGATTTGCCGCGAGCAAGGTGCCGTCTCTGCCGCGGCAGTAACTTGATCGAGCCGGAATCCGGCCTCCAGCGTCCCAGCCGGGCGACCGCGCCGGGCTCCCCGCCTTACCCGTTCCGCAGGGTGCGTTTCGCGGCGGCGATGATCTCGGTCAGGTTGGGTTTGCTGGCTTCCTCGAGGTTGGCGGCGTAGGGGAGGGGCACTTCCTTGCCGGCGACGCGCAGCACCGGGGTTTCGAGGTCCCAGAACCCCTGTTCCATGAGGCGGGCGACGATCTCGGCGCCCGGTCCGTAGCTCTGCCAGGCGTACTCCACCACCACGGCGCGGTTGGTTTTCTTGATGGACTGCAGCGCCGGTCCCATGTCGAGCGGGCGCAGGCTCCGCATGTCGACCACCTCGGCGGAGATGCCGTCGCGCTCCAAGTCGCGGGCGGCCTGCAGGGCCAAGGCGGTGCTGGCGCCGTAGGCGATCAGGGTGACGTGCTCGCCGGCGCGCTTGATGTCGGCCTGGTCGATGGGCACCAGGTAGTCGCCGTCGTCCACGTCGCCCTGCTTGTTGTTCAGCGGACCGGGTTCGAGGAACACCACCGGGTCGTTGCTGCGAATCGCGGCCTTCAGCATGCCCTTGGCGTCGTGCTGGGTGGCGGGGGTGCAGACCCGCAGGCCGGGGCAGTGGGCGAACAGCGCGGTCAACTGCTGGCCGTGTTGCGCGGTCAGGCCGGCGTTGGGTCCGGGACCTTCGGGACCGCGCAGCACCATGGGCACCGAGAGGCGGCCGCCGGACATGTAACGCGTCTTGGCCATGTGATTGTAGATCTGGTCCATGGCGCGCAGCGAGAAGTCCATGCGCATCATCTCGACCACCGGGCGCATGCCCATGATGGCCAGGCCGACGCCCACGCCGACGAAGCTCTCCTCCGAGATGGGGGTGTCCATGACGCGGTCCTTGCCGAACTCGGCAAACAGGCCGCGGGTGACGTAGTGCACCCCGTTGTAGGCGCCGATCTCCTCGCCCAGCAGGATCACCTTGTCGTCGCGCTTCAACTCCTCGCGCAGCGCCATGTTCAGCGCCTCGTGCATGGACAGTTTCTTGATCACAGAAGAACCCTTTCAATGGCCGGTCGCGCCGGCGTAACGGGGACCCGCCGCCGGGGACCGAGCGTCACGTTTCTAGAGCGTTACGTCGGAGAACAGCTCGCTCTCGTCGGGAACCGGGTCCTGCTTGGCGAGTTCCAGCTTGCCCTCGAGGTCGTGCAGCACCTGCTGGCGCAGCGTTTCAACCTGTTTTTCCGACATGATCTTTTCGTCCACCAGGTGGCGGCTGAGCAGCGTGATGGGGTCGCGGTCGCGCCACTTCTGCTCTTCTTCGGCGCTGCGGTAGTTGAGCGCCTTGTCGTGGATGCCGTGTCCCTGGTAGCGGTAGGTGAGCGCCTCGACGAAGTAGGGGCGGTGGCGCTGGCGCATGTCCTTGACGATGCGCTCGGCGGCTTCGGTGACCGCCCAAATGTCCTGCCCGTCCACCTGCTCAGTCTTGATGCCGTAGCCTTGGGCGCGGTCGACCAACTGCGACAGGCTGGAGTGGCGCGCCAGGCTGGTGCCCATGCTGTAGAAGTTGTTGACGCAGATGAACAACGTGGGGACGTCCCACAGGCTGGCCATGTTGAGCGACTCGTGGAAGGTGCCGGTGTCGAGAGCGCCATCGCCGAAGAAGCAGACGCAGATGCCGTCCTTGCCGGAGCGGCTCAGGGCCAGACCCACGCCGGTGGCCACCGAGAGGCCGCCGCCCACGATCCCATCGCCGCCCAGAAAGTGGTTCTCCGGGCTGTACATGTGCATGCTGCCGCCCTTGCCCTTGGAGACGCCGGTGCTGCGTCCGAAGAGCTCGGCAAAAATGGCATGCGGGTCAATGCCCGCCAGCAGGCAGTGGCCGTGATCGCGGTAGTGGTCCACGATGTAGTCGCGCTTGAGGTCGAGGGCGCCGAGAAACCCGACCCCCACCGCTTCCTGGCCGGCATAGGAGTGGTAGTAACCGCGGATCAGTCCGTTCTTGAACTCCCGCTCCCCGAGGTGCTCGAACTCGCGGATGGTGAGCATCTGCTCAAGGCACTTTTGCAAGCGCTTGGGGCTGATCGTGGCGCGACCCGAAAGACGGGGCTGGGGCTGGACACTCATAAGAATTCAAGACTCCGGGCACAAGACGGCGAACGCGGCCGAACTGGGACCGGGCGATCGGTAGGGATCCAACCCCTCCATTTTCGGGATTGGAGGCCCCCACGGTCAACTAAAAAACCAGAGTGGGCAATTCCGGCAGCCGGACCTGGTCCCAAACCGGGGTTGAGGATGCCTTCGCTTGGGTGCCACTCCACCCCCATGGCCGGGGGCGCGCACCCACCCGGGCCCAGCCCGCAGGAAGCTGAGTTCGGCTGACTTCCTGCCGTACACTTCAGAAGGCCCGGCATTGACGTCCCCCAGCCGTTTCCCAACCGCCTGATAGTTTTAACCCTCACCCAGCGTATGAGTTCCAGCGATCAGAGCGCGGAGAGAAAGCAACAGTTGCTGGCCGAAATCATCACGCGGGCGCGGGCCGGGCAGAACGAGGCATGGGGAGAAATGTACGAGGAGTACGCCCCGGCCCTGTATCGTTTCTGCCGACACACGCTTCGCAACCACGAAGACGCCGAAGACGCGACGGCCGAGATCTTTCTCAAGCTGCGACAGAAACTGGATCAATACGACGCCGAGCGCCCCTTCAGCCCCTGGCTCTACCGCTTGGCGGCGAACCACTGCTATGACCTGCTGCGCCGCCGGAACCGGCAGGGACCCGCAGTGGACGACTTCGACACCCTGCCCGCCAACGATACCGACCCCAACCAACTCGATCGCCTGGTGGCCGAGCAGCGCTCCGACCGGGTTCGCGGGGGTCTCGACCGTTTGGATGAGCGTCCACGTATGGCGCTGTTGCTGCGCTACTACTGCGAGATGAGCTACGACGACATCGCCGCCGCGTTGCAGATCCCCCGCCCCTACGTCGGCGTGGTCCTGCTACGGGCGCGCCAGCAACTGCGCGGAGAACTGGAAAAAGGGAGCGGCGCATGAGCCACTACGACGAACTTTCCTGCCTGTTGTTCCTGGATGGCCAGATGGAAGCCGGCCAAGCCTTGGAACTGGCGAGCCACGTCGAGCATTGCCGCCACTGCCACGGCCTGTTGACCGCCTTGGAGCGGGAGGCACGGCTGCTGAGCGTCACGCTGAAGGACCTGGTGGAGCAACCGTCCCCGGTCGCCGCACCAGCGCGGCTGCGGCCCGCCGTCCCGTTGGCGACTTGGTTTGCGGTGTTGAGCTTGACGGTGAGCGGCGGCTTCGCGTTCTGGGTGTGGGTGGCCGCCGGCTGGCTGCAACCCATCTCCGGGGCCGGTTGGAACCTGCGCCAACTGCTGGGGTTGGCCTTCTTCGAAGGCGTGTTCATCAGCAGTTGGGCGGTCTGGGGCGAGATGCTGCGCACCTTCGCAACCGGTGCCCTGATGGCCGTCGCCCTCCCCTTGTTTTGGCGGCGTTATCGTCGCGCGCCCCGGATACGCGGCTGGGGGGCGGCGGCCCTGCTCCTGGCCGGGCTTCTGGCTCCCCGGCCGGCCGCGGCCGCCGAGCTGCACAAAAGCGAACTCTACACCGTGCCTGCCGGCGCGACGCTCAACAACGATCTCTACGTCTGGGCCCGCACCGCCATCGTGAACGGCGAGGTCAAGGGCGACGTGGTGGCCTTTGCGCAAAACCTCACCATCAACGGCACCGTGGATGGCGACGTCATCGCCTTCTCCCAGACCTTCAGGCTCAACGGAACCGTCACCGGGAGCCTGCGCTTGTTCACCCAGGGGAGCGCCATCGACGGCACCGTGCAGCACGGCATCACCGCCTTCACCAACCACATCGAGATCGGGCGCGCCGGGCGCGTGCTGCGCGGCGTGACGGTTTCCACCGCGCAGTTGGCGCTCGAGGGCGCGGTGGGGGGCGACCTTCTCGGCATGATCGCCGACACCGCAATTACCGGGACGGTCCATGGAACAACCTTGCTCCGCGGGGCTTCCTTGAGCGTGGCCCCGGGCGCGGTCCTGAGCGGACCGGTGTACTTTCACGGGAAAAAGCCGCCCGAGATCGCCCCCGGAACCGCCTTGGCCGGAACCCACTACCTCCCGCCGCCGCCGTACGCCTCGGCCTGGGCCACCCGCCATTTTTATTGCGTGCAGGGGCTGGAATGGGGCGCGGCATTCCTGGTGGGTCTTGGCCTGCTGCTGCTGTTGCCGGGAACGGTGAACCGCGTGATCGCCGAAGGGGCGTCCCCCATGACGCTGTTGTTCGGCTTGGTCACGCTCGCCGCGGTTCCCGTGTTGGCAATCCTGGCGGCGGTGACGGTGGTCGGGCTGGGCGTGAGCTTGATCGGATTAGCGTTCTACGTGATGGGCATCTACTTGGCGCACGTTTACGCGGGGCTGTGGATCGGAACGCGCCTGCTGCGCCAGCGGCTGCGTTCGCCGCGTGCCTGGTGGGCGTCGCTCGCTTTGGGGCTGCTGCTGGTACAGATCGTCACCAACGTTCCTTACCTGGGGACCCTGCTGTGCTTCCTGATCATTCTGTGGGGTCTGGGGGCGCAGGCGAGCGCGCTCTGGCATGGCGTGCGGCGTAACGCCGTGGCGGAAGCCTAAGCACCGGGCCCGGGGCCCGTCACCTCCAGCACCACGCCCGTGCCGTGCAGCTCCACGTCGGCCGCGGTGGGGGGGAGCACGGCGGCGTGCGCCACGGGAAGCGCCATGGGCGCCTCGTGCGCCGATTGCAACACCAAGCGCCCCTGCAGCGGGAGCAACAGCCGCAGACCTCCGGCGCCCGGGCAATAGGATCCTTGGACCACGCGGCGTTCCACGCGGAAGTATTCGCAGGCGACCAGCAGGCCCGATTCGCCGGGGCGCGGTCCGGTGGTCAGAAGGCCGCCGCCGGCCTGCGGGCGCGCCACCGCGAGGCCCTCTTTCAGGTGCAGCGCTCGTAACTTGCCCTGCGCGTCGCGACGCCCGAAGTCGTCCAGCCGATACGTGTTGTCGGACTGCTGCTGTACCTCGCACAGCACCATGCCGGGGCCAATGGCGTGGATGGTGCCCGCCGGCACGAACACGCTGTCGCCGGCCTGCACCGGAAACCAGTGCAGCAGTTGCGCGCCCGTGCCCGCCGCGCAGGCCGTGGCCATCGCTTCGAGCGTCGTTCCCGGCAGCAGATCCACCCCCAGCCGGGCGCCGGGCTCGGCGCTGACCACGTACCACATCTCGGTCTTACCGCGCCCGATGCCGGCCGCCGCGGCTTGCGCGTCGTCGGGATGCACCTGCACCGAGAGCCGGTGATGGGGAAACAGAAACTTGCAAAGCAGCGGGAAGCCCCCCGGCCACTGCGCCAAGCTCAGCCCCGGATGTCCGACCACTTGGCACCGCTCGGCGGACAGCCACGCCTCGCCGATCGGCTCAGGTTCCCGACCGCGCTCCGGGTACCAAGCGCGCAGGTCGCGCGTGCCCCAGAGCCGCGGGCTGAGGTAGGGCGCCACCAGAAACGGGCGTTCGAAGGCGGGATGAAGCTCCAAGAGCAACACTCTAAACCGGAAACGGCGGAGCTGTCAGTCCCGCAAACCCGGGCACCCGGTCGGGCGTTGCCGCCCGTCAGCCCAGTTGGGTGAGCAGCTTGCGGGCTTCGACGGCGGTGGGCTGGTCGGGTTCGGGCGGCACTTGGAGGTAATGACGCAGCAGCGTGCGGGCCCACTCCGCCTGCTCGCCGCTCGGGTGCCCGCCGGCCTGCAGGGCCTGGGCTACTAGAAACTCCGGCAGCCGGCTGTTGGGGTGTTCCTTCATCGCCACGCTCAGCACCGCGCGTGCCTTGGCCTCTTGGCCGAGGCGCACCAAGGTGGCGGCGTAGTAGCCGTTGTAGAGCGGGGAAGCCTTCTGCAACTGCACGGCGCGCGCCAACACCGGCTCGGCCTCGCGATAGCGCTGCGCCTGGTAGAGCGCCTGGCCGTAGGCGAAGTTGCCACGCGGATCGTGGGGGAACTGCTGCGCGGCGCGGTGGTAGTCCTCCAGCGCCTTGTCGGACTGCAGCAGCGCGGTGTGAATGGCGGCGCGCGCCAGCCAGCCACTCAAGGGGTCGATGCCGGCGATGATGCCGGCCTGGCGCCATGCTTCGCTGATCTTGCCGCCCAAGGCGGCGGGCAGGGTCAGGTTCAACTGCATCACGCCCCAGTGCGTGTCGGAGAGTTCGGGGGCCAGTTCCACCGCGCGATCCATCTCGGTACGGATGGCATGCAGCTCGAACAGGGCGCGCAGCTTGCTTTGCGCTTCGGCATGCGCCCCCAGGCCCTCGCTGAGGAACAGATGACAGGTGGCGCAATGGTCGTCGAGCGCCACCGCCTGCTTGGCGACGGCGATGGCCCGCGACGTATCGCCGAAGTTGTTGAGCACGTGGGAGTAATAGGCCAGCAGCACCGGGTTCTTGGGGTCGGCGGCCACCAAGCGGGCCACCAGTGCCCGCGCCTCTTTCATCCGCCCCCATTCCAGGTAGTCGGCGCTTTGGCGCAGGGCGGGAATGGTGGCACGCGCTTCGCCGCGCGCCCGGCCGGTGATGGTGAGCCCCAGGACCAGCAGGAGCAGGGAGGTGGAGAGGCGGCGAGGGGTGTGCATGAGCGTGTCAAGTAGGACACAGGCTGCGGGCTGACGCGGGTCGCGATCACGCCCGCCGTCCACCCGTTTATAATGACGGTCAGGCGGAAGGCCGGGTTTCCCCGGACGGATGAGTGCGCCGGCGGCATGAAAAAATTTTAATCCGGCCTTAACCGGCCTTTAACCCCCGGCTCCGGAGACTGACAGAGTGGCAGGGTGTCGATGGTCCCGTCAGGCCCACGCCCTCGGGCGCCGTCCCCTCCTTAAAGTCGTGGCAGCAGTATGCGAATCCTCCTGGTCGAAGACGAGCACAAGGTGGCCCAGTTCATTAAAAAAGGGCTGCAACAGGACCACTTCGCCGTGGACCTGGCCTCCGACGGGGAGGAGGCTCTCTACCTCGCCGACTCCGGCGACTACG
>Ga0102924_1004548_pt1 | contig 13910 bp, 14 predicted proteins | sample PaiPotPPM11metaG_FD_80116 | JGI IMG/M metagenome (GOLD analysis project Ga0102924, IMG submission 80116) | Iron sulfur acid spring bacterial and archeal communities from Banff, Canada, to study Microbial Dark Matter (Phase II) - Paint Pots PPM... ... | reverse complement strand
GCCGCTTGTCGGCACCTCACCACCGCCGGGAGAGGCCAGTCTGCTTTTGGCCCTCAACAGGGGCAAGGTCTCTTGGCCCTCCCCGGCGGCGGTCGAGGCAACACCAGGATGACCTATGAGGTCTGCAACCAACGCTCGGTCGCGTCTCTGGATCTCGCCAATCTCGAGACTCGCGGCGCCGATCCGAAACTGCCGGGAGCTGGTGCGGGGGGCCCTGGGGTCCGAGTGGCGGCCGGTACACTGGAGGCATCTGGCTAGGGTCAGTCCCACTCGCGGTGTCCTTCTTCGGCGGTCTCGTCGGGGCGGCGCTGGCGCTCGCGCTCACTGACCTGTCGCGACCGCTTGCGGTCCTCATCGGGGGGGCCGCTGGATGGTTCCTCTCCTCACTCATTCTCGGTGGTGCGGCTGAGCGTCTTGACCGCCGCCTCCACCGGATGGGTGGAGGTCCCAGCTTCCGCCGCCACAAGGATCCGTAAAGTGTCCGTGCGATCGCCGCTCCGGTCATTTCCCGGTTTGAAAGGCGGCGGTTTGCTGATGCCTTCTTGATGTCCGACGCGCCGGTAAGCACGCGCCACGAAAGCACAAGGCGGACACGCCGTCAGCCGATGCTCGAGAGTGTGGTTTGCACGCTGTCGCGTTCGCCCAGACGCAGCCGTCCGCGATCGCGCTTGCGGACGATTGCTCATAGGAGAACCTGTTGTTGCCTCGACCGCCGCTGGGAGAGGGTCGCGATTGCTTGCCCTTGACGGAGGGCCCGCGAAAGACCAGCCCCTCCCAACGGTGGTGAGGTGCCGCGAGCGGCGACAGGACGTAGCCCCAATGTGAGGGCCTTGTCTATGAGCACCCGCAACGGTACCTCCGGTCTGGGGCCACTGTCCACTGTGGATCGGAGGGAGCGATGGGTAACTGTGCGGGTGTCGATTGGGCGTCGGAGACGCATGATGTGCTGATCGCCGATCCGTCCGGCAGGGAGCTGTTCGCGGGGACGTTCGCCCACGACGAGCCGGGGATCACGAGTCTGTGCGCGGCGTTGATCAAGCGGGATGTTGAGGTCGTCGCGATCGAGCGTCCGGACGGACTGTTGGTCGAGCGGTTGCTGGAGACGGGGATCCAGGTCTTGGCTTTGCATCCCAATCAGGTGAAGGCTGCGCGGGACCGGTTCCGCGCGTCGGGTGGAAAGTCCGACAGGTTCGACAGCTTCGTTTTGTGCGAGCTTGCTCGGACTGATCGTCACCGGTTCCGCTCGCTGGAGCCCGACTCGGATGAAACGAAGGCGTTGCGTGCGCTGACTCGCGCGCGTGAGGATCTGGTGGCCGCACGGGTCGCGATGGCGAACCAGCTGCGGGCTGAACTTGAGCGGTTCTGGCCTGGACCGGTCGGGCTGTTTGCCGATCTTGACAGTCCAATCTCTCTGGCGTTCCTCGCTCGGTATCCCAGTCCTGCTGACGCCAAGGGGCTCGGGGAAAAGCGCCTCGCCGCCTTCCTGAAGAGCCACGGTTATTCGTCGCGCAAGACGCCAGCGCAGCTGGTGGAGCGGTTGCGCTCGGCACCGGCCGGTCGCGCCGGCGATGTCGAGACCCGCACCAGGCGGTCGATCGTGCTGCGCCTCACTCGGACGCTGCAGATCATGGTCGAGCAGATCCGCGAGCTCGAGTCAGAGATCGCCGAGGCACTCGACGCCCATCCGGACGGGGAGATCTTCCGCAGCTTCTTCCTTACCCGCACCTCGGTGATCTGTGCCGCGACCCTGCTCGCAGAGATCGGCGACTGTCGCGCCCGCTATCCACACCGCGACGCGATCGCCGCCCAAGCTGGCCACGCACCCGTTGCCGTGGAGTCCGGGAAACGCAAAAGCGCAAAGTTCCGCTGGGCCTGCAACAAACGACTCCGCCGCGCGCTGGAAACGGTCGCGATGAGCACCGTCAGATGGAACCCGTGGGCCGCGGACCGCTACGCCCAGGCGCGCCAGCGCGGTCACAACCACCGCCGCGCGCTCCGGTCGGTCGGACGCGCGTGGAGCCGGATCCTCTGGCGCTGCTGGCAAACCAGAACGCCATATGACCCCGCACGGCACACCGGACTGCAACAGCACATCACCGTCACCATCCCCAGCCAGTCGGGCCCCCGGCCCGACCACGCAGCCACCCAGCGAATGGCCCCTCACCTCACCCGCCAGAAAGCCGAACCAACCCGAGGTTGACACAGGACGTCTTCCGCCCCCGTCATGGCACCGAACTGGCGAGCGCTTCGGCGACCAGGGGGTCATCAGCGCTCGACCCCGCGGACGAGCGCTCCGCCACGCTTGCGATCGCCCGCGCCCGGACCTCCTTTCCTGTCCGGACGAGCCTCCGGGCACCCGGGCCACCGGTCCCGCAAAGCGCGTGGGAGGGAGGACCGACCAGAGGTGCGTGATGCCTGCTTCGCCCTTCGCGGGTCGCCGCCAGCGCCGTCAGTCGGCTGGTCGCCGCTGGGACGAGCCGCGCTGGTCACCGCCGCGCGCGCGGCGGTGTCGCTCGTGGGCGGGGCGCAGGCAGGGCTATCGGTCGTCTGCGCGGTGGCGCTCCCGAGCCAGGTCTGTGAACACCCAGACGGTGAGCAGACAAGCGAGGGTCTCGGTGAGCGCGGTCGGGGTCTCGGGGGAGTCTTGGTCTAGCTCGACTAGCACGCGTGAGAGCCAGCTGATCGCGGTCTGCGCTTGCTCTACGACGGTTGGCGGCTCTCGCGTGCGGCTGGCTGACTCGAGAACCGGCCCGGCGATGTCATAGACGACGGGCAGCCATTCCTCAGCGGAGTAGCCGCAGGCTTCGCCGTCTAGCTCGAGCGCGCGATGGCAGCGTCGCAGCGCCTCGGCAGCGTTCTTTTCGGTGGTGTCGAGCAGCTGGCGGGGCAGGTCGCCTCGCACATCGGGGAGCACGTGAAGTACGTGGATCGCGACGCTCATGGTCGCGGAGGGTGGGATCGCGGTGGCGACGAGCGGGAGCGGTCGAGATTCGTTCTCGTATCCGCTTGCGATGAGTTGGTCTCCGCGGCGCTCGGCGTCCTGGTAGCGGGCCACGAGCTGTTCGCGCGTCCAAGGGTGCGCTAGGCGGCGGTACGTGTCGTCGAGGTCGATCACTGGTTGATCGGCAAGCATGACGCGGGCCGCGGCTGGTCGCGTCTGACTGACGGGCAGGCGTCACGGTTGGGGCCCTGGGAACGTCCGGGCCATACCTACGGGGTATGGCTCAAGTCTCTGAGCTCTGGCGAGAGTCCGCGGCGACCGGCCGATGATCGGCCCGCTGCGTTCAGCGTTTCGGCGCCTGCCGCGTCCGGCTCGGCGCCCGCTCGCGGTGGTGGTCGCCCTTGTGGTGCTGAGCGTTGTCGCGTCGGCGCTTACGCCGGCGTCCCGCCTCGCCCACCTCAAGCGCAGGGCACCCAGGGGGGCTACGAGCAGTGTGCGGACGAGCCGGGGTGCGCAGCGGCACCCGGCCCTCCCCTCGCCCGCCGAGCTTCAGCGTGTCCGCGGGGTGGCGTTGCGGTTCCTCGAGGGCTACCTGCGGTTGGTTTACGGTCGCGGATCCGCGAGTTCGGTTGCCGGCGCGACGCCTGGACTGCGCCGCCGGCTGGCGCGCGCGACGGCGTTGGTTACACCGGCCGAGCGTCGGCGCCATCCGCAGGTGGTTGCGCTTGAGGCTTTCGGCCGGGCGCCCGGGGTGGTGGTCGCGAGCGCTTTGGTCGCGGACGGCGGGGTCACCACATACGCGGTGCGGATCACGCTCCGCGAGAGTCGTTCTGGCTGGCTGGTGACCGGCGTGGACGGCGGGTGATCGGCCCGCCATGCCAGTCCTGACTCGAAAGCGGATTACCCGGGTCGTGATCGTCGCCGCGGCGATGGTCCCGCTGATCATCGCTGCGGGGGCGGCGCTGATCTCGGTGCTGCTCGGGCAGAGCTGCTCAGGCGGTGCGGGCGGGGATGTCCCCTCGCAGGTCGCGCGGCGCGACATCCCGGCGAGCTTCCTCTCGATCTACGAACAGGTCGGCGCTCAGTACAAGATCCCGTGGGAGGTGCTGGCCGGGATCGGCAAGGAGGAGTGCGACCAGGGCCGCGACCCGGACCCCTCTTGTACCCCGCAGCCCGGGGCGACCGGTCCTGGGGTGGCGAACTACGCCGGCGCCGCGGGCCCGATGCAGATCGGGATCGGCGGCGCCGCGGGTGACGAGTACGACTCGCTGCGCGGGTATCTGAGCGACCCGTCGCTGGGTCCCCACGACCCAACGACGGCGGTCGCGCTGGCGGCGCTTGTGCTGATCAAGGACAAGGGCGCGCCCACCGGGAAGGGGATCGACTCCTACCTGTCCTACGTGATCGCCTACAACGGCTCGGGCTCAGAGGCGGACGCCTACGGCGCCCGGGTGCTCGCCGACGCGCACGCCTACCAGGGCAATGGCACGGCGATCGTCGCCGGATGCGCCGCCGCAGCTGGCACGTACATCAACCCGTTCGCCGGCGAGGACTGGGCGCCGTCCCGCAACGACCAGGGAGTCGACTACGACCCGCTCAAGGTCGAGCCGATCCGCGCGATCGGCGCCGGCCAGATCATCGACATCGGCTCGTGGGGCGGCTACGGGCCGTGGTTTGACTACAAGCTGGCCGACGGGGAGTTCGCCGGCAAGTGCATCTACGTGGCCGAGCACATCGACAGCATCCTGCCGGCAGGAACATCCTTCAACGCGGGCGACACACTCGCCACCGCCTACCCAGGCCCCTACTGGACCGAGTGGGGATGGGCCAAGGCGCTCGATACCCCCGTCGTCACCTGGACGGAGTGCGGCTGCACCGAACAGGACAACGTCAACCCCGGCGGCCGCGCGTTCGCGCGCTTCCTGCGCAGCCTAGGGGCGAAGACCGAGCAGGACCCGGGGCCCGGGTCGATGTATGCCGGCGGGTCGTGCTGATGGGAAGCCGCTTCCCTTCACGCAACCCGAGGCGTCGACACCGCAGCGGAGCGCTCATCCGGCGTGCGGGGGTGACGGTGGCGGCGGCAGCGCTGGTGGCCGCGGCCGAGGTTCTCGCGACGCTGAGCGCCACGACCGTCCACCCGCAGAACGAGCGCCGCGGCACGACGGTGGGCGTGCGCGTCCCTGCGCCGCCATACGGCGGGGAACCGCAGCTTGGCCACGGCTCCGCTGTCCCTGACGGGCCGTGGATGGCGGCGGTCGGGTTCGTTCGCGACTACGCGCTGTGGAGCAGTGGGCGACTCGCGACGATCCCCGCCGAGGAGGCGATGCCGCGCGTGATCCGGCTGCTCGAGCACGATGGCAGGCACGCCGAGGTGGTGGAGGGCGCAGCCGTGGGCTCCGTCCGGATCGCCCCGGCCGGTGCAGGGCGATATGTCGTGACGAGCGCCGTCGGCAACTTTCTTCTCGGCAGGCATCGATCGGGTTGGGTAGTCCTATCGCTGCCAGGAGACTGATCGAAGCCGCCTCTTCAGGCGGCGCTTGGCAGCGCGGCGGCAAGCTTGCGCCGCGCGCGGTGGACGGCGCGCTTGGTCGCCATCGGCGTGAGACTCAAGACAGGCGCGAGGCGCTGGTAACTCTCGTCGGCGAAAGCCCCGGCGAGCGCTCCGCGTTCTGATGCCGTCAATGTCGGGAGCGCGCCGCGGAGGCTGCTGAGCTGCTCGCTGATGAGCAGCCTCGCCTCGGGGTCGCTGCGCGCGTCGCGCACAGGCAGCCTGTCGAGCAGAGCCAAGCCTGGCCGGCCGCGATCAGTTACGGCGTAGCCTCCCTGGGGGCTGTCCAGCGATACGGCGCGGCTGAGGACCTGGTGCTTGTTGCGCGATGCGCGCTGGACAGCACGCAGCGCCTGGTTTCGCACGCACCGATCGGCGAACGCGGAGAAAGGACCCCGCTCGGGCCGCCAGGCGCCGATCGCCGCAGCGAGACCGATTCTAGCCTCCTGGGCCAGGTCCTCGCGCTCGCAGCCCGGCGGCCGCCCGAGGGTACACACGACGCGTTGGACGAGCGGCTCGTAGCGGCGAACCAGCTCCTCCTGCGCTGCACGATCTCCCTGTTGTGCGGCCTCGAGCAGCCATCGATTCGTGGCGCTCCCGTTCATGGCAGCGGATCCTCAGCGCGCCGCTAGGGTTTTTTTTGGAGGTCCTCAGCCGGAGTTGGCAGGGGGGGCGATGCGACTTCCCGGTGCGGACGTCACGGGGCTCCTGGCGCTGCGGGGCGGTATCTACGACGCGAGGTCGCCATGTTGTCTGTTACAAGCTTGTGCCAATTCAGCGTCAACTTGGCGCATCCGCTCGGCCAGCCGGCGTTGCGAGGTCCAGGGCGGCGTAGGTTGTGAGCGTGCGCCTGGCGCTTTGCATGGCCGTCGCGACCCCGGAGCTGATCGGGGTGCTCGCGTGGTGGGCCGTGGTGCTGGCAGCGCCGCTGGTCCTCTTGCGGCGCTTGGGACGGCGCCGACGTGCCAGGGAGCCGGCCGGAGCCACGGCGTTCCCGGTCGACGCCAACACGATCTGGCCGAGCGGCGCCTGCGGAGTGTCGGTGGCGATGAAGGGCGGTGAACCCGGCGGCGAGGCCTCGCGCTCAGGATGTGGCGCGTCGGTGCGGCTGTCGCCCGGGACGTTTGAGGCGTTGTGCCGCTACGTGGACTTTCGCCGGCGGCTTGAGCTTGCCGCAGCGGAGCTCGAGCGCCGGCTGGCTGTGCTGCCTCGGGCTCGGTGGCGGATCGAGCCGTATCCGCTCACCGGCGAGCGTCGCAACACGCTCCTTGTCCTCGGGCAGACGGGCGTGTTCGTGATCAGCGCCACGTACGCTCCCGGGCATTGGGACGACGGTGTCACGGCCAGCAAGCTAGCGAGGAAGATCCAGTCCCTGCTCCCGGGCTATCCCGGCGAGGTGCAGGCGGCGATCTGCTATCCGTTCTCGTCCCTGCGGCCACGGATCTGGCACCGGGAAGGGGAGGGCGGCGCGTGGGTCGCCGCCTGGATCCTCGGTGGCGATTCGGTGATCGATTGGCTCGAGCACTTCGGCGAGGAAGATGGCCTGCGTCCCGCCGACCTCAAGCACTTCGACGAGCTCTCAAGGCCGAACTGGCTCAGGCCGGCGATACCCACGCCGGAGACATGGCCGCCGCTGCCGAACCCCTCCTGGGAGGAGTAGTCGGCGGATGGCGAAGGCGCAAGCCGATTCAGCTCACGCGGCGGCGCGCGGCAGTCGGAAAATCGATCCGCTCGATCTCGTCGGCGAGCTCGCGCGCGACTTCGGACAGCTCGGCAAACGCACGCGAGATCGCGCTGAGCGCGACGCCCTCCAGAGCTTCGCCCAAATCGCCCACGGCCCGGTCGAAGCGCTCCCAGAGCTCCGGCGGACCCCGCCGCGAGCCAGCGCCAGGGCGCAGCTCGTGCGAGAGCTGCATGTTCCGGGCACCAGGATGGGGCCGGTAGGCAAGCCCGAAGTGGTCCGCGAACCGCAGCGCCGCCGCCTCCTGCTCAGCGGCGTTCGCGATCCTGCGTACTCGCTCTGTGAAGCCGAGGTCGGGAGGCGCCTCCTCGCTCTCCTCAAGCGCCTCGGTCCAGACCCGGTCTGCGAGCTGCACCTGCTCGATCGCGGCGCGAGGATCCTCGCTCACGAGTCCCGCTCCGCCGATGGCCCCACGCTCATGAGCCGGTCAGCGATCTGGCGCGGCGCCCGGCTCGGTGACTCGGACGAATCGCGCGTGTCGCCGGTCCCCGGCTCTGCGTATGCAGGAGAGGAGCCCGACTCGAGCACTCGATCGATCTCCGACCGCCGCACGCGCCAGGAACGACCCACGCGCGTCGCCCGCAGGCGCCCATTTCGTATCCACAGCCGCACGGTCGCGGGATGGACCTTCAGCTCCCCGCCGACCTGCTCCGGAGTCAGCCACGGGTCCGCGTCAGGAGCAGACATGTCACGGGCCTCAGGCATTACATCCACGCCCTCATCGCTTGTGAAAACGATAACACTCCACCGAGCATTACGCAATTTAGATCATGATCTGTTATTCTGACCGGCGCCAATAGATGGACGAGGAGCAGGGAAACGTCATCGATGGGACTACGCGAGCGCGCCAGTGGCGTAGCTCTGGTCGTAAGCCGCCCGAGGACGCAAGGGAGCTCCGGGCGGACGCGCCGAAGAGCATCGCTTCCTCGCTCCTGGTGCCGGCCGACATGCTCGGCGCGACCGCCGCACCTCCAGCCCAGAACGGCGCATCTCCCGAAGACGACACGAGCCAGCGGAGCGCGGCTGCCGGGTCTGGAAACGGAGCGACCGGCGGCGCGAATCACAACCTGTTCCTTGCTGCTGATGCAGCTGTCGAGCAGCCGCGCTCGCGGCAGAGCCGCACGAGCAGCCGCGCGGCGCAGCTCGTGCGGGGTGCAGCGTCATGGCTGCGCAGAGCTGCGATCAGAGCGGGCCGGCCCCAGAGGTTCGTGGATGGAAGGCGCTTATCGGCCGCACTGGCCTTGCTGGTGGTGGCGGTGGTCGCTGGAGAGGTGGTCACGCGCTCGGGCACGTCGGTGACCCGACCGCATCGGACGGACGCCGTCGCCGAGCTGGTCCGGTTGAGGGCTGCCGTGCTGTCGATCACGGCTGGACCGTTCGCGGGCGTAAGCTCGACAACCAGACCGCGGCAGACCCGGCGGCGGCCAGCGAACCGGCCGCCTCTGCACAATCAGCGGCGGGCACATCCTGCGATCCAAACCACCGTCTCGCGGTCGGCGAGCTCGAGCTACACGCCGCCGGCCGCAAGTCCGCCAGAGCCGGTGCACGCGCCCGCGCAGTCGGCGGCCGCCGAGAGCAGCAGCGGCGGCTCCTCTAGCCCCCAGCAGGCCGGACCTACGGGTCGCATATCTCTGATCGGAGCAGGCACCACGCCCAGCGGTTGACGAACGAAAGGCTCTAGGTGACACGCATCCTGAGATACCTCGCCGATCACGCGCTCGCCGCGGTTGCACTGGTCGTGGCGACACTCGGCCTCGCGAGCGGGTCCTACGCCGCGTTCACGATCAGCGGAAGCCAGATCCGCAACCACACGATCGATCCTGTGAAGCTGAACCCGCGGTTCATCGACGGCAACACCCGCGCCTGGGCAATCGTCAAACCCAACGGGCAAGTGATCAGGGGGGCGGGACGTCCGAAGGTCACCCAAAGCGTTGGCCTTCCCGGCGACTACATCATCCGCTGGGGCGTCAAGGTCGCCCGGTGCTCGACTGTCGCAAGCATCGACGCCGCCGCTTCACCACCTACGGAGCGAGTAGCGGTCCCCGGCAATCCATCCCTCCCGCTCCCCGCGGGCTACGCGATTGCCTCGACTGTGGGAGGACGGCTCGCTCAAACAAACGTGGTGACCTACAACCAGGGAGGCCAGCCGACACCGCTGGCGTTCGACATCGCCGTGATCTGCTGAGCGCGCGGATCAACGGGCGTACGGGAGGACGACCGTGAACCAAGTACCGAGAATTTGCATGAGCCTCGCTGGCGCTTTCGCGGTCCTGCTGGTCTGGGCGAGCCTGGCGGTCGCAGGCGACTACTACATGTACAGCTGTTCGACGTACGGGAACACGGCCCCCGCCTTCACTCCTTACAGCAATGCTGCTCATCTCGCCCCATCAGATGAGTGCATGCAGCCCGCACCCGGTGGTGGATACCGCAGCCTCGAGATCAACAACGTTCTGGGACCTGTGTCTCACGGCTATGGCGCGAACTGGACTGCTGACGCCCCAGCAGGCGTCAGCATCGTCGGTGCGTACACCCCGGTCAATGATGTGCTCGTCGACTGCAACCTGCACTCAGATGGGTTCACCGCCGAGTACTTCTGGAACGGGGGCACGCAGTCGATCAACTACGTCAACGGTTGCGGCTCGGACGGAATCGGCTACGCGGACGGGATCAACAACTCGTTTGCGCCCTCGAGCTATTTCGGCTGGGGTGCGGGCTGCTGGCTCCAGTCGAGTTGCTCATCCCCCGCAAGCGGCGGCGCCGTGCTAGGCGTGCATGGCGTGCGGCTCACAGTCCAAGAGAACACCGGCCCTTCGCTCGACGCGGTTCCCGCGAGCAACATCTGGTACCAGAGCGGATGGGTCAGGGGCGCTTGGCCGATCACGCTTGATGCGAGCGATCCCTCGGGAGTGTGTGTCCTGACAACAGTCGTCGACGGTGCGGCGGTCACCAGCTGGAGCGACCCGAGTCGGGACACGAGCCGTTTTGCCCAGTGCCATGGCTCGCAGTTGCCGGGACAGCTGAACACCGCCAGCTATTCGAACGGACAGCACACGCTGACTTACGGTGCAGCCAACGCGGCCGGCGTCATCTCCGCGCCGTCGAAGACGATCTCGATCGACAACGCTCCTGTCAGCCTGAGCTTGTCGGGCCCGACCGATGCTCCCTCGACCGCTGGGACTCAGTACGTGGACGCGTCCGCGGCGGCCGGGCCGAGCGGCGTCGCGGCGATCTTCTGCTCGGTCGACGGCGCGCCCTACCAGCGCTATGCCGGCGCGGCGGCGCGCGTCCCCGTCAGCGGCGTAGGAACCCACCGCATCGACTGCTACGCACAGAACAACGCCATCGACGCTTCGGGGGCGCCGGCCAGCTCGCCGACACAGACCTGGTACCTGGCGATCCGGGTGCCCGTCGTCGCGGCCATCTCCTTTTCAAAAGTGGTCGATGCGCTGCGCTGCCGCCGCGTTGCGAAGCGCGTGAAGGTGCCGGGCCGCTGGGTCACGGTGCGTCGCCATCACAAGCGAGTGCGGGTGCGAAAGCGCGGGCACTGGCGGACCATCCACGTCACCCGCTGCCACGCGCGTACTGCGCGGCGGCGAGAGGTCGTCTGGAAGACCATCCACCGCCAAGGCAAGACGATCAGGGTCAAGGAGATCAAGGTCGTCCGCGTCGTCCTGCTCCCGCATGTCGTGAGGCACACCACCCGGCGAGTCGCGTTCGGCCGGGGCACCACGGTGAGCGGATGGCTGGGGCTCTACAACGGAGAAGCACTTCCGGGGCAGCCTGTCCGGGTGTTCGCGGCACCCGACAACGGATCCAACGCCTACAGGCAGGTTGCCGTGGTCACGACGCACGCCGACGGTAGCTGGAGCGCGCGGGTGCCTCGCGGCCCGTCGAGGCTAATCGTCGCCGTCTACAACGGGTCCCTCACCACCGAGCCAGCGTTCTCGTCCCCGGTCCGCCTGCTCGTGCCGGCGAAGGTCCTGCTGAAGATCCGCCCGGCGCGTACCCGCTGGGGCGGCACGATCAGGATCAGCGGCCGGGTCCTCGGCGGCTACATCCCGGTGGGGAAGTTCCTGAGGCTGCGGATCGGGATCGCCGGGCTGAAGGAGACCGTCGGCATCCCCGACGTGAGCCCGCATGGCCGCTTCCACACCACCTGGACGTTCGCCTCCGGAAGCGGCGTCGTCCGCTACTGGTTCTCGGTGTCGACGCTTCGGGAGGCCGACTATCCATACATGCCCGCGTCATCGCCACGCGTGACGGTGACGGTGGGGCCAGGATAGCTGCACGTAATCTGCGTAATTAGTGATATGCTGCGCGTGCTGTGGCAGATCACGCGCAGCGATACCCGCAGAATCTCGCCCTCCGGCGCTGGCTCGGCTGGAGGTCGGAGGCGTGGCGGAGCGGGCGGCATGGTCGTTGAACTCGCCGCCGCCGCAGTCGTCTGCACGCGGTGCAGTGCGAGCGGCCGCACATGTCCCTCGTGTGTGCAGCGTCGGCGCCATGCCTGGTCGTTGGTGAACGAGCGTGGGGAGAGCTTTGAGAGCGCCGCCAGAGTCATGGGGCTCGACCCGGAGCGGGTGCGAGAGCTGGTCGCGTACGAATCCGATCGCCAGGAGCTTGAGCACTTCAAGTGCGACTCGATCCCGGTGGCGATGACCCGGGCGGTGATCGCGCAGACACTCGCCGATGACCCCGATCTCACCCTCGCGGACATCGCTCGCTGGCTTGACATGCGCCAGGCCGACTTCGAGCGGGCATTCCTTGGCAAGTGCAAGGGCGGGCGGCCGAAGGGCCGGGTGAATGTGACCAGCGCGAGCCGGCTGATGATCGCGCTTGGCCGCGCGCCCAACGAGCTGCCCGGCTGCTGAGCCGCACCCGGCAGGAAATCTGCGCAAGCAGACGGGGCCTCGCGCTTCGTAGCGCATACCTACCAGAGCAAGCCCCGCCGCATGGCGGCGGGCGGTTACGCCCATCGTCCAAGAAGGAGGTACCCGGATTGCTCGCTCATCATTTCCGCCGCGGTTTGCGCGCCGCGCTCGCGGCCGCGGTCGCGTCGCTCGTGCTCTTGCCGCTGGTCGACGTTGGCGCGTGCGTGCAGATCGTGATGAAGGCCGCGGGGATCCCCAAGAACGCATCGGGGCTCGGCGGGTTCGTCAACGGCGCGCACGCGCTGGTGACCCCGGCGCTGGTGATGGTGGCGGCGATCGCGCCGCTGGCGCTGATCGCCGGCGGATTGGTGCTGCTGTTCGGCGGCAGGCGGGGGATGCAGATCGTCGGCACCTCGCTCGGGGTGCTGTTGCTGCTGGGCAGCGTCACGGCGCTGATCGACTAGCGCGTGCCGGTGGCGCAGGTGAAAGCAGCCGAGGTCAAACGCTCGCGCGCCAGTCGTGCGGCTGGCTTCGCGCTCGATCGCCGGCGCCTTGCGATCATCGGCACTGCCGCGCTGCTTCTCGCGCTGCTGTGCTCGGCGCTAGAGCCGAGCTCCGCTCAGGCGTGGCTGCTCGGGCTGCCGAGCCCGGGGCAGGTGATCAGCGGCCTGCTCGGCGGGATCGGGCACGTGATCGGCGGCACGGTCGGGAAGCTGGCAGTTACGGCGTTCGACGCGATCATCCACGCGCTGTTCGCGCCGATCGCGCACTTCATCAACACCCGGCTGATCGGCTGGCTGGTCGCGGTGCCGGACTACGCGCCGCCCGGCTCGCACGTGGCGGCGACGGAGCGGACGGTGCTGGCGATGGCGGGCGCCGCGCTGGGGGCGGTGGCGACGATCTCGATCGCGCGCTTCTGGGCGGCAGGGCTGGCCGGAAGCGGCGCCTCGGCGCTCGAGGGACTGGCGCGGACGGTCGGGGCGGCGCTGTTCCTGCCGCTGTGGCCGTGGGTCTTCCACACCGCGGTCGCCCTTGCCAACGAAGCCAGCACTGGGCTGCTGGGCTCGGGAAGCGTGACGAAGACGAGCGCGAATCTGCTCGCGGTCGGGGTCGGCGCCGGGGTGGGCCTCGGGTTCCTCGGTGTGGGCCTGTTCGTGGCGATCGTGATGGCCGTGGTCGCGAGCGTGCTCTTCCTGGGGCTGCTGATGATGAAGGTGGTGTTGGCGATCTCGACCGTCCTGGTGTTCATCGGGATGCCGATCGCGATCTTGCTCTGGCCGGTGATCCCGTGGATCCCACGCGTGCTCGCGCGCGCGTTCTGTGTGTGCCTCGCGGTCCCGCTGGTGTGGTCGGTCTGCTTCGCCGCCAGCGGGGCGCTGCTCAACGACGGCCTTTTCCTCAAGGGTTCCTCCGGTCTCTTCGACGCGTTGCTCGAACCCTTGGTCGCGATCGCCCTGTTGTGGCTGATGCTGCTTCTGCCAACGCGGCTGGCGCAGATGGCGATGCTCGGAGCCGGTGCGGTCAGGGGCGGGTTCGTCTCCCGCGCGGTCAGCTATGCCGCCGGCTCGCAGCTGCGCGACGTCGGCCGGCAGCGTCTGCCGGGCTGGGCAGGCGGACAGTCGGGCGGGGGAGGCCAGCGTTCGAAGGAGACCGACTCGCGGCTCGGCGCTCGGCTGCGCGCGGAGAGCGTGTTGGCCGCGAGCAAGGCGGCGGGTGCCGGCGGCGCCGTGGCGGCCGGGGCGGGAGCAGCGGGCGCCGCGTCAAGCAAAGGAAGCGGGGGTTCAAATGGCTCTGCGAACGGCTCGGCGG
>Ga0102924_1004547_pt1 | contig 13912 bp, 12 predicted proteins | sample PaiPotPPM11metaG_FD_80116 | JGI IMG/M metagenome (GOLD analysis project Ga0102924, IMG submission 80116) | Iron sulfur acid spring bacterial and archeal communities from Banff, Canada, to study Microbial Dark Matter (Phase II) - Paint Pots PPM... ... | reverse complement strand
CTTGCCTGCTGGTCTTCCTGCCAGTTAGCGCTGAGAAGTTGGTAAAGCCGATCGCATTCCATACCGATCACTCTCGATCATTTACTCTCGCAGCGAGCGCAGCGCGCAGATGATTTCAGGATTTTTTCGCAACTCACCCAAAGCGCGGCACTTCCATACATAAATCTGCTGTATTGACACCCCCCAGCGCCGTGACATTTCCCCTTCATCCAGGCCGACAAGGTACAGGTTCAGTAATACATCCCGATAACGCGGGTTATGTAACGATAGAATAGCATCTTTGAGTGCTTGTTGCAACTCCATATCCAATACCTCGTCCAGTGGATCATGATTGCAGGGATCAACAAACCCGAAGTGCTCAACAGACTTCTCCAACTGATCTTCTAACTGCGCCTCTAAAGACACATACCTGCCCCTCTCGCGTCGCGTTTTTTGGACAAACAAATGAGCATGGCGTACCAGAATCGTCTGTGACCATTTGAGAAACGCCGCTGGATCAGTGGGACCGGCAGCCGGCTCCCTTCTATATCCTCGCTGCATATCCAGCAGCGTCTCTTGCAGAATTTCATCAATAGCATAGCCGGCATCGGCCAGGGCGGCGGCATAGCGGGTACGCTGCAGCGATATCCTCAGAAGCCTGATCAGGATCGTACTGGCGCGTTCGTGTACCTGTGGATCGGGCGATTGCCATGCTCTACAGAGGGCGTGGCTGCATTCTCGCTGGGCGATGCGCCTCAACAATTCCGGCGCAGGCTCGGTTTCCTGCTGCTGCTCCCACTGCAATCGGATATGCGCTACCAAAATCTCTGCCGAAAGGATACCGGGCGCGTAGGACTGGATCGCATCGATTGCCGCTTTACGGAATTCCTCTTCTAATGCTGACTTCTGCTCGATCACTAATAGACCTCCATCTGCTTGCAGACAACGAAGATTTATATATAGTCATTCTCTAAATAAGATATTACCATATTCACTTCTGTTTTTGCAAGTATTTCTGTGCCTTTGCAAGAATTCCGGAGCTGGCTCACACCTACATTGATAGACGGGAAAGCTATCCCGAATGTAAAAAAGGCAGGCTTGATCTGCTCACCAGCTCATGAGAAGGAGAAACACACTTCAATGGCACTCACACTCAAACGCGCCTGGCTCATCATCGTTCTGGCGCTTGGCCTGCTGGCCGGCCTGGTTGGCTGGACGGTCAGGATGGAAGCGCCGGCGACTGCTCACCCGACGCGCATTCAGACCTCGCACCAGCTCGCCTGGTACTGCCCGCCGCCGCCCTATAGCTGCTTCTAGGCGCAAAAAAGTGGTATACCAGGCGAAAAACCTGGTATACCACTTTTTTATCGTCTCAGGCGCAAAGATCCGCGGCGACGGCGGCAAGAATCGTTGCACATTGCTCCACTTGCGCAAGATCAGACCATTCGACAACAGCATGAGCGCCCGCGCCGCCGGGGCCAAAGACGACCGTGGGAATACCCGCGGCGGCGAGCAGCGCCGAATCCATCCAATACGGTGAGCCGCCAGACCCAGGCTCATGTCCCAGCGCCGCGCTCACGTGACGCCACAGCGCCTGCACAATCGACTCATCCTCAGAAACCTCGAATGGCTCGCGGACAAGGCCCGTTTGCATGGTTGCCTGAAAAGCCGGATCGGTCGCGGCAATGCTGGCGAAAATGGTGGAAAGTTCGGCCTCAAGCAGCGCCAGCGTCTCGCCCGGAACGGTGCGCCGCTCAACGGAGAGCCGGCACCGCTCCGGATAGCTCGACCACTCCTGTCCGCCCTCGATCAGCGCCGCGTGGACGGAGCCGCTTCCCAGCAGGCGATGGGTTATACCGAAAGAGCGCAGCCCTTGTTCCAACATTTCCAATCCCACGAGAACCCTGCCCATCTTCACAATCGCATCGACGCCGACATCAGGCAGGGAGCCATGCGCCGCGATTCCAGTCGTCTCCACTGTAAACCAGGCAAAGCCTTTATGAGCCGTGCAAATCTCCAGTTCGGTCGGTTCGGTCACGATGGCAGCGTCGGCCCTCCAGTGTTTGACAATGGACTCCGTGCCGATACTGGCGTACTCTTCATCGACCACCGCTGTGACGATGACGTCGCCGCGCAGGCGCAGTTGCTTTGCCCTGGCACCCGCCGCCATGATGGCAGCCAGCCCGCCTTTCATATCGTAAGCGCCGCGCCCATAGAGCCGGTTATCCGCGATCACGGGATCATACGGGCGTTCCATGCCCGCCACGCCGACGGTATCCATGTGGGCGTTGAGCAGGAGAGATCGACCACCGCCGCTGCCGCGCGCAATGCCGATCACGTTCGGACGCCCCGGCGCGGCCTCCTCAAGCGTGACCTCCAGGCCCGCTCGCTCCAGCCAGTCCGCTACAAAACGCGCAATATTCCCCTCACCTGCTCCTCCGGCAACCAGGTCGGGGTTGACCGAATCAATGGCGACGAGACGGCGCAACAGTTCGACGGTTTCGCTCATAGCTCACATCCTTCTCTTGAAAAGCATCCGTTCACGATACAAAGAACAACAGCGCCACCGAAATGACCAGGTAAACTACCGGCGCGCCGATCACCAGGGCGATGCGCGTACTGCGCGGTATCTGCGAGCGAGCCAGCAAATAATAGGCAATGGGGCCAAGCACAGGGATCAGGAAGACCAGCGCCATCCAGCCGATGCGCGCCCAGCCGCTCAGCTTGTCGCGGCGCACGATATCCCAGGTCGCGACGCTGAGCCAGGCAGCATAAAGCGCCAGCGGCAGGTAGTACAGGTAAAAGCCCAGGATTACCTCGAAAAAGGGCGTCGCCAGCCCCAGGCCGCCCAGCGTGATGCCGGGGGCGATAGTCGTTACGGTGTCCGTCATATCCAGTTGCGTCCCTTCTATGCTGGTAAATATTCCTTGCGGGTTGACAGTGGTGTCCGGCATACCGGGCTGCCCGGCGGGAGCAGAAACCGTGCGCCAATCGCGCGGTTTGAAACGGCCCAGGTTGGCGTGCGCGAAATGATCGAGCAGCACGGCGGTGACGCTGGGATCGCCAGCGCCCGCGCGCGCGAAGAGCGAGCCGCAAGCATGGGTAAACTGCAAGAACGGCGGAGACGTGCGCCCGACTGTGTTGTTGGAGAAGCAATTGTCGCCCGCCGAAAGGGCTGACAGCGCCAGGTCGGCCACGCCGGAATTGGTGATCACGTTGTTTTCGACGACGTTGCCGCTCGGCTCCCAGAGGTTCTTATCGATATTGGGAACGATCAGGATGCCGTAGTAGATATGCCCGTTGATGCGATTGTTCATGATGTGGTTATCGTTGCCGCCGCCGATGACGATGCCGTTGCCGATAGTGGGGTACTCCAGCGGAAACGCGGGAGCATTGTAGTTGTTGTTGTTTTCCACGAGATTGTTGACGATGGTGGTGTCATATTCCGGAGGGTTCGGCTCGGAATCGAGCGTGTTGGGAGCGATGCCGGACATATTGTCGCGCCAGATCGAATGTTCGATGATGAGATTGCCGCCCGCGTTCGTGCCGGAATAGCCCAGGGCGTTATCCTCCGAGATCACGTTGGTGATGATGGCGTTGCAGGGGTGGCAATAGCCGATATAGAAGCCGGAGTCCGGCTGACCGACAGCGAGATCGTGATCGAATTGTCCATTGATCGAGTCATAGACATAGATACCATAATCGCCGTTGGCGTAGGCCGTCAGGTAGCTGCCGCGATAGCCGCTCACGCCCGTCCAGAAGAAGCCGTTGCCGACGAAATGGCGGGCCGTCATATTCTCGACAACCACGTCATTCGCCAGCGCCTCCACGCCATCCACGCGCTTGAAATCGCCATCGAGGATCACGCCGTTGCGATCCGCGCCGCGCAGCGTCAGGTGCGGCGTCTTCACGGTGATCGACTCGTGATACACGCCCGGAGCGATCATGATCAGATCATAGGGTTTGGCAGCATTAACGGCGGCCTGGATGGTCGGATACTGGCCCGGAACCTGCAAAATCGCGGCGGGCGGACCTGCCGTGTCAGTCGTTGCGCCTGACGTACCCCAACCGGAGTCCGTGGAAGAATTGCTGTAGGTGAAATAGCCGCCCGACACCGGAACGGGCGGCGTTGTGCCGCAAGCAGCGAGCAGGATGACAGCACACGCGAGCAGGGTGAAGAGAGCGAGTCGCGGCAGCAAGGGAAGGGATGTCCGGCAAGGATGATGATACCGCCTTTGCGCAAGCATGATGCTTTCCTCCTTCATCCGACGCCGAACTTCTGCCGCACCTGCACCACATTGGCGAGCAGCGAGGGCGCGTCGGGTTTGCTGCCGAAGATACGCTCGCGGCGCTGCTGACCGGCGGCGATGTCGAACATGGCATCGGCGGCGGTGCGGCCCTGGGCCATGAGGTGCGCGCCTAAAGCGCTGATCATGGCGGTTGAGAAGGACGAGCCGCACCAATCGGCCCAGCCAGAGGTGTTTTGCTCGCCCTCTGGAAATGTTGGGGAAATGTAGAGACCGCGCACGGCGTCCGGCAGGCCGATCTCGTCCAGCGCGCCCGTGTGATCGCCGCCGAACGCGGCGATACCCGTCAGCGCGGGCAGCATATTCGCGGCGTTGGCAAAGAGAGACGGCTCGAAGCGGCCGTTGACCGACGTCACGCTCAAGACGGATTCGTAGCGGGCGGGCGAGCGCGGCGGGCCGGGCAGCTCGCCGCGCTGGTTAGCATAAAGCGAGTCGTTGCCTGCCGCCGCGACGACCAGCGCACCCGACTCGTGCAGGCATTCGAAGAGCAGTCGCAGTCCTTCTTCGATGTGTTGCAGCGCGCGGATCGGCTCCCATAACTGCTTGCCCGGCCACAGGTTATCATAAAACCACAGGTAGGGCAGGCGGCGCAGCGGCGGCATGAGCGTCACGCTGAGATTGATCACCAGGCGTGCAAGCGTGCCGCCGAAAAGTTCGGCTTCAAGATCGGTCAGCACGGCAAAGAGGTTGTAAAGGTCGCCGCCTCCATAATCATTGAGGACGCGAATCAGGCGGATCCGCGCCTGAGGAGCGAGGTCGCGCACGATGCCCGCGACGAAGAGGCCATGATCGGGCATGAAGAAGTAGCGGGCATTGTTGGCCGCGTCGCGTCCTGTGGAGACATCGTTGGTGATGTAATAGCGGCGGTCATAGTCGATCTCGAACGAGCCATCATTGTTGCGCAAGCTGGCGGCGAGACGCTGCAAGAGCCAGTTGCGGCGCAGTTCGGGACGCAGAGCGGCGCTGCGCAGGCGATCGGGATGATGCGCAGTATCGAGGATAGCTACCGTCACCTCCGCGGCATCCTGGGACGCTAGCGGTATTCCAGGCTCGGCGAACGAGAGATGCCAGCCAGGAGGCACGTTGCTGGCGATGCCCGCCAACTCGATGAGTGGCGCGGGTTTCGGCGGCAAGGCCGGGCCGCCAGGAGTATAAAAAGTCGGAGCCGCGATTACCAGCCAGTTGGGCATGGCTGAAACAAGACTGAGTCCGCCTTGCGCCAGTTCTTCCAGATGCTCTTGTAAAAAGGACAACGTCATCGGTGCGGGATCTGGTATGGCGGGGTCGGCATGGCGCACGTGAAAAAAGATTGCGGCGAAGGGACTGCGGCGATGCAAGCCAAAAAGAAAAGCCCGGCGGCGCACCGGGGGCATTGTGGAATCGCGCCATCGTCCAGACGTCCCGTATGGCTCCAGGTGAAGTTGATGCTGCGCGAGAACGGCATTCAGTTGCGAGCGTACCTGCTCAACCAGCACATCCACCTCGCCATTAGCCGGACGCCGCGGCAACCGCACTACCGCCACCATTTCTCCAGGAATCCAGTAAAAAATTTCTCTGGGAATGCCGAGCATTCCAGTAGCACTACGAGACATATCTACGTTTCCTTGTTTGATAAGACGGCGCGGTCACGTCGGGCTTGATCGATAAATTGACTTTTACTCAAATTATAGCTCAACGGATGCGCATATGACAACCTTGTATCAGGGTTATTGCAAGAACAGGCGATATGAGGATACCATGCTAGTAAGGGCGAGAATGAGGCTTACAAGTAAATAAGGCTTATAAGTAAAAGAAAAATCTTTTCTGCGGTGGGTACACGAACTTCTACTTCGTAGGCCCGAAAAACGTTGCTACCGTCACGTTCCAATGCGGATGAGCATCTCTCAGTAAGCCTGTGGTTTCAGTTGGGGTGGTCAGACCATCGCCCGCTATGCCAGGCATAGCGGGCGATTTTCATGGGAGTTCCCACGCCTATTCTTGCAACAGCCCTGAACCCTGTACCCACTCCACTCATTGGCCTGGTGATATAATCAGGACGATGTCTGTACAACGGATTGGAGGGCAATAAATTCTTATGGCAGAGAAAACAGAAACAGGCAATGGGCAACCAGGATTGAAGATCATCGGCGCCGGATTCGGACGAACAGGAACCATGTCGCTCAAAGCTGCACTCGAAGAACTTGGTTTCGGTCCCTGCTATCACATGTCCGAAGTATTTCAGCATCCTGACCACGTTGCCTACTGGCAAGCTGCAGCCAGCGGAAAAACGATCAACTGGAACGCGATCTTCGCAAACTATCAGTCCGCCGTCGATTGGCCGAGTTGCGCATTCTACGAAGAACTTATGCGTGCCTACCCCAACGCGAAGATTCTGCTCACCGTGCGCGATCCTGAAAGCTGGTACGAGAGCGTCAGCAACACGATCTACCAGATACATCACCGGGTCGGCGTTTCCCCTCTGTCGCGTATACTGTCCTATCCCAGTAAAATACTCATAACAACGGTCCAACCTCACATGAAGCATACCTTCCGCATGCAGACTGCCGTTATTTGGGATGGCACATTCGCCGGCAACTTCGAGGACAAATCGTATGCCATCGCCGTCTTTAACCGGCATATTCAAGAGGTCAGGCAGAAAGCCTCGTCTGACAGACTCCTGGTCTACAATGTGAAAGAGGGCTGGGAGCCGTTATGCGCGTTCCTCGGTGTTGCTGTGCCTGAAGACAAGCCGTTTCCCCGCTTAAACGACCGTGACAACTTTCTCGGTACCAGGAGAATACAACAAGCCGAACGGCTTGCCGGGACTTTTCTCCTCTCGCTGCTAGCAAGCGTGCTGATCGCCCTCCTGCTCTTCGCCCACCGAAAACGCGAGTGAGGCCGGGTGCGCCAAAGCTATTGACAAATCGCTAAGGGCAAGGTATGATAAGGGCCGTAACGAGGCGCATTCGTCTAGTGGTCCAGGACATCGCCCTCTCAAGGCGGAGACCGCGGGTTCGAATCCCGCATGCGCTACCCAGGACACCAAATAACACGTCTCAAGTCCCTTCACAAGCGGCTTGAGACGTTTCGTTTATTCAGGCATAGCGCAAAATGTAGCAACCCGCTCACTCAACCGTTCTGATCACCTTCGGTGCTTTTCGGCAGCTTGAGAGCATCATTCAACTTGCTCATGGCATCTTGCTGCATACCCGGCAACACATGGGAGTAGATATCCATCGTCATGCTAAAGAGAAGTATTTCCATGCCAGACACAACCATACCTGAAACTTACTGCCACTATCCCGACTGTGCTGCGCCTGTCGTCAAGAGATGTAGGAAATGCCATCACAGATTGATTCCACTCTCAACCTATCAAGCGAGTAGATGAGTGGTCTCGTGATGAAATCATAACGCCGCTTGCTTGATTCTCAACCACAAGTTTACCTCTTCGCCACTGACTCTTCACGCTCGCGTGTTAGACTCCCATACATAGACATATCGTAATGTACTTGTAGTAGCCCGACCCTTGCAGATACCGTTTGCCCTTCAGGCAGCGTAGAGGAGATTATCTTGTCACCGATCACACTCCCGTCACCGCTTCATCAACCATCTCGAAGCATCTCTTCATTTTTCCTGTTGAGCAGTCTTGCTCTTGTCCTGTTGAGCAGTCTCTTCTCGGCTCTATCAGGCAGTCATCCTGTTGCAAATCCATTTTCACAACGGCCGCACCCCGCCTTACTACTGTCATCTAGAAGTGCGCATCTATGCAGCCGTGCCGGCGTGACGAAGAATGCTGATGGGAGTTATCATTTTTCCTGGCTGCATGTTGATGGCAAGACAGGCTACCTTGTGGATGAGCAAAATTGCATCGTAGATTTACGCGGATTCGATACTGCAGGGACAGAGTTTGGCGATGGTGTGAGCGGTTTTACCGGCTTAACCTCCCAGAGGCTGAGCTGGTTTAACAGCCTGTTTAAGATGAATTACATCCGTCTCAATCTCAATGTCGGCTGGTGGAATACGAATGTTTATGTTCCCAATGCCCAGATGCACTACCAGGCCTGGATTCAACAATGGATTGCATGGGCAGAAGAGAACGGAGATTATGTCTTGCTCACGAGAACAAACGAGTATACGATTCCTCCATGTGGAGGCAGTATCACGACTTGTCCTTCACAAGCAGAGCCATCAGATATCGATGACGCGGAGCCGCAGGTGCAATTCAATACAGGGCATCTCCTTGATCAGACTCTCGCCTTCTGGAAGAGTATCACGTCCCTGTACAAGAATGATCCGGCAATATTGTATGATGACTGGAATGAACTGCACGATCTGAATGCCCGGTCGTGGCGCGCGGTGCAGGTAACACTGATCACCACTATTCGTTCCATCAATCCACGCTCACTGATTATGCTTGGCAGTAATGACTGGAATAATACGATCGACCCGCTGATCGATGGGGAAGTACCCGACCTTCTTTATCCTAATCTCGTGTATGACTGGCACATTTACGATGGGAAGTCAGGAACCTGGGATGGGTTACCGTGCCAGCAGGGAAACAGTTATATGTGGGCGCATTGGGGAGCTGAATCAAGCAGGCAGTTTTCCTTTGCCCAGAGCCACGGTCATGGAGCAGTGATCAACGAATGGGGCGGATGCCTTGATGATCCCAATTATAATGCAGCACTCTCAAGCTATGCCGCAAGCCATCATATAGGTATGGCCTACTATACCGCCAGTAATGTGGTAAACGGCTCTTGGACTGCTCTGATTCAAAATGGTCTGCTTGCCCAGGCAGCCTATAACGAGTTTGGACCAAAAGGCGTCTTTACCCCTGAAAACTGACGTGGCGTGTTTGCAGTTGTCTCCATGATGCTTGATTACCTTTCTTGGACAGCGTTCTGGGTCCAGTGGCCGTAGTTTTTATCAAGTTCCCTTTGTTTATTGTTCAGGCCATCGGCATACATGTATGCATCATGGTGCATGCTAAACGAACGAACAATGCGATCATCGGGTCCTGGCTCGCCGTCCGCGGACGTATACTCCCGCACCAAAAAAACTTGCTCGGTGAGACGTTGCACATAGTAGCGGTCACCCATCATCGTGACACCTCCGGCGTTACCTGACAAGAGGAATCAAGTAGCGTTTGCTTGCTTGCATTTTGTTTCATCCTCTTACCTCAGCACGCACAGACCCGCGTACATCGTCCTCGTTGAAGTTTGTCCCACTGAGGTCTACCCCGGACAAGTTCGCTTCATCGAATATCGCTTTACTGAGGATGGCTCCCTCCAGGTCTGCGCCGCGCAGATCTGCTTTGCCGAGATCTGCGCCTTTCAGATTCGCGCGGCAGAGGGTGGCGCCGCGCAAGTCAACCCAGCGCAGGCACGCCTTCAGCAGGCTGGCATCGCTCAGATTGGCGCCCCGTAGATCCGCATTGCGCAGATCCGCCTCCTGCAGATTGGCCTCTCGTAGATCCGCCTCCTGCAAATTGGCCTCGGTAAGATCTACCCCACGGAAGTCAACTCCGCGCAGATCAGCCCCGTGGAGATCTGCCCCATGCAGATCTGGCTCTAAAGCCTGTACCTCAGCATATTCTTGTCGCCACGAATTCCAGCGAGTCTTCCCTGCTGACAGAAGATCTAGTTCTTTCTGACTTGCCATAAAGTTCACTTTCTTAGACAGACACTAAAGACAAACACTATCATTAGACGCGATCATTGTATTGGTTGCGTTTCTTTGTTTGCGCTCGCCTCGCGGCCCGGTGATGATAGGTCATGTAGCCAAAAGCCCCGGCAAAGATTACGATAGCGAGTAAAACAAGGATATATGGTGGCATCGTGATATCCATTTCTCTGTTATCCCTGCCTGGTTCTTTCTGAAAATTGGGAACGATAAGCAAGGAAAGAGGAGTATTCCATGAGATGCTTGTACACATGAGGAACATGGGTTTGGTGTCATAACTCACGAGAATACTTAGGAGACATTCTTAGTATACACTATGTTCTACAAAAATGCAACTTTTTATGCAGATTTTTCGTAATTGTTTATATAGATAAAAATGAAAAAGTTTCTTCTCAGGGCAGATCAGTGGGTATCCTCGCTAGCACGGCTCTCTCTCCGTATTGATGTTTTACCCTGCTCTCAAAAATGAGCGTTGATACTGAAACTGAAACAAATGACGCTTCATTTCCCTCTTATCCACAATGCCTCTTTCGGAAGGCAATTAATTTGAAAGGAAATTTTGTGTGAACAATAGAAGTTCTAGCCCGTTGGCTCTCCCAGGCAATGATCTGGCGTATCCTTCATTGACCCGTTCTCCGCAAGAGACACCAAAGGGCGACTTTGCCGAATTAAAGCAGCTTCTAAAAAAGCAAGGGCTGCTGGACAAGCAGCCAGTCTACTACACGTACCGTATCGCTCTTCTCTTCGGTTTGCTCGTACTGGGGGCGGTCTTCCTGCTGGAGGTACACGTTTTCTGGCTGCAACTCTTGAATGCGGTCTACCTCGCATTCGTCTTTGCCCAGATTGGCTTGCTGGGCCATGAAGCTGGACATCGTCAGATGTTTCACAGTTTATGGAAACACGATCTCGTGAGCCTATTGGGAGGAAATCTCCTGATCGGCATGAGTTATGCCTGGTGGGTAGATAAGCATAACCGCCACCATAGCCATCCCAACGAAGTGGATATGGACCCTGACATTGAGATTCCCTTTCTCGAATTCACCGGCATGGAAAATGTAGAAAAGATGGGGAAGTTCAGACAGTTTCTCGTGAAGTACCAGGCGTCAATCTTTTTCCCGGCGCTGATGACGGTGGCAATTGGGCTTCAAGTCAACAGCGTCAAGTTCCTGGCGCGAGCAAAGGCAAGGTATCGCGCCCTTGAATTGTTCCTGATGGCGGCTCACTTCCTGCTGTACTTTGCCTTCGTGTTCTATTGTTTGCCGTTCTGGCAAGCAATCATCTTTGTGGTCATTCACCAGGCGCTGACAGGGTTGTACCTCGGCGCGATTTTCGCCCCGAATCACAAAGGGATGCCTGTCCTGGAAAAAGGCAGCCACATGGACTTCTTACACCGCCAGGTGATAACTTCTCGCAATATTCATGCTCACCCATTGACCGATTTCTGGTACGGCGGGCTGAATTATCAGATTGAGCATCATCTGTTTCCGAGTATGGCGCGCAACAAGCTGAAAGAAGCGCAGCCCATCATTAAAACCTTTTGCCAGGAGCGTGTCATCCCTTATCACGAGACGAATGTCCTACGCTCCTTTGCAGAGATACTCCAACATCTGCATCACATCGGTAAGCCGCTGCGCAGATCGCACCTCGCCAGGGTAAATACCATGTAGAAATTGGAAATCTGTCGTGATGGGCCGCAGCTGCGGCCCATCACGACAGATTTCCAATTTCTACATGGCTCCCCGCCCTTTCCTCAATGCCAGGCCAAACAACTGACAAAACGCTGCGGCCTCTCCGTTTAATTAGGTGAAGGCCGTAGTACTTTTTTGGCAGGCGCGGCAAAGAAGTTGCAGTTTGCCGCTATGGCTATGTTATACTAGCCAGCATAGAGTTCGATGAACGCGATCTGACGTTCCTCATAGGCATCGTAATAAGCATCATAGGCGTCAGAGAAATAATCTACTAACGTTACGGGGATAACTTAAAACATATGCGATTACCATTCCTCAAACACCCATCAAAGCCATATGCGCTCTCTCTGTACATCAAATGCGGGTCGCTGCTCCTGCTCTTCCTGTTCAGCGTGCTCGTCGTGGCTTGCGGCAGCAACGCGAGCGGCGTCGGCCTGGGTCAACCACTGGTGACAGTGACCGTCAATCTAAATGGCAGCTCTCCGACCCCTCCTCTCCAGCCCTATTATTGCACGGCCTGGGTCACAAATACATCGCCAGGAATCAATAGCGGCGGTGTTGTCCCTGTGTATGCAAAATTTGTGCAGGTGGTTAATGGTAATCCCCAGGGCGTCGACCAGGCCTCCGCCGTCGCGGATGTGCAATGGGCCGATGGCAGCGTCGTTACCGTCAACGCGACAACCACGGCGGACGGGTTGGCCGTTTTCCCCGTTTCTATTGCCAACCGGGTAGCCGATGTTGGGCGCTTTAGCTTCGTAACCGTCACGTTCTCCAAGGCGGGCTATCCCAATTGTGCCGTCAAAGGCAATCAGGCGGCGTTCTTTGTGCTTGTCTACTCGACGCCAATAGTCACATCCACATCCAACCCATCGCTCACGCCAACCCCCACCGGGATAACATGCATAACGCCGGGCGCTGCGCCGGGCAACCTACCCCTGAAGAAAACGCCGACGCCAACCCCGTCACCAACTCCATGCGGCTAAACTGAGATGGAACCGGAATGCTGTAGGGGCGTGGGCTTGCCCCGCCCTAGTGAGCAACGCAAAACTCCAACCGTTTTTTGGCGGGGCAAGCCCACGCCCCTACGGGTTTAGGTCATTTTCCCCCGCCAGCATGAAGAACCTCGGTTTAACGCCCCTTGCAATTTGGCCCCATTCCCTGCATAATTGCAATGAGAGGGCTTTAGTGAAGCGAATTGCTGGAAATACCGTCATTACTGGTGATCCATGCTGCAAGAACATCTTCGAGAAGGGAGATACCATATGTTGACGCCGGACGATGCTGCCGATACCACGGGCGCAATCGAACGCTTACCGCGCCGTTTTAACCACCGTGACTATCTTGCCGGACGCCGACAACAGATCTTACAGCAGAAGCAAACTGAGGCGCTGCCGGCGCTGCCTGGAGACGGCTCGCAAGGGAAAACCATGCTGCGCCAGCTTATCGTGCTGCGCGAAGAACACATACACCTGCAACAGCAGCTAGCTGACGCCGAAGAGGAACTAGAAACCATCCACAGCGGCCATCTCCAGGAGATCACAAACTACCAGGAGCATATCAAGGGATTGATTGCAGAACGGGACAAGCTGCAAGAGCAATATTTGCAGGCGGAGCAACTCTATCAAGAACTGGATTACAAATTTCAGAACGCCGTCGAAGAAGAAGCCTTCAAGATGCTCACCTCGGCCACGCGCACGGCTGAACTCCCGCCCGTTAGTGACGCGCCGACCGTTCAGGAGGATATCAGGAAAACCGTCAAGCTGCATATTCGGCAGGTCGAAGATCAGCATATCGCCCAGGCTCTTTACCTCGCGCGCCAGGCGCAGCGCAAGGCCGCTCTCCTGGAAGAAGAGTTGGCACGCGAACGCCAGCAGAACGCCCAGGAGCGTGAGAAGCTTTACACCATGCAAACCACGCTGCGCGAGCAGGCCGCGCACCGCAAACGGACGATAGACGCCCATTTTCGCGCGAAATTTGCCGCGAAAACGCTCCTCTTTGCGTCTCTCCTGTTACTGCCGCTCGTCCTTTTCCAAATTCTCCTGACAGCAGAATTGCATGTCTACGTCATCCTTGCACTCATTGAGTCTTTTTTCCTATGCGTACTCTGCGGGAGCATCATTGTCTCTCTCCGCTCATCGCTGAGAAAGATTGCCACAAGCGTGCCGCATAAGAAAGCGGGAACAGATTGAGCGTTCAGGGCAAGATTGCATAAGTATCTTCCAGGCGACAGAAATGTCGTATATTGTAGTGACTCCCCTTGTGGGAGTCAGGCTACAT
>Ga0102924_1004546_pt1 | contig 13914 bp, 10 predicted proteins | sample PaiPotPPM11metaG_FD_80116 | JGI IMG/M metagenome (GOLD analysis project Ga0102924, IMG submission 80116) | Iron sulfur acid spring bacterial and archeal communities from Banff, Canada, to study Microbial Dark Matter (Phase II) - Paint Pots PPM... ... | reverse complement strand
TCGACCTGGCGCTCGAGCACCTCCTGCTCGCGCGAAGTGCTGCCGCGCAAGCGAAGGAGCTGGAGCGCAGTGAGCATCGGCGAGAGAGGATTTCGGAGCTCATGGCCGAGCATTGCGAGAAACTCGTCCTTGGTGCGGCTCGCCGTTTCGGCTGTGCGACGTGCGCTTTCGAGCTGGTCGCGGGCGAGGACCTGATCGGTCACGTCGAGCGCCATCGTCACGTGCCCCTGGGGTTCGCCGTGTTCGTCGGTCAGCGGCTGCAGGACGACGTGGAAGTAATGCTGCGAGCGAACGCCGTTCGTCACGAGCGCGAGCGGCACATCACGGGCGACAATCGATTCGCCGGCGAGCGCACGGTCGTGCCAATCGAGGATGCCTTGCTCGCGGAGCTCGGGGACCGCGTCGGCGAGGCGTTGGCCTGCCGGCAACGGGCGCCCCACGAGCGCTTCCCACTTCTCATTCGCGAGGACGATACGATGCTCCGGGCCTTCGAAGACGCCGATGGGGAATGGCGCCTGCCGGAAGATCGTTTGCAGCTTCGCGCGCTCCGCCTCCGCTTGCGCGCGGAGCTCCGCGAGCTGGAGGTGGAGCGCCACGCGCGCGACGAGCTCGCGGGCCGAGAATGGCTTGACGATGTAATCATCGGCGCCGGCCTCCACGCCATGGACGCGCGCCTCCTCACCCGCCCGTGCGGACAACATGATGACGGGAATGGTCCGCGTGCGCGGATCGGCACGGAGATGCTCGAGGAGCCCGAATCCGTCGAGCTCCGGCATCATCACGTCGGTGAGCACGAGGTCGGGCGACGTCTCCAGGGCCGCTGCGAGAGCCTGTCGTCCGTTGGCGACCGAGCGCACCGTCCATCGGGGAGAGAGCAGGCGCGCGACGTACTCGCGCATGTCGGCGTTGTCGTCCGCGAGGAGAATCGTGCGCGCGCGGGCTCCGTCGGCAGGTGCGGCATCCCTCGGACCCGCGGTGTCCAACATCCAACGCCCTGCTTCGGTCACATACGCGGCGCTCGTCGTCCCGTTCGATCTGACCTGGGACGTCGACAGGACGCGGTCCTTCGGCAGATGGTCGCGCCCGCGCGGCACCGTCACGGTGAAGGTTGTTCCCTTCCCGACAACGCTGGTGACAGCCACGTTGCCGCCGTGCATCTTCACGAGCTCGTTCACGAGGGCAAGCCCGATTCCGGAGCCCTCGAAGCTGCGTGCGCGGCTCCCCTGGACGCGATGAAACCGATCGAAGATGCGCGGCAGCTCCTCGGCAGGGATTCCGACGCCGGTGTCGCTCACCTCGAGAACGACCGCGGCCGCCTCGGCCCGTAGGCGGACGACGATACTCCCCTCGAACGTGAATTTGAGCGCGTTCGAGAGCAGATTGAAGACGATCTTCTCCCAAATCTCCGGGTCGACGAAGACCGGTTCGCCGAGCGCGGAGCAGTCGACTTCGAAGCGCAGCCCCGCGCGCTCGATGGCGGAGCGAAAGGTGCTGGCGAGATCGCCCGTCAACGCAGCGACGTCCGTGGGCTCGAATGACGCCCGAGCGCGGCCTGCTTCCATACGCGCGAAGTCGAGCAGCGTGTTGACGAGCTTCAAAAGGCGTAGCTCGTTCCGGTAGACCGACTCGAGCGCCTCGCCCGCGAGGGCGCGGTCCGGCGAGCGAAGTGCATCCTCCGTCTGCCCCAGCATGAGCGTCAGAGGCGTTCGAAACTCGTGGCTGACGTTGCTGAAGAACGCGGTTTTCGCTCGATCGATCTCGGCGAGCGCCTCGGCGCGTCTGCGCTCCTCCTCGTGCGCGACGGCGTTAGAGACGTTGTTGCCAACATGGTGCGCGAGCATGACCAGGAACTGGCGATACGACGCGTCGAGTTCGAGGCGGGGGCTCGCGCCGATGACGAGGAATCCGTGCGGGCGCGATGGGTCCGCGCTCGGAAGCGCGAGCACGACCGCCGTATGGACGGCATCGGGCCAGACGCCGCTCTGGATGGCCGGATAGCGCTGTTCGAGGCCCGGCACCACGCAACCGTCGGGCGAGCCGATCGCTTCGGCGAACGGCCACCCTCCCGAGGCAAGCGGACACTGCATCGGCGCCGCCGGGTGCCCCTCGGGGAGACCCCAAGAAGCCATGAGCGTCGCCTCGTCCCCGCATGCGGAATAGAGCGCTCCGAAGGGCACATCGTGACGGTTGGCGCCGGCGATCTGCGCGGACAACATGAACGCCTCCCGCACGTGGGCGGCCCGGCTCGACGCCTCCGCGAGCTCGCGCAAGGTCTTCAGGCGCCGCTCGCCCACCACGCGTGCGGTCGTCTCGATGACCGACGTGAACACGCCGCCGACACCGCCGCTCTCGTCGGTGATCGGGCTGTACGACCACGTCAGGTATGTCTCTTCTGCGAATCCCTTGCGCCGCAGGATAAGGAGCTCGTCGTTCGACCACGTCGTCTCGCCGCGCGTGGTGACGGCGTCGAACATGGGCCCAATGACGTCCCAAACCTCGCCCCACGCCTCGAACCCAGTCTTGCCGAGTACGTCGGGGTGCTTGTTCGCAAAGATGGGGACGTACGCGTCGTTGTATAGGACGCACAGCTCGGGTCCCCAGAAGATGATCATCGGGAAGCGCGACGACAGGACGATGCTGAGAGCCGTCTTCAAGCTTTGCGGCCAGTCGCTACGCGGACCAAGCCGCGTCTGCGACCAGTCCTTGGCGCGTATGAGCGCCTCCATCTCGCCTCCGGTCGCCGGGTACACGATCGTCGCGGCGCGATCGGCCACCGCGCCCGCAGGATCCGGACGGGCTCCACGGGGGCCTGAATTCGTCACGTCCGTCGTGGCTTGACCACCGACTCGTGATGCCGTCACGAGACCGACCCTCCCGGCGTCGCCGCGGAGCGACAGCACAGCTTCGAGACCGTATCGACGATGTTGTCCAGCCGGAGTGGCTTGCGAAACGTCGTCCGGCCGGCGGGCGCCCGGGTCGTATCCGACGTCACGATGACGACGGGAATCGTGGCCAATCGAGCCTCCGCCCCCATGGCCTCGAGCAGCTCCTGGCCGCTCATCTCCGGCATGATGAGGTCGAGGATGATCGCGCACACGTGGCCGATCTTCGCGAGCTGGTCCAGCGCCTCACGACCGTTCGAAGCCACTTCGACGGCGAACCCTTCGTCTTCGAGCACGTCCCTGAGAGTGTCGCGAGTGGCAATTTCGTCGTCGACGATGAGGACTTTCATGGAACCGCTTTCAACCGTCGTCCCGATGATCGGGGGAGCACGACGGCGAAGCGCGTCTCTCCGTCCCGCGACGATGCGTGAATCGCGCCACCGTGCGCGACGACGATTTGCTTCGAGATGAAGAGCCCGAGGCCGAGGCCGTTCGCGTTGGTCCGCTTGTTCTCCGTGCCGCGGAAAGGTTCGAAGAGATTCGGCAGGAGGCTCTCGGTAATCTGACCTTCGTTCGAGAACTCGATCGTGATCGCCTCCGCGTCGCGCCCATCGACGTGAACGCGAACCGGTCTTGCCTTGGCGCCGTGTTGGGCCGCGTTACCGGCCAGGTTCGAGAACACCTGCGAGAGCCTGTCGGCGTCCCATTCGCCTTCCGTATCGCCCGTCGACTTGAGCTGGAACTTGGACCGATCCGCGCCTGCCTCCACCTCGGCAACCACGCGCCGTACGAGCTCCGCCGCGTCGACGAGGCGGCGTTCGAGGGTCAATCCGCCACCGATGCGGATGCGAGTGAAGTCGAGGAGCTGCTCGATCATGCGCGACATGCGCTCGCCGCTCTCGAGAATGCGCGTCGCGGGGGTTGCGAATCTCTCGTCGCTTGCTCGGCGGAGCACGAGCTGCGCCGCGGTCATGATCGAGCCGAGCGGGTTTCGGAGATCGTGCCCGAGGATGCCCGCGAACATCTCGTTGTAACGGAGCGTCCGAGACATCTCGTCTCGAGCGCGGACCTCGTCGGTCACGTCGAAGGCAACGACGAGGACTCCGTCGACTCGCCCCGACGCATCGCGAAGTGGTGCATAGACGAAGTTGAAGTAGACGCTCCTTCGATGCCCGTTTGAGCCGAGCTCCGCGCGGACTTCTTTTCCGATATGCGGGTCGCCCGTCGACAACACGCCGCCCAAAAGCTCGTTGAAGACCTGGGACTCGACTTCTGGGAGCGCTTCGAAGAGGGGCCGGGCGATGACGTCTTCATGTCGACGTCCCCAGACCTCGCAGCAAAGGTGGTTGGCGAGCTCGATCACGTACCTTGGCCCTCGCAAGATGCAGATCGGCGTCGGCGCCTGCATGAAGAGCGAGTGCAGATGCTCACGCTGAAGATCTGCCTCCTTCCGGGCGAGCTGCTCTCGTTCGAGCAAGGCGGAGCGTTCAAGCTCGGCGTTCTTCTGGACCGTGACGTCGACGACGACGACGCCGACGCGTTTGACCTCGCCTTCGGGATCGAGGACCGGGTAGTAGGTTGCGAGCCAATGGCGCAGCTCGCCGGGGCAGCGCGGGGCGGGCGCTGAGAGCTCGATGGGACCGACCGACGTGCGCGACTCGAGAACGCGACGAATGTTCTTCTCGGCGATCGCTGCCAGGTCCGGCGGCAGGATCTCCGCGGCGGTGCGACGCAAGGTTTGCTCGACAGACACCCCGTTGAGCTGCGCCAAATTCTCGTTGATGCGTGTGTACCTGAGGTCGCGATCCCAGAACGCGAGCCCGACGGGGACGGTCGCGAGGATCGTGTCGAGCTGCGCGACGGTCTGCTGAAGATCGGCGGCGATCGTCTCGATCTCTCGGCGGGCACGCACTTGCGCCGTCACGTCGTAGCTGAAACTCATCACGCAGTCGGTACGCCCACGCTCGTCGGGCAACGGCGTCAGCACGAGGTTCCAGTACGTCGTCTCCTTCACGCCGTCGTGATCGAGATCAAACGCCAGCGGTACTTCCTTGCCGACGAACGGTCGACCGCTGCGCATGACGCTGAGGATCATCTCCTCGAACCCTTGGCCACGAAGCTCGGGGAATACCTCGAAGGCGGGTCGGCCGATTAGCTCGTGGGGCTGCGTGTCGGCGAGCGCGAGAGACTGGTCGTTCGCCATCTCGTAAACGAAGTCGCTCCCGCGTATGACCGAAATCGACGCCGGAATGTGTTTGAAGACGGTGTAGAGCGTCGAGCGCTGTTCCTCGATAGCTCGCCGCGCCGTCGCGAGCGCGAGTTGAGAGTTCACGCGCGCCACGAGCTCCCGGGCGCTGAATGGCTTGACGAGGTAGTCGTCCGCGCCGGCATCGAGACCTTCGATGCGCGCCTCTTCGCCGGCGCGCGCCGACAGCATGACGACGGGAACGCTGCGGGTACGCTCGCCAGCTCGTAGCTCGCGTAGCAGGCCGAAACCGTCGAGCCCCGGCATCATCACGTCCGCCAACACGAGATCGGGGGGATCGCGACGGGCGGACTCGAGCGCGACCTGCCCGTCGGCTACGGCTTCGACGCGCCAATGCGCGCCGAGAATGCGACGTAGGTAGTTGCGCATATCGGCGTTGTCGTCCGCCACGAGGATGCGGGCACCGGCCGCGATCCCACGTGGCGCCTCGTCGCGCTCGCCTGCGTCCGGCACGTGCTCGAAATGGGAGCTCTCCGGAAGCCACCGAAGCGCTTCCGCGACGAAGGCCTCCGACCGCGCCACCGACGACGTCTCCGAGTGAGGAACCCCAATCTGATCGCCGGGGAGGTGCGCGCTTCCCGTGCGGATGGTCGCTGTGAAAACGCTGCCGCGACCGGGTTCGCTCTCGCACCGAATGTCTCCGCCATGGAGGCGAAGAAGATCCAGAACCAAGGCGAGCCCGATGCCGGTCCCTTCATGCGTTCTCGATTTCGTCCCTTGGATTCGGTGAAATCGCTTGAACAGGTTGGGGAGCTCGGACTGCGGTATGCCGCTCCCCGTGTCCCGCACTTCGAGCTCGACGAGCTCCCCATTGCGGCGAAGATGGACGGCGATCTCCCCCTCGAACGTGAACTTCAGCGCGTTCGAGAGAAGGTTCAGCACGATCTTCTCCCACATCTCCACGTCGACGTAGACGGGCTCGGGGAGGCGCACGCAGTCTACGGAGAATCGCAGTCCCGCGCGTTCAACAGCGGAGCGGAAGGAGCTCGCGATGTCGGTGGTCACCGCCGCCAGATCGATCGGCTGATACAGCGCCCGCATGCGACCGGCCTCGATGCGCGCGAAGTCGAGCAGGCTGTTGACGAGCTTCAGGAGTCTGAGTGCGTTTCGATGCGTGAGATCGAGCTGCTCGCGAACCGGCGAACGCAGCTCGCCATGAGCGCCCGCAAGCAGATCTTCGATCGGGGCGAGCATGAGCGTCAGAGGCGTCCGAAACTCGTGGCTCACGTTGCTGAAGAACGTCGTCTTGGCCCGATCGAGCTCAGCGAGCGCCTCGTTCCGCTTGCGCTCCTCTTCGCGTGCGCGCGCGTTCGCGACTGCGGTGGCGATGTGATCGGCGACGAGCTCGAGGTATCCCCGATACGCATCGTCGAGCGCGCGGCGCGGGCTCACGCCGGCGACGAGGAACCCGTAGGGATGAACTTGGCCAGGGCGCGCAATGGGGAGAACGACTGCCTGCGAAGTCGGCTCGGGCCATGGCCCGCCGGGCAGGGGGCCGAAGCGATCGCCGAGCGCCTCCACGATCTGCGGTATTCGCGTCGACGCGCACTCTCGCAATGGCCAGGGCGTTGCGGAGTCGCCGAGATCCACCGTAGCCAGGCATGCGGGTGACTCCGCAGGGATTCCGCACGTGGAAACGAGACGCGCAGAGCCAGCGCTCGCGTCGACGAGGTACAGGAGCGCAAAGGGCGTATCGGCGGGATCCAGGGTTTTCGCGGCGCGGTCGAATGCATCCTCGGCGCTCTGCGCGTGCACGGCCCCTTCCGCGAGGGCCCGGAGGGTGCGAAGACGACGCTCCCCGATCACGCGTGCCGTGGTCTCGGTGCAGGTCGTGAGCACGCCGCCGACGCGACCGCTCTCGTCTCGGATTGGGCTGTAGGAGAAGACGAAGTAGGTCTCCTCGGGATAGCCGTGGCGCTCGATCGGAAACATCATGTCGTTGGCGCCTATGGGCTCTCCTGACTCCATGACGCCGCCGAACATCTTGCCGAGGAGCTCTCGGATCTCGGCGAAGCATTCGAGGAGCGGCTGTGCGAGCGCCTGCGGATGCTTCTTGCTCCCGAGGACGGGGAGATACCCGTCGTTGTAGAGCATGTGGAGCTCGGAGCCCCACGCGATCATCATCGGAAATGACGTGCCGAGACAGATGCTCACGGACGTGCGAAGGCTCTGCGGCCACTTCGTTACGGGCCCGAGCGGCGTACGCGCCCAATCCATCGATCGCATGAGCGCCCCCATCTGCCCGCCGCCGGCCAGGCATTCGGCGGGGTCCAGACCGGCGCGGGTTACACGCCGCGCCGTCTCGACGCGCTCGGCATCGGCGGTGCCGGCTTCGCTCATCGTTTCTCCAGGAGCGTCAGGAGGTCATCGAGCCGGACCGGCTTGACCAAGTGAGCCTCGAAGCCCGCCTCCGACGACCTCGTCCTGTTCGTGCGGTCGCCATAACCACTTACGGCTACGAGGCGGATCGAGGCGTCCTGCGCGTGCAGCCGCTTCGCGAGCTCATAACCATCGACGACAGGAAGGCCGATGTCTAGGAGCGCGAGCTCCGGGGCGAACCTACGAGCGGCGTCCAGCGCCTCGTCGGCGCTGTGCGCGACCTCCGCGACGTGGCCGCACTCGACCAAGAGCTCCGCCAGCATCTCCGCCGCGTCCTTGTTGTCATCCACGACGAGGACGCGCCGCCTCGACTCCGATGGTGTCGGCTCCCCGCGCGATGCAGGCGCGTTACGGGACGTGACCTCGCAGGTCGAACGAGGGAGCGTGACAATGAACTCGCTACCAGTGCCGAGCCCGGCACTCCGCGCGGCGACGGTCCCTCCGTGCAGTTCGACGATGTTCCGGGCGATCGCGAGCCCGATACCGAGGCCGCCGCGCGAACGATCGAGCGGTTGCGGGTGCTGCACGAACAGATCGAAGACGCGGGGGAGGAGCTCGGCAGGAATTCCCGCGCCACTATCCTTGACCGTGATCGTGACGCTATCGGCGGACGCTTCGGCGCCGAGTTGGATCTTCGATCCTGGCGCGCTGTTTTGGGCGGCATTGCGCAAGAGGTTCGATAGCCCCTGCGCCATTCTCTCGAGGTCGACCGTGAGCGTGACATCGCCAGCGTGCACAAGAAGGTCCAGGTCTTCGCGGCGGTCGTCGAGCGCCTCCGTCGCGAGGGCGAGCGAGCGATCGACGATCTGCGCGACGTTGATCGGACGACGTTCGAGCTGGACCTTCCCGCGAAGTAGCCGGCCAACGTCGAGGAGATCCTCCACGAGGTGGTGGAGATGTCGAACCTGACGCGCGATGATCGCGTGCTCGCGCGAATCGACGCCGCGCGCGCGAAGGAGCTCAATCGCGGTCAGGATGGGAGCCAACGGGTTGCGAAGCTCGTGACCGAGAAGGGCGAGGATCTCATCCTTCGCTTGCAATGCCTCGCCGAGCTGCTGGCTATAGCGATCGAGATCCTGCTTCGCCTTGCGGAGAGCCTGCTCGGTCCGATCGCGCTCGGCGAGCTCGTTCTCGAGAGCGGAGGCTCGTTGTTGGAGGCGCGCGATCTCGCGGTGACGGTGGTCGATGCCCCCCTCCTGATGGAAGGATTCGGCAGGAACCACCCGCGTGTGCGCTTCACAGATTCGGTCGAAGAGCTCTCCGTCGTGGGCGTCGGGGAAGTTCGACATCGAGTAGGCACACAACAGCGAGAACGGCTGGATTGCGGCGAGACGATTCCATATCTCCTCGAGCTCGATCGCGGCCTCGCGCTGCCCGTCCTTCCAGAGGAGATCGACCATCTCCCCGTACGCTCGGAGACGACCTCGCGGCCACCCCGCTCGCGATCGTTCGATGAGGCTACCGACGTGCTCTCGGAACCGCTGCTCGTCGGGCCAGCCCTCTATCATGAACGTCGCCAGCGTCTCTCGGGCATCGAGCAAGAGCAGCTGGCCAGAGTTGATCGCCTCGTCTAGCGCGATGTCGTGCGTCCTCAATCGCTCGACGAAGGCCTGCCGATGGGCCTCCGTCGCAATGACGATCCCGGGTGCCCCTACGCGGAGAGTATCGACGAGGACGCCGGCAACGACACGCGCGAGGTGCTCGTCGCCTTCGTAGAACTGAACGGAGTGATGGCGAACGATCCGACCCGCGCGCGTTGCGGCGAGCTCCTCGACGTCATCGCGCCGAAACAGACGGGCGCCGCGGGTGGTCTTCGCGGCGGTGGGCAGCTGTCCATTGGTCGCGAGGATGCGAACCATGTCGACGGAGAGGCCCAAAATCCGAGCCGCATCGGCAGGCGTGAGGAGATCAACGTCGACTTGCGGTGATGGCATTCGGCAGTCCCTGAGTACCGATCGCCATTTGTGACATGCTTCGGCCTTTGCTGCAAGAGACGGTGCAAGCCAACGTATTCATTCATAAATTGCTGTTCGTAACGCGGTCTACGCGTCGAGCGCCGGCGAGCCTCGGCTTCGAACAAGACGCACGGGCCCCCTGCGTCACCGAGAGAATCTGCGAGGCCCCCGTGCGCCTGATGACCTGAGGAGGGCGGGCCGAAGTCCCAGCGGAGTGTTTCGGACGGCGGCAGTCGCGCCTTCGAAGATGCCATCTCTCAAGGGGTCCGGGGCATGTCGATCCGCCTCCTCGATGCCAAAGAGATCTTGGCGTCCCTGGTTCCGTTCCCAGGAGGAGAATCGTCGACCGCGGGATGCCCGCGAACAAAGTCGCTTCTGAGCGTGGAACGACGGGAACGAATTCGGAACCGTCGCGACAGCTTCTTCTCCGTGCTCACGTGCGATCCGGAACGACGGGCACGACTCGGGAACGGCTATGCGGTCCCCTCGGAGACTCACTTGTTTTTGGGAAAACGCGCTCAACGCTCACGTCGTAGGCATAGAGGCTCCTCGTGTACCGGGCCGGGATGACCGGGATGGATGCCTTCAAAGAGCGCGTGCTCCGGGATGCCCTTTCGTTCGCGTGTTCTCCTGACGCCTCGACGCGCGAGCGTGGCATGGCGGCTCGGATCGCGGCCGAAGTCGTCGACCACGTGGCTCCCTGGACGGAGGCCCGCGCGGCAGATGTCGCGCGCGCCCTGCAGCATGCCGTGACCGTTCGGTTTGACGCGTGCTCCGCCGTGGAGACCCTCGTCCATGTCCTCCGAAGGAAGGAGGGAGATCGTGTGGAGCGGATCGCCGGCGCAATCGCACGCACCGCGCAGCTCGCGTTCGACCGCCGGAAGTTCATGTCGCTCCGCGAGCTACTGCTCGTCATGCTCGACGACGACGAACTGAGCAAGCACGTCGAGGCCAGCTGGGTTGCGGCTGCCGTTCGGCATCACGCGGTGCGTCCGATCGCAGCGGATCGCTACGCCGGCGCGCTGCTGCACCTCTACGTCGAGAGATTCGGCACCGGGCATGCGTGGATCGCCGACGTCGTTCGGGAGCACGCCGGAGACATCCTCGCGAGCCACTGGCTGGACTTCGACGCGAAGCAATCCTTGCACTACGTCGCGCCGACCGGCGAGGGTTGGGCTTACTTCGTCGAGTTCGCGACGGAAGATGTCCTCGCCCCTGGGACGCCGCTCGTTTCGGAGAGCGCCTCCCGACCGCCGTCGAAACGCTCCAAGCGGTGCTCGGAAATGCCGGCGAGCGCGACGCTGCGAAGGCGGTCGTGCTCGCGGAATGGTTGTCACGCCTCCTGGTCTTGGCATAGGACGAAGCCGTGTCCCGATTCGGGGTCATCTCCGACGTTCATGCCGACGTTCACGCCCTCGAGGACGCGCTCCGTCATCTCGCCGCGCGCGAATGCGACGGAATCGTGTGCTGCGGGGACCTCGTCGACTTCGGTTTGTTCCCGGATGAAACGCTAGCGTTGCTTGCACTGCGGAAGATCCCCACGATCAGCGGCAACCACGATCGTTGGGCTGTCGAAGGCGGCGGGAGCGGCGGAGGGTGGGACCTCTCGAGGGAGTCGCGGAAGTTCCTCGCGTCGCTGCCGGGCTCCCATGTGTTCGAACGAGACGGCGTGCGCGTCGCGGTTCACCACGGATCACCGCGCGGGGACATGGACGGCATCTACCCAGAGGAGATCGGTTTTGAACTGGCGCGCCAGCATCTTCAGCGCGCCGCCGCCGATGTCATGATCGTCGGTCACACACACATTCCGTTTCGGCTCGAGGTCGAGGGCGTCGGCGTGATCGTCAACCCAGCTGCCGTTCTCCGGTCGCCAGCGGAAGGCGCGGAAAATCCTCCGGCGACCGGAGCCTTCGGCGTCCTTGAGCTTCCGAGCCGCGCGTTCTCCGTGCATCGAACGACGGATGGAGTCGAGGTCGAGATCCTCCGGAAGCGTCTCGCGCCATAGCTCTCGAAGACTGTCACCGGCGGCGCGTACCGGTGTCGGTGCGCCGCATCCTCTCGACTATTGTCGTCGCCGCCGCTGGGGTAACCAGCGGTTCCGCAGCCTTCCCGGTATCGCCCCCTGGAGTCGCGGGGTCGGCCCGGGAGCCACCGGGGACGTCCGCTGCGCCAGGCGGGTGCGCGCCGGCGCCAACTTATCAAGCCGCAACCGTTGCGGCTCGATGGCCTTCCCTGATCGGACAGCGCATCGCAATCGACGGGGTTTCGATCGAACGCGCGATCGACTTCACGGAGGTCCTCGTCGCGGCCGGTGGTCACCGGTTTGCAGTCGTGATGTCGCCGGCCGCGGAACGGTGGACCGGGCGTGCCCGGCGCGTTTTCCGGGTCCTCGGATCGACTCGCGTATCCCTATTTGGTCGGACGGTCCTTCCGGAGCTGTTGCTTGAGGATCGAGGCTGTCCGAAATGAACGGCGAGGGAACGACCGCGATCGGCAGGTGCATCGGTTGCGACCGAGTTCGCGTGCTCGATAACGGCGTCTGCGAGATCTGCTCGCGTCCTCCACGCGGAAGGTGGTGGGCAGAGATGTCCTCGCGGGTTCGGCGAGATCCGTCTTTCGCCCCCGCCGTCTTTCGCCGCATTTCAACGCGTCGCGGGCGCGCCCTCTTCGTCCGGACCTACGGCCTGCCGAGCGGCGCCGTCTGGGAGGACGTGGATGGTTGAGCATCGCCGAAGTGGGCCGCGCCTCCTCGATGCGCCGATCGTCTTCGCGGTCGATGGGACGGTACTTCTCAACGTGACTCATGCCGCCGATGTGGAGCTCCATCGAAGCGACACCGTCGCTCGCTTGATCGAGTACGCGACCAACCAAGGAGAAGAGGTCTTCATCGGTGTGCCGCTTCACGGGCGCGACCGCGCCGAAGCCCTTCGTCGCGTCGCGAACGGTGCCGCCGATTCAGCCGGGCATGTCGTGGGTCAGCGCCGCCGGCGAGAGAGGGTTCGTAGGAGAGGCAGGAGCGACTCTTGAACGTCCGCCGGCATCGTGTCGAAGAGGCGTGCGGCTTCTATTCCTGCGGGGCTGAGGCTCTTGATGCCGCCGAGGAGTTCGCCCGGCGCGGCGCCAAGCGCGTCCGCGATCTTCTCGACGGTCGAGAGCGACGGATCGCGCCTGCCGTTCTCGATGGTGCCCAGGTAGTTCGGCGAAAGGTCAGCGCGCTCGGCGAGCTTCTCGAGCGAGAGGCCGAGAGCTTTGCGCCGGCGCCTGACTGTCCCTCCGAACGACACGATGACGAGGTTCGCGGAATCATGCCAAGAAGGACCACCATTGACGGTGTTGACAATCAACACTGTCGTGTTGATCTCGTAGACGGTCGGCTTCATGCATTCGGGCCGCGTCGAGGGTGCGGAGGGGCGTCATGAGGTATCGAACACGGGCGGAGATCGCGGCCGAGAACCGCAACGTCGTCATCATCACGATCGCGATCGTCGTCGTGCTGTTCTCGGTGTTCTTCATCTCGCCCGGGATGGTGGTCGTGACCTTCGCGATCCGACCGTTCGTCCACCTGGATCGCGCCCAGATGTGGATCTTCAGCGTCGTCGCCGCCGTCGCGACGTACGGCGGGCTGCGGGTCGGGCTCGGAAACGAGCGGAGCCCGAGCAAGTATTACCTGGGCGCGTGCACGCTCGCCGTCTTCGCGTTCGTGCTCGCGAAGTTCGGATTCCACGCCACGTGGCCCGACCGAATGTGGGACTTCTTCGCGCGGGGCGACGTACCGTGACGGCAGCCGCCGACTCGCGATGCCCGACCTGCGGTGCGGACCTCCTGATCGCAGAGGACCGATCGAGCGCGAGGTGCAAGTACTGCCGCAAGGACGTGCCCCTCGCACCGCTGGAGGGGACGACGCCCGGTCTCGAGAACCTTGTGACCCTCGCGCGCGCGGCGACGGAAGCGGGGAATGACGAGGAGGCGGCCTCCCTCTGGTCGTGCGTCCTCGAGCGTGACCCGAAGAACGCGGAGGCGTGGTTCGGAAAAGCGAAGGCCGTCTCGATGACGCTCGCCACGATGGGCAGCGCCTACGCGCAGGCAGTCTCCTATTGCCAACGAGGAATCGAGGCGGCTCGCGACAAGGACGACGCCACCAGCGAGGCGTTTGCGATCTTGAGCGGGTATCTCGCTTCGATGGCCAGCGCCGCCGAAGAGCACTTCGACGAGTTCAGCGAGGTGGATAGCGCGTCCGGCGAGTTCCTCGAACGCATCTTCGGAATCCTCGACGCGTACCACGCGCTCGCGGGTATGACGTCGACCAAGACGGCGCATCTGTTCGCCGTGCAGCTTTGCGACAAGTTCCTCGAGCGGCTGAAGGCGCTGCACATGGAGAGCAGCGACCTCGCGAACGAGATCCAGCGACGTCGAAAGGAGCACCTCGACAAAG
>Ga0102924_1004543_pt1 | contig 13915 bp, 16 predicted proteins | sample PaiPotPPM11metaG_FD_80116 | JGI IMG/M metagenome (GOLD analysis project Ga0102924, IMG submission 80116) | Iron sulfur acid spring bacterial and archeal communities from Banff, Canada, to study Microbial Dark Matter (Phase II) - Paint Pots PPM... ... | reverse complement strand
GTTCTTGCCCAACGGGTCGAGGCCATCATCTCTGATCACTCAACAAATCGCGAGCACCCAACCGCCGCAAACGCGCAGGTCAACGCCCCAACGACCGCCCATTTTTCAGGTCGAAGTAGTCAGGTGCTGGCCACGCCCCCGGGCCGGCCTTCATCCGGCGCCGGGGGCAATTTGTGTCTGGGCGCGGCAACCTACCAAGGTCTTTGTTCCGTGTCGCGGACCGATCAACGGTTCGTATGCGCGAGGGCATTTCGGAGCCGTTCGGGTGCCAGCAGGTCTTGTCGATTCGTCGTCCTCGTCGAGACGGCTCGTCGGTACCCTCGTCCCATGTCATTGCTGCCCTATCCACCACCGCGATTGGCAGACGAGTTCTTCGCCTGGTCCGTCGCGGAGGGCGCCCGCAACCCTGGGAACTGGATCTTCGATGCCGATGCGCTGATGGCGTCTGCTCGGCTCGTGGTCGACGGATGGCGTCAAGCGAGGACTGCCCTGTTCTCGGTCGGGATGACCCCGCAGGCGGCCGAGCAGATGCGCCAGCACCCCGAGCTCTGGGCCGCCGATGTCTTCATGATGCTCGCCGGTATGGCCGTGGAGGACCTGCTCAAGGCGATCATCCTCATCCGCGAACCGGCACTGGTACAGCCGAACCCCGCCGCACCTACGCAGATGCTGGACCGCTCGATCAGCTCCCACGACCTTGCTCGCCTCGGCAGCCGTGCGGGGATATCACTCGACGCCGACGAGCGGTCGTTCGCGTCGCGACTTTCAAGCTTCGTCCTGTGGGTCGGCCGGTATCCACTTGCCAAGACACTCCAGGCAATGGCACCAGTACCGGGTGGTAGTGATCTCCGGAGTGTTGAGGACCCCAAGGATGTCGACGCTGCTGAAGCGCTCTTTCGGCGATTGCGAACGATCGCATGGGATGCCCAACTCAACGAATACGCGCCAAGGCAACAGGATCTCGAGCGGTCGGCTCTACGCGAGGCTCGAATCCACGTCGAAGCATGGCTCGAGGAGCACACCGTCCTAGAGGTGACCGAAGATGGCACAAGCCGGTATGTGGCCAAGGCGGGGCGTGAAGAACCTGGAGCTGCTATCGCATGCTGCGGCTGCGGTAGGCAGGTGAACCTCGACGGATCGGTTCGTGCCGCGACCTGCGGATGCGGAGTCCTCTACTTCCTCGATTGGGTTTTCTGCGGAGGAACGGCTCCGAGCGCGTACAACTGGTCGTTTCCGCCCGACGGCCTCGCTCGGTAATGCAATGCATTGAACGGCGCTGGAGCTCGTCCCTCTCAGCACAACCCCAGCGGCGTCGCCGCCCCTCGCGTTGCAAGCGTGACCTGATCCGTAAGCATCTGCAGGCACGAGTCGCGAGTGGCCCTCAGGGCCCGTGGGATGAAAGGTGGCGTCGGCGAGGGGCTCAGTACCGCGCCGCCTCCTAGTCGAGATAGGCGAAGAGCTCCCATTGGCCCTTAAGGCCCTTGAGTACGCGCGTACCGCGGTTCCGGAAAACGAATCCCGAGCTGCCCGTCAGCGCGCGCGTCGTGGCAGACACCAGGATCTCTCCCGCGGCTGCCTCATTGAGGATCCGCGCCGCTTCGTGCACCGCGACGCCGCGAACGTCGGTCCCTACGAGCTCCACCTCGCCGACGTGGACGCTGGCACGAATCTCGAGACCCTCGCCAACGGACACCAAGCGGATCGCCGAGGCGCAGCGGAGGGCGGCTGCCGGCCCGTCGAAGGTAGCGAGCAGGCCGTCTCCGGTCGTGTTGACCTCGTGTCCCTGGTGCCGCTCGAGCGCCCTCCTCGTTGCCTCGTAGTGCGTCGAGAGTAGATCTCGCCACGCTACGTCGCCGAGTCGGTTCGCCATCACCGTCGAGTCCACGAGATCGGTGAACAGCAGCGTGACAAGCGCCCGATTATGTGTACCCGTGAGCCGAAATCCAGCGAAGGCCCGCAAACCCGACCACTCGATCTGGACACACGGCTCGTCACCGAGGGTGTAGCCATCGTGACCGGGCGGGATCTCGAACACGTCCTCCGGTCCGAACTGGCGCGTGGTCCCGTCACGCATCACGACCTCGAACCGACCAGACAACACGACTCCCACATGGCGCGCTTCGCACCACTCGCCGCCGACGTGCGGACGCACATGCGTGTACCAGCGCCAACCGGGCTCCGTCACAACCCGACCCACAGTCAAGTCACCGAGGTCGACCTGTTGAACCTTGATCCCGGGCAACTCAAGCGTCTCGTCAGGGCTCGTCAGGTTCTTGGCCCGAGCCTCGACCACGAACACATCCTCACGCAGAGAGCAGGTACGGTCAATCCTCTTGCCATGCACACCTGCCACCGATTTTCGTTCTCGAGCTCACGCAGGGCCGCGAGTTCTCGACCTCGAGGAGCCTGGGGACCGTTCCTTGACGGACCCCGCGGGCCCTGCAAGGACGACACGATCCGTGCGCATCTGTGCGCAGGCGGCGGGTCGCTCCGGGGGTTCTCGCCGCGTTCATGCGCCTTGTGCGGGTGAGCCGGTCGGGGCTGTCGGGCTGGTCTCGTACATCCGGACAGCGACGATGATGCCGGATGTGGCGGTGAGCGCGGCGACGAGCAGGATCGCGGCGCGGGCGTCGAGGGCGTCGGCGGTGATGCCGACGAGGATTCCGCCGACGGCGTAGCCGAGGTCGCGCCAGAGGCGGTAGACGCCGACGGCGGAGGCGCGCCATGCGGGGTGGGCGCGGTCGCCGATCGCGGCGATGAGGGTGGGGTACACGAGTGCGGTGCCCAGGCCCATCGCGATCGCACACACGATCCAGGGTCCGTAGCCGCTGAGGGCTGCGAGGCCGGCGATGCCGAGGGCCTGGAGCCAGAGCCCGGCAACGATGAGCGGCTTGCGTCCGACGTGGTCGGACCAGGCGCCGGTGCCGAGCTGCGCGAGGCCCCAGGTCGCCGGGTAGGCGGCGGCGACGACGCCGATACGTCCGACGGAGAGGCCGTGGGCGGCGAGGAACAGGGGTATGAGTCCCCAGACCAGCGCGTCGTTGAGGTTGTTGACGAGGCCCGCCTGGCACACCGATGACAGCGAGGGGTCGCGCAGGGTTGTCGTGAGGAAGGTGTCGCGGAACGATTGCCCCGCGGCGTGTTGGTCGTGGCACTGTCGAGCCTCTTCGCGGGCGTGCTGGTGGGTCTCTCGGACGAGACCGACGGAGAGCACCAGGCCGGTGACGGCGATTCCGATGCCGAGCAAGAAGGGCCAGGGCCGCGGCCCGTACGACGCGGCGATCACCCCGGTGATCGCGGCGGCGAGCGCGACCGCGCCGTAGCCGGCGGCTTCGTTGAGCCCGAGGGCGACGCCTCGGCGTTCGGGGCCGGCGAGGTCGATCTTCATGTTGACCGTCGTTGACCAGGCGAGACCTTGGTTGACGCCGAGGAGCATGTTGGCGGCGACGACCCAGACCCAGGACGGCGCCCAGATGATCATCGGCGCGACCGGGAGCGCGGCGAGCCAGCCGGCGACCAGGACCGGTTTGCGGCCGTAGCGGTCGGCGAGGTGTCCGGCGGCGAGATTCGCCAGCGCTTTGGTGATGCCGAAGGCGACGAGGAACGCGAGGATCGCGGCGGCTGACGCGATCCCGAAGTCGGCTTTGGCGAGCAGGGGCAACACGGTGCGCTCGATGCCGACCATGGCGCCGACGAAGGCGTTGACGATGACGAGGAGGGTGAATTGGCGCCAGTTGGCGCCCAGACCCACCCGGGTTGACGGGATGTCCGCGCGTGCGGCAGTCGTCATCGCTCGACGGACAGACCGGCGTCGAGCCATGCCGCGGTGCCGCCGGTGAGGTTCGCGACCCGCAGGCCGCGCTGCTCGAGGAGGCTCGCGGCGGTGGCGGATCGCTCGCCGTGGCCACAGAACGTGATCACCTCGGCGGCTCGGGGTGTCGCGCCAGCGATGACGTCGCCGAGCTCGATGTGGACGGCCTTGGGAATGCGCACCGCCGCGAGCTCCGCGTCTTGGCGGACGTCGAGCAGGACCGTCCCGGCGTCCTGGCGGTCGCGCGCCTCGGCTGGTCCGACCTCTTCGACAGGTCGCAGCGGGAGACCCGCGGCGCGCCATGCGTCGATGCCGCCGTCGAGGAACGCAAGATCGTCATAGCCAATGCGGTGTGCGAGGCGGGTGGCCTGCTCGCGGTGTTCGTCGACAATGAGCAGCACGACCGGCGCGCCGAACGGCACGATCCAGCCGAGCCATGACGCGAACGCGGGGCGCAGCTCGTTGGAGACCGCACCGGCCGGGTGCGCGACAGCCCACTCGTGGATCGGCCGCGCGTCGATGAGCCAGGAGCCTTGCTCGACACGCGCGGCGACGTCCGAGGGAGTGAGGCGCGGCGGGTCGCTGACCGTCGCCAGGAGCGGGGGGCCGGCCTCATTCAGAGCCTGGAGGTGGTGGTAGTAGGTGGGGAAGCTCCCGAAGCCATCGACGAGCGTGCCGACAAAGGCATCTTCGTCATCGATGGCGAGCAACGGATTCGCGGCCCGTTCGCTCCCGATCGTCGGGTCCGGGACCGTGCTCGCGGCCGCGAGGCAGAACGAGCCCGCGCCGTGGGTCGGGTACAGGGAGGTGGCGTCCGGGAGGGCGGCGAGGCGACGCAGGCTGTGGAACTGGTCCCGTGCGAGCTCTTCGGTCCGGTCGTCGCCGAGGAGATCGGTCCGGGCCGCGCCGCCGAGGATGAGCGAACCGCCGCTGAACGCGGCCCGGAGAGCGCCGTCGACCTCGAGGACGTAGGCCAGGTGCTCGGGAGTGTGACCCGGGGTGGCAAGCACCCGAAACGACACGTCTCCCATGGTGATCCGCTCACCGTCGTCGAGTGTGCGGTGCGGCCATTTCGGTGATGCCCCCCGGGGCATGAGAGCTTCGGCGCCGCGGGCGGCGAGCTCGGTCGTACCGCTCACGTAATCAGCGTGGACGTGAGTGTCGAACGTGGCGACGACATCGACGCCGAGCCGGCCGACGAGGGCCAGGTGAGCGTCGACGTCTCGCGGGGGGTCGATGGTGACGGCGTTCCCCCCGCCCACCTCGACAAGATAGGAGGTGTTGGCCAGCGCGTCGTCGTGTAGCGCGTGCACCGTCCCGCTCAACGTCCCTCCTCGGTGGCGGACAGCGCCTGCTCGAGGGACCCCAGCGAGTCGTGTACTTCCCGTCGGAGTTGGCGGCCGCGGATCCGGGCGAGGAGCGCACGACGCCAGAAGGTCTGGGGGTACAGGTCCCAGGTGACCGTGACCTGTGAGCCGCCGGGATCGTCGGTGACCTGCCACGACCAGATCCCATACGACGGGTTGCCGTCATCGGTTTGGGACCGGTACTCGAAGCGCCGAGCCACCTCGTCGTAGGCCAGCACTCGCGAGCGGCTGGGCCACGAGCGTCCCATGGCCTTGAGTTCTACGACCCACTCGGCGTCGGGGGCAAGCGTCGCCGGGCGGTCCACGACGTGGGTGATGATCGTGTTCCAATCCGGCAGGCAGTCGATGTCGGTGATGAGCGCGAACACCTCAGGTGCGGGTCGCTGGACGACGTCGGTGATGGATCCGTGCAACGCCATCTCGACCTCCGAGTCCTAGATGGTGATGATGCGGTCGGCTTCGTTGAACAGCCGTGCAGTCTCGGTCGGTGTCGTGTATATGCCGCCGACCTTGTGAAGGTCGGCCTCGGACACCCCACGGGCGTCCGCGCAGCCCTTTCAGACGTAGACCGGCGCCTCGTGTTCGCGGAGCTTGGTGACGAGCTCCCGTAACGGCGGCACACCCACGCGTTGGGCGGCCTCGAGGTTGTTGCCGAGGAGGTATTCGGTCCCGTCGCCGGCGAGGACCACGACCGGCTTGTCGCTCAGTTCGAGTGACCCGTTCGCGGCGACGTGTAAGGGCACCGATGCTCGGGTCGGGTCGTTGGCGCCGGTCAGCATCCAGAACATGATCTTCATGCTTGATCTCCTCTCGTCGGACGCCGCACTGACGCCCTATTCGGGCTTGGTGGCGAGGAACGAGTAGCCGTAGACCGCGTAGGCCCGCGCCTTGTCCTCGCCGTCGGCGCCGCCGAAGGTGTCGACCTTGCCGCCGATGCGGACGTCGGCGAAGCCGGCTGCTTCGATCATCTGCTGCCAGCCTGCGCACGGCAGGCCACCGGCGATTCAGCCAGTCCACAGGTCGATGTCGCGCAGCGCCTCGGGTGGAACCGGCCGGCCGTTGGCGATATCGGCGAGCTGAAGATGCCCGCCGGGTCGCAACACTCGTAGAGCCTCGGCGAACACGGCCCGCTTGTCGGGGCAGAGGTTGAACACGCCGTTGGACATCACGACGTCAGCCCAGGCGTCCTTGACTGGCATCGCTTCCAGCAGGCCCTCTCGGAACTCGACGTGGGCGAAGCCGAGCGCCGCAGCGGTCTGGCGGGACTTCTGGAGCATCTCCGGTGTCATGTCGATGCCCACGACCCGGCCGGCGGCGCCGACCTGGTGTGCGGCGACGAACGAGTCAAAGCCTGCCCCCGAGCCGGCATCCACGACACGTTCGCCAGGGTCGAGTGCCCGCAGCGCGAACGGGTTGGCCACGCCGGCGAAGGACTCGACTGCCCGGTCGGGCAGCTCGTCCACGATCGCAGCGTCGTAGCCGCACCGTGCGGCTGCGGCCCGACCGGTGTGGAAGTGATAGTTCGCGTTCGGGGCGACCGCGACCTCTCGGTACTTTTCGCGGACCTGCTTGCGCAGCGCGTCGGTGTCGACCGGCAGTGTCTTGCTCATGCGAACTCCCCTTCCCCGACCGCGACGGGCAGCCCGGCGCGGCGCCACTCCGGAAACCCATCTTCGAGGCGGCGCGCGTGGAAGCCCCGCGCCCGCAGCGTCCGCACCGCGTCGTCGGCATACACGCAATACGGCCCCCGGCAATACGCAACCACCCCCACGTCGACCGGTATCGCGTCGAGATGGCGTTCCAGCGTGTCGATCGGCATCGAACGTGCCCCCACAACATGACCCGCCACGAACTCCAACGGCGGCCGAACGTCGATCACCACCACGTCGCCGGTCTCGAGGCCTCGCGCCAGCTCCTCGCGGCTCAACGGTTCGAGGCCATCCCCGTCACCCAGGTAGGCCTGCGCCAGCCGTTGCACCTCCGCCACATGGCCCGCTGCGACCTCACGGATCGCGCTCCAGAGCTGCGCCACCCGATCGCTCGCCAGCCCGTAGAGCACGCGCGTACCGTCCCGACGGCTCTGTAACAGCCCCGCCCGCGCCAGCGTGCGCAGATGATGCGAGGTGTTCGCCATGCTCTGGTCGATCTCCGAGGCGACGTCCTCCACCGAGCGCTCCCCCTGGGCCAACAGGTCCACGATCTCGGCCCGCCGGCCACTCGCCAGCGCCTTGGCCACGCTGGCCTGCGCCTCGAAGAGCGCCTCTTTCGCCGCTCGCGACCCCATCGCCCGAGACGGTACGTCAGACCACCCTGATTGTCAAGCGTTCATTTGAACACTTGATAGAGCCGGTCGGGCTTCGCAGGCCACAACGCCGAGCTCGTCGGGAGCGAGCTGTGCGTCGTGATCAACTTGTCAGGAGTCGTCGCCTCCGTGAAGCGCTAGCGCGGCCCAATCGAGAGCAGGGGTGGCCGTGGATGACGTAGAGGTTCTCCTCGGCACAGACCTTTTCCAGGACGTCACGCCAGCAGAGCTGGGCTCTCTCCTGCTGGCGGTAAGGCGCCATCGTCTTGCCCGAGGCGAGTACTTCTACCGGGTCGGTGAGCCATCAACGCGGCTGTGGGTCCTCGTCAGCGGCCAGGCGAAGATGGCGATGATCACGCCCGACGGTGACGAGACCGTCCTGGACGTGATGCTTCCCGGCCAACTGTTCGGACTTCCTGGGCTGTTCTCCAGTACCGCGCACCGAGTCGGCGAGTCGGTGGCCACCGAACCCAGCGTGGCAGTGTCCATCGAGCGTGACGCCTTGATGGTGTTCTTGGAGCGGCATCCAGCGGCGATGAGGCGAACGCTGACCCGACTGGCCGACCTGGTGCGGGAGTATGCCGAGGCGTTGATGCTCGCGGCCCACGACGACTTGCGAGGTCGGGTGGCACGGCGGCTCCTCGACCTCGCCGGTCTCCACGGCGAGCAGGACGAAAACGGCGTCCGGATAGGGGCCCGGGTCACGCAAGAGACCCTGGGAGCGATGATCGGCGCGAGCCGGGCCAAGGTCAATCGAGCACTTGCCGAATTCGTCGCTCAGGGTCATATCCGTAACGATGCGGGCGTCATCACCATCCTCAAGGCTGACCAGCTGCGCCGCGAGCATTCCGACTGGTCCGGGGCCAAGGACCGCCCACCGGTGCCGCGCGGGGCTTGACCGGCCAGGGTGTGCCCTGCGGCACAGACAAGCACCCCACGCTGATTCATCATCGTGCCCATACGCCAACGCGCGAGAGACGTCATGACCTCGACAACGCTGCCTCCTGAGGACCTCGAAGGCCTTGCCAGCCATTTCGAAGGTGAGCTGGTGCGCCCCGGCGACGACGGCTACGAAGCGCACCGTCGAGTCTGGAACGGGATGATCGACCGGCACCCCGCCCTCATCGCGCGGTGCCGGTCCACCGACGACGTGATCGCGGCCATCAACTTCGCCCGACAACAGGGCTTGTTGCTGGCCGTCCGCGGAGGCGGGCACAGCTTCGCCGGCTTCTCCACCTGCGACGACGGGCTGGTACTCGACCTCTCGCCGATGCAGGCGGTCGAGGTTGAACCCGACCGGCGGGTGGCCCGTGCTGACGGCGGAGTGACGTGGAGCGGCTTTGACGCGGCGACACACGCCGACGGCTTGGCCAGCACGGGCGGGCTGGTCTCCACCACCGGGATCGCCGGTCTGACCCTCGGTGGTGGCATCGGGTGGCTGCAGCGCAGGTACGGGCTGGCGTGCGACAACCTGCTCTCAGTCGAGCTGGTCACGGCCGCTGGTGAGGTCGTCAGGGCCAGCGAGGCCGAGAACGCCGAACTGTTCTGGGGCTTGCGGGGTGGGGGCGGCAACTTCGGCGTCGTCACCTCCTTCGAGTTCCGGCTGCACCCCGTGAGCCTGGTGGTGGGTGGCTTGCTGCTCTTTGGCGCCAGCCGCGCCGGCGAGGTGCTGCGCTTCTACCGCGACTACATCCGCGACTGCCCCGACGAGCTCACCACCTGGCTGTCGGCGATAACAGCGCCCGCGGCGGACTTCGTGCCCGAGGACCTCCAGGGCAAGGCGGCTCTGGCGGTGCTGGCATGCCATTGCGGCGACCCGGCAGACGCGGAACTGGCCATCCGGCCCCTCCGCGAGCTCGGGCCTGAGGTCGACCTCATCGAGTCGACCCCATACCCCGCGCTGCAATCGATGTTCGACGAGGACCTGCCGCCCGGACTCCGCTGCTATCTCAAAGCCGGATATGCCGCCGAGCTGACCGACCCTCTGATCGACACCATCGTCCATCACACCGCAGCAATACCCTCCGCGTCGAGCACGTTCGACTTCCACCACATGGGCGGCGCGGTGGCCCGGGTAGCCGCGGACGCCACCGCGTTCGGTGACCGGCGATCGGCGTTCTGCTTCAACATCGTTGGGGTCTGGGAGGAGCCCGCCGCGGACAGCACCAACCGCGCCTGGGTACACGGCTTTGCGTCAGCCCTAGAACCATTCGGCACTGGTGGGGTCTACGTCAACTTCACGGCCGAGCCTGGTCCGGTGCGAGCAGCATACGGAGACAAGAAATACGCGCGGTTGCGCGCACTGAAGAACCAGTACGACCCGACCAACCTGTTCAGGTTGAACCAGAACATCCAAGACTGAGCTGGCTCTGAAACTCGGTAGATCTGTTCACCCTCGGACAAGAACCGACCGTCGTCGCGACCGAGTCAGCACTCCACGCATTCGACGCGCACCGAACGACACGACCAAAGCACTGAGATGGACGAGCGGCTGCCGAACGACAGTTCTACCTGGTCACGTTCCCGCAAGCGCTCAGACCATCGCTCTGCAAGAGCGGGCGGCCGGGTGCGCAGCAATCGGCACCAGTGCGTCACGGTCCGGGTAACGCCGACCACCGGCGATTTGGGGCTCGTCGATCGCTGAGGTCCAGCGTGCCCGTTCTGTGCGCGTCACCTACCCGGCGTTTGGGGACACTCGACGGGCCAACGCGTAGGCGAGTCGGCGACTGCGTCTATGCCTCCGGGAGACGCCACACGCTGACATGCCAGGGGCTCTCACCAGTGAACGGCGAGCGATCCCACCACGCCCATCGATTTCCAGCGTCCTCCAAGAGCGAAGCCCGTCACGGGCCGGCGAGCACCCCGACCACTTCCGCGTCGGAGCGCGTCGACGTGTGTTGTGCTGCTCGAGGCGAGTCAGCGGAGTTGATGGATCAGCAGCGCCGCGTGCGACTGCTGGTTCACCCACAGGGTCATCACCGCGCCGGCTCCGAGGACGGAGAACAGCCGATGGCGGGACAGCCTGAGAACCAGCCATCGATGCATCACCACCCTGACCGCGAGGCGCGACATGAGTGCCGCAGCGAGTAACACCACAACGAAGCTTGCAGGATTGAACATCCAGGCTCGTGCCGGGTCGACACGGAAGATCGCGACCACGCCGCGCGTCAGCCCACAGCCGGGAAGCACCAAACCCAAGCGGTGCAACGGCCACATCAACGGCACGTTCGGCAGTCCGAACCGGGCGAACACCGCAGCCAGCGCCACCAGCGCCACGCTGGCTTTGGTCAGCGCTGGCCACCGATCGCGGTCTTCCCAACCGACCCGACCAAACCGGGAACGCACCTGAAACGTGGCGTTGCTCACCTCGGTCATGTCAGCCCCGCTCGGTGCGCCTGTTCAGCGCTTGGCGGCGCGACCTTCGAAGGTGTAGCCGAACACCTTGGGCTCACCCTTGAAGTAGTAGGTGTCGAGTTGGGTGACGGTGAAGCCGGCCTGCTCGATGCTGTCGGCGATCCGTCGGGTCAGGTGACAGCCGCCGGCGAGCCGCTTGTTCAACGGCTCGATCCGTCGCTGCCACACCGCGACCCGCTCGTCGGGGGCATGCCCGTGCTCCACAAAGTGGAACGATCCGTCAGGTCGCAGGACTCGACGAATCTCGGACAGCGCCTGGGCCAGGTCGGGGATCGTGCACAACGTCCAACTCGACAGCACCGCATCGAAGCCCTCCGTCGGCAGATCCAGATGCTCACCGGTCAGCCCAGCAAGGTCGACCGGTACTGCGGTCCGTGCGATCCGGGGTTCAGCCAGTCGCATGCAGACCTGCGACGGTTCGACGGCCAGCACCCTGGTCACCTGGTCCGGATAGAACGGGGCGTTCAAGCCGGTGCCGAAACCGATCTCGACCACCTCGCCTTGCAACCCCGCACAGACCCGGTCTCGAACCGCCCGGGTCGCCTTGCGGCGCATCACCAGGTCCTGGAACCGAGGCAACAGCTGTTCTTGGTAGATGCCCACGTCTCACCTCCCGACTCAGTACACCATCCCCGGGTGCTACGTGGCTGTTAGGCGCCCGTCCAGCAGCCGAGCACCGTCAGCCCGACCCCGACTGCGACCTGGGCGCGGGTCTTGAACCCCTGGCCAAACGGCACGCTCAGCGCGGAGCTGTCGACAAACAGGACCTTGTAGTCCTTACGCAGCACCAGCGACCCGTTGGCAGTCACGAACGCGCCCTGGGCCACGCCTTTGAGGTGCTGCGAGAGGCCGTACTGGGCCTGCAGAGCGTCGAAGTACGCGGTGGTCTCGGCCCGGCTGGACAGCTCCTTGACCGACACCGGCATGACGCCGGCGGGGTACACGTACCGGCACGAGTAGACATGATCGACCCAGCTCGGGGTAGTCACCGTCGTCGGCTCGACGCCCAGCGCCGTCGCGAGCTCACGCTGCGCCTCCGGCGCCCACACCATCCGGGCCGACTCGGATGGCGTGGGCCCGGCTGGCTCGGCAACGTGACGAACCGGGCGAGCCGGCACCGGGCTCGAAGACGTCGACGATCCACCGGTGAGAAAGAACACCGCCCCGCCAGCCGCCACCACCACAATCACAAGCGCCGCCACGATCGTCTGGACCCGCAGCCGTTGGCGCCTGGTCAGCCTGGGTCTCATTGGCGATGACTCCGACGTGTCTTCATCGTTGTGTTCACGGTCGAGTGCCACGACCAGTCAACGACCCAGTAGCGGTACTGGTTCCGCGGCCGAGCGGCGGCGCGGCCGCTGCCGGGACGCGCTGGTGGCGTGGCGTCAGGACCCGTCCTCGTCCCGGTCACCAGTCTCCGTCTTGCCGTGTCTGCGGCTCATCATCAGCCAACACACCACCAGGCATCCCCCACCGCACACGAAGACCGCTAGCCCCGCGCCCATGGTCAGCTCCTCCTGCATCGTCGATACGGGAGTCGAGTTTCGGTGTGTGGTGACCCGAATTGCTGTTGTCGCGAGCTGCGCAGGCAGGGTCCAGATCCAGCGGCGCAAGCCGCGTCCGATCCTAGCGCTGATGCACCGAAGGCGGCCCTCGCGTCGCCGGCGTGGTGGACGCGTCGGGTCGTCGGCTCAAGTGCGGGCTCGGAGCAAAAGCCAGGTGACGGGCTGTACGACGCCAGCGGGCGTGCGGTGCTCCTCGCGCTGGCTCGCCAGCACCTGCAGGTCGGAACCGAGCGCAGCGACGAGTTCTTCGGGCGTATAGCGGGCGGTCGGTAAGCCTGAGCACATCTCGGGCCCGTCGTCGGCGAATGTGGCGACGATGACCGAGCCGCCGGGCTCAAGCGCCGCGTGCAGCACCGCGAGGTAGGTGGCGCGCTGGTCGGGCGTCACGAGGAAATGGAAAAGGGCCCGGTCGTGCCACAGGCCGTATCGCCGGCGCGGACACCAACTGAGCGCGTCGTGGGTAATCCATCGCACCGTGGTGGCGTCGTCGCCGAGGCGGCCGCGTGCGGTGTCAAGCGCCGCCTGAGACACGTCGAGCACGGTGAGGTCTCGGTAGCCGCGGGCCAAGAGCGCGTCGACCAGCGTGGACGCGCCGCCACCGACGTCGACTACCGCCGTGTTCGCTTCCAAGTTCGCTGCTGCGATCATCTCGAGCGACATCGCCGGCTCCGCCTCAAACCAACTCACCTCGGTCGGAGAATGAGACCGGTAGATCTCCTCCCAGTGCGACTGCGCTTGTTCGGCTCGCGATGCATCCGCGAAGCAGCGCCAAGCCTGGAAACCACCATCGAGATCGGTGGCCCGCCACACTCCGAGCTGGCGAAGGTTGGCCGCGGCGATGCTCGATGCGTAGCCCTCATTGCAGACGACGATGATTCGGCGGTCGTAATCGGTCGCTTCGGCGATCCGGTGGACACTGGCAGGGTCGAGGCGCCACTCAAGCACATTGCGGCCAATCACCATGGCACCAGCCAGGTCGCCGTCCGCGTGCCGTTGCTCGACCGGGCGAATATCGACGACCAGGGCGCCCGCCGCCATTTCCGCAACAAGGCTTGCAGGGGCGACCCGGTCCAGGTCCCGGCGGGCCTCCGCCAGCACATCCTCGATGCTGCGTCGCTTCACGACTCACCTCTGCCCGGCTGCGCACAGCATCGCCAACCCGCAGCCTCCCTGCAATGACAGCCCGGGATCCCCGAAGACGTAACGGCGCTGCGAGTAGACGACAGCCCCTAGCTCTTTGGGCCGTGTGCGCCCGACGAACGCTCATCGCGTCTCCGCCGGCCCAGCGTGCCCAGCCAACGAAGCGAGGTAGAGCACCCCGTCGACACGTCTATGAACCGCCCCGGGATTCTTGGAGGCTCCAGTCCTTGAGAGGATGGAGTCATGCCACGTCATGGGAGATATCCGCGGGAGCTGCGGGAGCGTGCAGTCCGGATGGTGTTGGACCACCAACAGG
>Ga0102924_1004541_pt1 | contig 13918 bp, 17 predicted proteins | sample PaiPotPPM11metaG_FD_80116 | JGI IMG/M metagenome (GOLD analysis project Ga0102924, IMG submission 80116) | Iron sulfur acid spring bacterial and archeal communities from Banff, Canada, to study Microbial Dark Matter (Phase II) - Paint Pots PPM... ... | reverse complement strand
ATCCACAGGTGAAGATGTTCGCCACGGGTCTGGCAGCTGGGATCCTGCTCGACGCGACGATCATCCGGGCGCTGCTCGTACCGGCGATCGTGTCGCTGTTCGGACGCTGGAACTGGTGGCTGCCGGCCCGCCCCGCGCGGCTGCTGCGCGTCGAGCCGTCGATGCCAGCACCGGCTGAAGCTGGGTAAACCCCACCGAGGCTCACCATGGGAGCGACGCATACTGTCGCTTTCTTGGTGAGCCTCCTGCGATACCGTCTCGCCGATGGCGACCGCTGCAGCCGCACGGACCGCGGTCCAAATCGAGCCCGTCAAAGGCTTCCGGCAGCTGCGCGAGTTCGTCGCGCTGCCGTTCCAGCTCCACGCCGGCACCCCCTGGATCCCGCCGCTCAAGCTCGAGCGCTACGCGTTTCTGTCGCGGCGGCTGAACCCGTTCTTCAAGCATGGTGAGGGCGCGTACTTCCTCGCGCGGCGCGATGGGCGTGTTGTCGGGCGTGTCAGCGCCCAGATCAACCGCGCCTACAACGACTACCACTCCACGCATTGGGGCAACTTCGGCTTCCTCGACTTCGAGGATGACCAGGAGGTTCTCGATGCGCTGCTCGAGGCCGCGGCGACATGGCTGCGCGAACGCGGCTGCGACCGGATGGTCGGCCCGATGTGCTTCACGATGAACGAGGAGTGCGGCGTGCTGATCGAAGGCTTCGAGGTCGAGCCGTTGATCCTGCAGCCGTGGAACCCGTCGTACTACCAGGCGCGCTGCGAGGCGGCCGGGCTGACCAAGGCGATGGACGTCATGCACTGGTTCCTGCACATGTCCAATCGAGACAGCGCGCTGCTCCCGATCGTGCCCGAGCTCGCCGAGCGCGCACGCACGAAGCACGGCCTGACGATCCGACGGATGTCGCGGCTGCACCTACGGCGCGAGCTCGACGAGTTCGCCAAGGTCTACAACGCAGCCTGGTCCAAGAACTGGGGCTTCGTGCCCTATTCGAAGGAGGACCTGGACGAGTTCGCGATCACCCTCCAACTCGTGTTCGACCGCAACTGGTTCATGATCGCCGAGATCGAGGGCGAGACGGTCGCGATGGCGATCACGATCCCCGATATCAACCAGGTGCTCAAAAAGATGCGCGGCCGGGTGCTGCCGCTCGGGTGGTGGTACTACCTGCGCAGGCGCCACATCATCGACCGCACTCGCGTCGGATTCCTCGGCGTGCTGCCTGAGTACCAGCACACCGGCGCCGCCGCGGCGCTCTACATGGAGAACTTCAACACCGCCTTCCGTACGGGGCTCGGGCCGAGCGAGGCCGGATGGATCCTCGAGACGAACACGTCGATGAACCGCGGGCTCGAGGCGATGGGCGGACGGATCATCAAGCGCTGCCGCGTTTACGAGCGGCTGCTCGACGGCTGAGCGCCGGTACTCTCCCCGCCCCATGTCCGTCACGGTCGTTGGCTCGATCGCGTTCGACGCGGTCAAAACTCCATTCGGCACGCGCGAGCGGATGCTCGGCGGCTCCGCCGTCCACTTCGCGCTCGCCGCGTCGTTCTTCGACGCGGTTCACATCGTCGGGCCCGTCGGCGATGACTTCGGCGAGCCGGAGTACGCCGTCCTGCACGATCGGGGCGTCGACACCGACGCGGTCGAACACGTCCCAGGCGGCAAGACCTTCTTCTGGCGTGGCGAGTACGGGTGGGACCTGAACAACCGCGAGACGCTCGATACGCAGCTGAACGTATTCGCTGACTTCGATCCGAAGCTCTCTGACGCCGCCCGCGCGGCCGACGTGCTGTTCTTGGCCAACATCCAGCCCGAGCTCCAACAGCGCGTTCGCGCCGAATGTCGCGACGCGCGCTTCGTCGCGCTCGACTCGATGAACTACTGGATCGAGTCGGCCCGCGACGCGCTGATCAAAACAGTCTCGATGGTCGATTGCCTGATGCTCAACGATGCCGAGCTCCGCGAGTTGACCCGCGAGCCAAACCTTGTTCGCGCCGCGCGCCAGATCCGTGAATGGGGTCCCCGTGTTGTAGTCGCCAAGCAGGGCGAGTACGGCGCCGCGATGGTCACCGAGGAAGGATTCTTCGCCCTGCCCGCCTTCCCGCTCGAGACGGTCGTCGATCCGACCGGTGCCGGCGACTGCTTCGCCGGCGGCTTCGTCGGCTACGTCGCTGCCCATCCAGACAGCGAGCTGAGCCACGAGCTTCTTTGCCGGGCTATGGCATACGGCACCGCGCTGGCCTCATTCAGCGTCGAGGAGTTCGGCACTGAGCGCGTCGCGCGGCTGACAACCGAGGAGATATCCGAGCGGGTGTCGGAGCTCCAGAAGCTGACGCAGTTCGCCGAAAAGCCGATCGCGCTGAAGGGCTAGACACCGGCGAGGAGGTGAAATCCGGCCCCGATAGGGGTAGGATCCGCGCGACGTGACCTTGGGATTCCTGTGGATCATGCTGGCGCTCAAGATCCCGCTGATCGCGCTGATCGTGATCGTCTGGTGGGCGATCCGCGCCAAGCCGGAGGAGCCGCCCGCGTCAGACGACGACGGTGGCATCAAGCAGCAGCATCCCCACCAGCCGCGCCCGTTCCCGCGTCACCCCCGCCGTGGACCGCACGGCGATCTGGAGCCTGGGCCCCCTGCGCGCCTGCGGACGGTCCGCGCGCGGGCGCGGACGCTCGAGCACTAGCGGCGTGCCGGCGTCTATGCCGCTGCCGGCTCCGGGTCGGGGCGTACCACGACTGTGTCGGCCACCCGGATGATTTCGTCGACCGGCAGGTCGGCTCGCGACGCATGCTCGCGGATCGCTTCCGGGCTGCTCGCCGTTGATTGGGGAGAGCCCACCCTAAGGTGCAGCCACGCCTAGTCTGATCCAATGACCGCGAGCAATGGGGAAAGCTCAAGGCTGGCAGACTTCGCGCCCATGAACGGCCAGCCCGTGTCAGTTCTATCCGACGGAACGATCCTCGAGCTTATTGACAAGGGCCGGATCCGCATCGATCCATGGGATCCCGAGCTGGTTCAGCCGGCAAGTGTCGACCTTCGCCTTGGCGACTCATTCCGGGTGTTCCACAACCACCGGGCCTCGGCGATCGATCTGCGCAACCCGCCGGAGGGTCTGACAGAGGAGGTGGTGATCCCTGCCGAGGACTCCTTCGTGATCCACCCCGGCGAGTTCTGCCTCGGCCGCACACTCGAGTGGATCGAGCTGCCCGATGACATCGTGGCGCGGATCGAAGGGAAATCGTCGCTTGGCCGCCTGGGCCTCATCGTCCACGCCACCGCCGGCTTCTGCGATCCCGGATGGCAGGGCACGCTCACGCTTGAGCTCAACAACCTCACGCGCGTCCCGATCAAGCTCTACCCCGGCCTGCCAATCGCGCAGTTGTCGTTCATGGCGCTCGACCGGCCGGCCCAACGGCCGTATGGCAGCCCCGGACTCGGCAGCCATTACCAGGGGCAGCAGGCGGCGACTGAGAGCCGCTACGAAGGATCGGATAGCGTTTCGCGCTGATGCTCACAACGATCATCGCCACGTCCAAGGTCCCGTTCTACTTCGGCGGTGGCGTGCTCGCGGTGTGGGCGGTGGTGCTCGCGACGCTTGGCCTTCGCAGCCCTGAGTTCCCAGGTGGAGCCGGGGGACAGCGGGCCGTGATCGCGATCAGCCTCGTGCTCGCCGTGGCGGCCATGGGCCTCGCTGTATACGTCGCCTAAGGCGCTTTGGCAGCGCACGCGGGGTAATAGAGTTGAAGGCCCCCCGCGAGAGGAGTGCCATGCCCACTGAGACCCAGCAGACGGACGGCGCCGGCGTAGCCACGGCCGCGGAGACCCTCACCGTCACGGACAACCGGACGGGGAAGGAGTACGAGATCCCGATCGAGGACGGGACCATCCGCGCCACCGAGCTTCGCAAGATCAAGACCGACGACGACGACTTCGGTCTGATGAGCTACGACCCCGCCTATATGGCGACGGCGTCGTGTCGGTCAGCGATCACGTTCATCGATGGCGAGAAAGGGATCCTCGAGTACCGCGGGTACCCGATCGAGCAGCTGGCAGAAAAGTCGACCTACCTCGAGGTCGCCTATCTGTTGGTTCACGGCCAGCTTCCCAACCGCACCGAGCTCGACGAGTGGAGGCACGAGATCACGATCCACACGTTCGTGCACGAGAACGTCAAGGAGTTCATGCAGGGCTTCCGTTACGACGCGCACCCGATGGGGATGCTGCTTGCGTCCGTTGGCGCGCTCTCGACCTTCTATCCGGAGGCGTCGGCAATCAAGGACCAGGCCGGCCGATACCTCCAGATCATCCGCCTGATCGCGAAGATGCCCACGCTCGCGGCGTTCTCCTACCGGCACAACCGGGGCATGCCTTACGTCTATCCGGATAACGACCTGAGCTATCCGGGGAACTTCCTCTCGATGATCTACAAGATGACCGAGCTGAAGTACCAGCCCGATCCACGCCTCGAGCACGCGCTCGATGTGCTGTTCATCTTGCACGCCGACCACGAGCAGAACTGCTCCACGAGCGCTGTACGCAGCGTCGGCTCGAGCCAGGTCGATCCGTACTCCGCCGTTGCGGCCGGCGTCGCGGCGCTTTACGGGCCGCTTCACGGCGGTGCCAACGAGCAGGTGCTGCGGATGTTGCGCCGGATCGAGCGCAAGGAGAACATCCCCGATTTCCTCAAGGGGGTCGAGAAGGGCGAGGAGCGCCTGATGGGATTCGGCCACCGCGTCTACAAGAACTACGACCCGCGCGCGAAGATCATCCGCCAGGCCACCTACGAGGTGTTCGAGGTGACCGGCATGAACCCGCTGCTCGACATCGCGATCGAGCTGGAGAAGATCGCGCTCGAGGACGACTACTTCACCTCGCGCAAGCTCTACCCGAACGTCGACTTCTACTCGGGCATCATCTACGAGGCGCTCGGGATGCCGGTTGAGATGTTCCCGGTCCTGTTCGCGATCGGGCGAACCAGCGGCTGGATCGCGCAGTGGCTCGAGATGATCGACGACCCCGAGCAGAAGATCGCCCGCCCACGGCAGATTTACACCGGCGAGCGCGGCCTGGACTACGTGTCGATCGATAAGCGGTAAAGCGCTGTGTGAGCGTTCACACGCCGGGCTCGGCTTACCGAACGTAAGCTCGGTCGATGGACATAGTGACGCTGCCAGGCGGACGACGAGTTGGGATCCGGCCGATCCGTGCCGATGACGGACCGGGGCTCCGAGACGCGTACGACCGGCTGTCCCCGCAGGCGAAATATCGCCGTTTCCTAACGATCAAGCCCCATCTGACCGAATCGGACGTGCGCTATCTGACGAGCGTCGACGGCACCGACCACGTCGCGCTTGTCGCGACTCCCGCCCGCGATCCTGACCGGATCATCGCCGTCGCACGCTTCGTGCGCCTACAGGACGATCTGCGTGCGGCCGAGCTCGCCGTCGTCGTCGGGGATCCCTATCAGGGTGAGGGGCTCGGGACCGAGCTGCTGGGCCGGCTCGCCGAGCGCGCGCTCACTCGTGGCATCGGTCGCTTTCACGCGACGATGCTCGCCGACAACGCCCCGATCCACCGCATGCTTCGCCACGGCTCGCACCGCGAGCGGCATCTGGGCGCGATCGACGAGGTCGAAGTCGAGCTGGCCGCGTAGGCTGCGGGTGTGCCATGGACGTTGACCGCCCGTGTCGGCGCGCGCGTCGAGCGGCTCCGGTTTGACGGACTGGATCCCGCGCTGGACGCGCTCGAGGCGCGGGCCAAGAACCTCTTAAAGGATGCGCCCCGGGAGCCGCGCGACGTCCGCATCAAGCGCTACGAGCCCGTGCAGCAGGTGTTCGCGCGGCTCGAGCTCGCCGGGCCCCAGCGCTTGCTGCCGAGCGTGCGAGTCGGCATTGACGTGCGCGGCGACGGGTCGGCCGCGGCCTACCGGGGGCGGGTCAGACGCACGCTGATCGAGCAGGCGAAGGGTGAGACGCCCTGCGTGGTACTCCGGCGCGTCGCTAAAGAATCAAGCTCGTCCCGTGGCGCTTGAGCCAGCGGGCATGAACCGCGTAGTCCGGGCAACGCTCGGCCAGCAGCGACCAGAAGCTCGGCGAGTGGTCCGGCACATCGAGGTGACAGACCTCGTGCCAGACGACGTAGTCGAGCACCGGCTCTGGTGCGAGCAGCAGGCGCCAGTTGAAGCTCATCGCCCCCGTCGGCGAGCAGCTCGCCCAGCGCGTCCGCTGCCCCCTGATCGTGAGGCGCTTGAATGTGACTCCAGCGAGTGAGCATGCGCGGTCGAGGCGTGGAGCAATCTCGGCTCGAGCGGCGCCTCTGAACCAGCGCTCGAGCGCTGGTCGGCGATTGGCGGATGGCACCAGCAGGTCCTCGCCGCGGCGCGTGACCCGCGTGCGCCCGGGCTGTGCGACGAGCCTCAGCGGCGTCCCGAGGTAGGGCACGGTTTCGCCGCGGGCGGCCACCGCCGTCCGGATCCGCTCGATCTCAGACACTCGTCGCTCGATCCACGGTGAGAGCTCGGAGATTGCGGCGGCAGCCTCGCGCTCTGTCGTGCGTCGGGGCAGGACGACCTCGACACCGCGTTCGACGTCGACCGTGACCCGCACGCGCCGCGCTCGGTCAGAGCGCCTGACCTGGTAGGTAATCATCGGATCGGACAGGGTACGGTCCGGGCCAGACATGCCCACGATCCCGAAACTCGAGCATCCGCTGCAAGACGAGCTCGTCGCGCTCCGCCTCGCGGCCGAGCGCGACATCCCCGAGGTCCTGATCGCCCATCAGGACGATCCGGGCCTGAACGAGCAGCTGGGACTAACGCGGCCGCCGAGTGGCGCAGAGCTCGGCCGCCAAATGGAGCAGGCCCAAGAGGACCGTGTCAGTGGGCGGCGCGTGACGTTGACGATCCTTAAGCCGGGCTCCGAGCAGTTCCTGGGCCAGATCGAGGTGGGGGAGATCGACTGGGACAGCCGGCGCGCCGCGCTCGTTGTATGGGTTGTGCCGCGCGCTCGCGGCGGCGGGCTCGAGGGCGCCGCGCTCAGCTTGGCGACCCGATGGCTTTCGGAAGAGTGCGGGCTCGATGCCTGACCCCGTCTGGCGTGTGACACTCCCCCCGGGCGTACGCGAGCCCTTCGAGGTCTACGTCAACGGCGTTCGCCAGGAGCTCGGGTCGGACTTCCGGGTCTCGCGCGGGCAGCTCGTGTTCCGCCGCGAACTCGTCCAGCAGCGGCTCTCCCCCTGGGCGTGGTTCCTCGGCTTCTGGGGGATCGGGACCTACAAGCGCAACGACGAGGTCGACGTGCGGTACGAGCTGGGCGGGCGCCCGACTGTGGCCCACGCGTTGGCCGTCATCCCGCCGGGGGATTAGCCGCGACGGGCACCGACGTCCCGAGGACGTGCCCGCTCGAGTCGAGCGCCTGCACCGCGAAGTACGGCCCGCCGTTCGCTACCGACATCGCCGTCTCGAACGACGTCTTCGCGAACTGTCCCACCGGCACCAGCACATCTGGGCTCAGCCCGGCGAGCACCTGCCACGAGGAGACGTCGGTCGCGCCGTTCCAGCTCGCGTAGACCGTCGCGCCGGACGTGGTTCCGGCGACCGCGATCGAGGGGGGCGTGGTCGGCTGTCCCCACCAGGCAAACCGGTACGCGCGATAAGACTGCATCGGCCGCGGGAACGACGCGCTGAACAGCTGCCGGCCACTCGGGCCGAACTCGCTGAAGTAGGGCGCACCGCCCCAACCGACGAACGTGTTGCCGTCGGCAAGCGTCTGCACGCTGCCCTCGTTGGGCGACAGTACGGACGGCCGGTTCGTGTCGGCGTGCACGAGCGTGGCGGTCATCGTCCTGAAGTTCAACCGGATCCGCAGCGCGCGCGAGTGACTCTCATTCTGGGGGCCGGGCCCCTGCCCGTTGTCGAAGACGGTCAGGATGTTGCCCCTCAGGTGCGCGTCGTGCTGCCACTCGAAGGACGTGCCGGCACCCATTTTGAAGCTCGAGTGCTTGCCGCCGAGCTGCCAGACGATGCCGCCGGTTCGCCTGTCGCTCTCGTCCACAGCCCAGGCGTGGCGCATCGAGATCAGAAGATCGCCTCCGGGCAGCTGCTGGATCGAGTTCAAGTGGTACGGATCGTAGGAGCCGTTGACCGGATACGGAACGTAGGTGTCGGCCCGCGCGAGGTGTTGACGGGGATCCCACTGCCACAGCAGCTTGCCGGTTGCGATGTCCCGCTCCTGGATCACCTCGTCGAGAAGTGGACCGGCCTTCGGTCCACCAATCGACGACAGGTCCGCATGGATCAGCTTGTCGGCAGTGAGGAGTCCTGTGCCGTTGCGGGCGATCTGGCACTCATGCAGGTCGGGGTGCAAGCCGTTTGCGCCCGATACGCTGGCGATCTGATGGTAGGCGTGGTCGAGGATCACATCGATCCCCGAGTTGACGCCCAACGGCAGAAATCGCCCCTGCCAGTAGGTCAGCACCGAGTGGCCCTGGTAGTTCTGGACCTCGAAGTTGAACGCCGCCTGGGGGCGCATCGCCTTGAACCAGACCAGCTGCCCGGACGGGTCGATGATCATCGGGCCGGCCTGGACAGAGTTCTGAACGTCGACGAAAAGGTCGCCTGCGGCCGGATCGGGGTTCTGGCCGGCGATCGTCACGATCGGCGGGTGAAGCCAGCTCTCGGAGTGGATCGCCTGGGTCTTTGAGAGGAAGCCGGCCTGAGCGGACGCCGCAGCCGAGAGGGCCGTGAGCGCCGCCGCGAGGACTAAGCCACCCCTGCTTCGGCCAGTCTTCCCGTCCACGGTCGCAGCAGCTTCAGCGCCGACAGGATCGCCCGGGTCGCCGGCGAGCGGTTGAGCGTGTAGAAGTGGATGCCCGGCGCGCCCCGTGCGAGCAGCTCCGCGCACTGAAGTGTCGAGTAGGCGACCCCGAGCTGAAGGACGGCGTCCGGGTCTGAGCCTCGCCGCTCGAGCTGCGCCAGCAGCCCGTCAGGAATCGAGGCGCCGCACATCCCGGTGATCGTCTTGATCTGCTTGACATCGGTGATCGGCATGATCCCGGGGACGATCGGGGCATCGATCCCCGCAGTCCGGGCTTCCTCCACAAAGCGGAAATAGAGCTCGTTGTCGAAGAACAGCTGCGTGATCAGGAAAGTTGCGCCGCTTGAGACCTTCTCCTTGAGAAAGCGCAGGTCGTGGGCAAGGTCGGGAGCCTCGGGGTGCACTTCAGGGAAGCAGGCAGCGCCGACGCTGAACGGATAGGAGCCCGAGATCAGTGCCGCGAGCTCGGTCGAGTAGTGAAGGCCGCCGGGATGGGGCTTCCACTCCGTCTCCCCACGCGGCGGGTCGCCGCGCAGGGCAAGCACGTTCTCGATCCCCGAGGCCTGGATCCCGTCGAGGATCCCGAGCAGCTCTTCGCGCGTCGTCCCGACGCAGCTGAGGTGCGCCATCGCTTCGATGCCGACAGCCTGCTTGATCCATTTCGTCAGCTCGACGGTCTTGTTGCGCGTCGAGCCCCCGGCGCCATAGGTCACCGACACGAAGTCGGGTCCAAGCGCCCGGAGATCCTCGAGGGTGTCGCGCAGGTTGCGCTCGCCGTCCTCGGTCTTCGGGGGAAAGAACTCGAACGAGAACGTCGGCTCTCCCTTGGTGGCGATGATCTCGTCGATGCGCACCGTGCCGGGAGAGTACCAACCTTGACATGGTTGTGGCAAGGTTGGTGGGCTCCAGGCGATCGCGGCGTGTGACGGGGACGCGTTCACCCGGCGGAGGTGTTCGCCTCCGCGCTCGTCAGTGCGCGCCGGATCGGGCCGGTGCGCCTGGGCCAGAACGTTGGACTCGCCGCGTGCGCGGCTCCGGCGTGAACACGACCATTACGTCGAAAAGCGGCGAGTGGAGTGGCCAACGTGTCGCAGTTTGTGCGCGATAGCGCGCAGAGCGCGACACGTACCGCCGGTGGCGAGGAGCTTTTCGACAAAGTGGCCGTCGCCGAACCACGACGTGTAGGGCGGTCTGCCGAGCGGCGGGTCGTCTCAAACTACCCGCCAGCGCTCTGTCTCGCCATCCGGCTCGCGCGCGAGGTGCCCGCCCACCTCCAGGTGGCCCAGGTAGCAGAGGGTCTGCGACAGCAGCCAACCGGCGTTGGTCTGCGTCAGCGGCTCGCCGTACACGTCGGGGACCAGCTCGACTGCCGTGCGTGGGCGGGCAGAGAGCGCCCCCAGAACCGCCGCGAGCCGCTCGCGCACGAGCGTTCGGTTCGCGTCGATGTGGCCGGCGACATCGACGAACGGGCGGCCGTGCCCCGCGAGGCAGAGCCGGGCATCCAGCTCCGCGACCCGATCCAGCGAGCCCAAGAACTCGCCGACTGGATCGGGCGTCCAGCCGTAGTCGTAGAACAGCGATATGCGTCCGAGCAGATGGTCACCCGAGATCAACAGGCGCCGCTCGCGCTGGAACAGGCACACGTGCGACGGCGCGTGGCCCGGGGTCTCGTGGACGCTCCAGACCCCGAGGTCCGTCTCGATCTCGACCCCGGGGACGAGCGGACGGTCCGGCTCGACCGCACGCGCGATTCCTGACGGCCATCCCTTGGCCCGCTCGGCGTAGGCGCGCAGCGCCCGCTCGGGTACGCCGCTCTGGCGGGCGACCTCGAGACGCCGCTCGAGCGTCTTCTCTGGATCGGATATGGCATGTGCGTGGTTGGGGTGCATCCACAGCTCGCAGCCGGCGCGCTCGCAGATCGGAGCGGCCTGGCCCCAGTGATCGGAATGGGCGTGGGTGCACGCGAGCAGTCGCACGTGCTCGACGCGCAGGTTGACCTGCTCGAGCGCGCGCTCCAGCTGGCCCATCGAGCCCGCTTCGTGCATGCCGGTGTCGACCAGCACGATCCCATCGCCGGCAGCGATCGCCCACGCATTGCCGTGCGGGACGCCGGGCCACGGAAGCGGGAGGCGAAGCCGCCAAAGGCCCGGCAGGACCCGCTCTCCGCGTCCAAGCTCGCGTCGCGCACTCAAGGGCAGTCACAATCGCATACCGCGTAGACTGCGCGCCGTCCAATGGCCTCTACCACCGACGTCGCCAAGCGCTACTTCCAGGCGCTCGCCGCGCAAGACCTCGACGCCGCGGTCGCGTGCTGGGCTCCGGGCAAGATCGACCGGCTCGTCGGGCAACAGGACTTGGTCGCGCCGGACGGCATCCGCGAGTACTTCGGGGCGCTGTTCGAAGCGTTCCCGGACTTCAAGTTCGAGATCCTCGAGATGACTACATCCCGTGGACGCACGGCGGTCCGCTGGCGGGCGCGCGCGACATTCGCCGGGCCCGGCCGCTTTCAGGGGTTCGTTGCCAACGGAGCGCGAATCGACCTAGAGGGCTGCGACGTCGTCACGGTCGCGGACGACAAGATCCAGCACAACGATGCCTACGTCGACACGGGCGAGATCGCGCGCCAGCTCGGCTTCCTGCCAGCGGCAGGCAGCCGCGCCGAGGCGCGGCTGGCAGGACTCGCGAACCTGCGCACGAAGATCGTTTCCCGGATCCGCGGCAAGGGGCCTGATCAGATCGCCGAGGGCGTGTGGATCGTGCGCGGCGGCTTCCCGATGAAAACGATGAACGTCTACCTGCTGGCCGATAACGGCGGTGTGACCGTGTTCGACGCCGGAATCGAGGACATGACCGCGGCGGTCGCAACCGCTGGCGCGCGCCTGGGCGGGATCAAACGGGTCGTGCTCGGCCACGCCGACGCGGACCATCGCGGGACCGCACCCGGACTCGGCGCGCCGGTCTACTGTCACCAGGCCGAGCTCGCGGCCGCCGAGTCGCCTCAGACAAACCGCGACTACTGGGACTTCTCCAAGCTCGATCCTCATGGCCGCGCGCTGCTCACTCGGCTGCTTCCGATCTGGGACGGTGGCGCGGTCGAGGTCGCTGGGACGGTCAAGGAGGGCGACGATGTCGCCGGCTTCCGCGTCGTCGAGCTGCCAGGCCACGCGCCAGGGTTGATCGGGCTGTTCAGGGAGTCCGACCGGCTCGCGCTCGTGTCGGATTGTTTCTACACGCTCGACCCGCAGACCGGGATCAAGGGCGCTGCGCGCGTGCCGCACCCGGCATTCGACCAGGACGTCGAGCGGGCGCGGGCCTCGATCCGGAAGCTGGCGGAGCTCGAGCCGTCGACTGCCTGGGCAGGCCACGCCGACCCGGTCACCGGCGACGTACGCGCGCAGCTCGAGCGGGCCGCATCAGCGCCATAGGTCGGTGCCCCGCCGTCAGCGGCTCAAGGCGCCCGTCAGCGAATACCGCCACGCCGAGGGCAACGTGCTGGCCCTGCGCGGTTCGCTGTCGGCCGGCTCGCGACGGCAGTACGCGTCGCTGCTGGCGGGAGGCCTCGATCGTGAGGATGCCTGGCAGCGGGCGGTGGAGTTCCTGTTCGAGCATCTCGCGCTGTCGTGGACGATCACCGGTCTGAAGCTGACACGCCAGAAGGAGCTCATCGCTCGCTACCGGATGGCGTCAAGCGACGAGCGTCGCTTCGTGCGCGATTCGCTCAGAGACCACCTGAACAAGCACTTCCCGGAGCTTCAGGCGCCGTGAGCGCGCCAGATCCCGACCGCCACGCGGCGCTCATCTGCGACTGGTGCATCGGGGCGACGCCGCAGGACCAGGTAATCGTCGGAATGACCCATCATTCCCGTCCCTTGGTAGAGGCGCTTCATCGCGCTCTGCTCGAGCGGGGCGCCTGGCCGCTCGTGCGGCTCGCCCAATCGGAGCTCGCGCCCGACCTCTTCCGCCACGCAACCGCGGCCCAGCTGGACGGATTCGCCCCGCTCGAGTTGCTCGAGGCAGAGCACGCCGATGCGGTGGTCGGAATCACGGCGCCTGCCAACACGCATGCGCTCGCGGGCGTCGACCCCAAATTGATCGCGCGCGTCGGCCGCGGGCGGGCCCCTGTTCAGGATGCCCGCTTGAAGACTCGCTGGTGCGGAACGCTTTGGCCCACCCCGGCGCTCGCCCAGCAGGCGGGGATGGGGGAGGAGGACTACGCGGCGTTCGTGACCCGCGCGCTGTTCCTGGACCGGCCCGACCCGATCGCCGCATGGCACGAGCTGTCAGTCGAGCAGCAAAGGCTCGTCGACCGGCTGTCGGATGCTGACACGCTGCGAATCGAGGCCGACGGCACCGACCTTACCCTGCACGTCAGCGAACGCACGTGGATCAATTCCGACGGCAAGCACAACATGCCGAGCGGCGAGGTCTTCACCGGCCCGATTGAGGGCTCCGCCCAGGGCACGATCCGCTTTACCGTTCCGACCAGCCCGCGCGGCGTCGACGTAACGGGCGTCGAACTCACTTTCCGCGACGGCGAGGTCGTCAAGGCCAGTGCCGACCGTGGCGAGCAATACCTCCAGGAGATGCTGGCCACCGATGACGGCGCGCGCTTTCTAGGCGAGGTCGGGATCGGCACCAACCCGGGCATCGACCGCGCGACCGGGCTGATTCTGCTCGACGAGAAGATTGCCGGCACGGTCCACTTGGCGCTCGGCCGGTCGTATCCGGAGACCGGCGGGCGCAACCGCTCAGCGCTGCATTGGGACCTGATCTGCGATCTGCGCGACGGCGGGCAGCTGAGCGCGGACGGCCAGCCCGTTTACAAGTACGGGAAGCTCGTCGAGTAGCTTCTGCGGACGATGCGCCGCACGAAGATCGTCGTCACAATCGGCCCCGCCTGCCGCGACCCGGACACGCTTGCCCGGATGGTGGAGGCTGGCATGGATGTCGCGCGGCTCAACTTCTCGCACGGCAACCGCGAACTGCACGCCGAGAACGCCCAGCGGGTCCGCACGGCGGCGGATCAGGTCGGCCGCCAGGTCGCGATCCTCCAGGACCTTCCGGGCCCGAAGATCAGGATCGGTCCGATCAAGGACGATCT
>Ga0102924_1004540_pt1 | contig 13921 bp, 10 predicted proteins | sample PaiPotPPM11metaG_FD_80116 | JGI IMG/M metagenome (GOLD analysis project Ga0102924, IMG submission 80116) | Iron sulfur acid spring bacterial and archeal communities from Banff, Canada, to study Microbial Dark Matter (Phase II) - Paint Pots PPM... ... | reverse complement strand
GCCCAGGGCCTCCCGCCGCCCGCGCCGCTCGCGCCGTAGGGGCCAGATCCCCAAGCCGCAAAGCTTGCTAGAGGCCCAGCGCGAGCGACCCCTCGCGTCGGGGCTCCGCGGCTCCCTCCCAGTAGACTCGGTCGTCAGACCATCGCGGGGGGCGCTCCGCATCGCCGAGCAGCCGCCTCACCCCAATCGCCGGCGCGTCCGCGAGGTGCTCCACCTCTTTCGTCTGGTGACCCATCTGCTGGAGCGCACGCACCACGTCCTCCGGCAGCGCGTGCGGCTCGAGGAACAGGACGTCGGGCGAATCCTGCTGGTGAAAGCGCGGCGCGCGCACGGCGTCCGCCGCGCTCATTCCGAAGTCGAGCGCGTTCGACAGCTCCTCGAAGACCGCCGTGATGATGCGCGACCCGCCCGCCGCGCCGAGCACGAGCTCCACCCTGACGTTTCGATCACGCTCCGGCGAAGCCGGAGACGTGGCGGCGCCGTCCCCCGAGAGGACGATCGTCGGTGACATCGACGAGAGCATGCGCTTGCCGGGAGCGATCGCGTTGGGCTCGCCCTGCACGAGGCCGAACATGTTCGCCGTGCCCGGCACCGTCGCGAAGTCGTCCATCTCGTCGTTGAGGAGGAAGCCCAGACCGGGCACGGTCACGCCGCTTCCGTACCAGGCGTTGAGCGTCGTCGTGAGGGCGACCGCGTTGCCGTCCGCATCCACGACCGAGAAGTGCGTCGTGTGCGGGCCGGCGCCGCTGTCGACGGCGATGTTCGGGAAGAGCTCCCTGGTCGGCGTCGCCCGGTCGAGGTGCATCGTCGCGCGCTGCGCGCGAGCCCAGTCCGGCGAGAGCAGCTCCTCGACGGGCATCTTCACGAAGTCGGGATCGCCGAGCTTCGCGTTGCGCGCAGCGAACGCGCGGCGCATCGCCTCGGCGGTCAGGTGGATCTCCTCGGGGGAGTGCCACCCCATCTTCGTGAGGTCGTACGCCTCGAGAAGGTGCGCGATCATCGCCATCGTGACGCCACCCGACGACGGCGGCGGCATCCCGATGATGTGCCGTCCGCGGTACTCGTACTCGATGGGGTCGCGCCACTTCGCACGATACGCCTTCAAGTCGGCCTGCGTGATGAGGCCCCCGCCCTCCTTCATCGCCTTCGCGATCTGCTCGCCGACGGGTCCCTCGTAGAACCCTGGCGGGCCCTGCTCGGAGACGCGCCGGAGCACCGCCGCGAGCTCCGGATCGCGCCACGTCGTGCCCACCGCCGGCGGCGCGCCGTTCGGGAGAAAGAGCGCCGCCGAGGCCGGGAACTTCGCCAGGCGCGCCTTCGCCCAGTCCATCGTCCCGGGGAACGACGCGTCCACCGGGAAGCCGCGTTCGGCGAGCTCGATGGAGGGCGCCAGGAGCTCGCTCCACGTCTTCTTCTTCGAGCCGAGCTTCTGCCACGCCTCGAACAGGCCGGCGACGCTCCCCGGCACGCCGGCGGACCGCCAGCCCTCGCGCGAGTCGCGCGTCGGCTTGCCGTCGCTGCCGAGGTACATGTCCCGCGTCGCCGCCGCCGGCGCGGCCTCGCGGAAGTCCAGCGCGTACGGCCGCGCGCCCACGCGCGCGACCATGAAGCCGCCGCCGCCGATGTTGCCTGCCGTCGGGAACGCGACCGCCAGCGCGAACGCCGTGGCCACCGCCGCGTCGACGGCGTTGCCGCCGCTCGCGAGGACGTCGACGCCGACCTTCGTCGCGATCGCATTCGCCGTGACGACCATGCCTCGCCCACCTGTCGGCGCCGGTGCGCCCTGCGCGAACGGCCACCCCGGAGGAAAGACGACCGGCGGCGCCGGGGGGGCGACCGGTGCCGGAGGCGGCGCGGCCGCGGTGGGCTTGGCCGCGGTGCCAGCATGACCCCCGCATGCGAGGAGCACGACGGCGATCAAGCCCAGGAAACGCTGCCTCAGGGTCATGGCCGCTATGTAACTCACGCCTGCTCGACGGTCACCGGCGTCCCGCTGAAGGCGGCGTTCCCGCTGAGCGCGTCGATCCGCGCGTCGTCGGTCACGTCGTTGATGCTCGCGCCGGCGTGCTCGCGCGCGACGCGCAGCTCGACGCCTGGCTTCGCGTGCCCCCACCCGTGCGGCAAGCTCACGACGCCCGGCGCGATCTCGTCGCTCACTTCCAGCGCGACCTCCACCTCTCCCACACGCGACTTCAGCCGGACGCGCACGCCGCTCGCGAGACCGCGCGCAGAGGCGTCGCCCGGGTGCATGAGGAGCGTGCACGCCTCGCGCCCCTTCACGAGCCGATGGCTGTTGTGCATCCACGAGTTGTTGCTGCGCAGGGTGCGCCGGCCGACGAGGACGAGCTGCCCATCGGGCGCGCGCGTGTCGAGCGTGGCGGCGAGCCGCGGCACGTCTTCCACGAAGCGCTGCGGCGCGAGGTGAATCGTGTGATCCTTCGTGTAGAGCGCCCACGGGAAGCGCGGCTCCAGCGGCCCGAGGTCGAGCCCGTGAGGATGCTTGCGCAGCGTTCGCAGCGAGAGGCGGTGCGGCCCCGTGCGGAGGGCGACGTCGAACATGCGCTTTGGGCCGAGCGCTCGCACGGCGCGCGTCACGAGCTGCGGCATGCGTCCGCGCTCCGGCGTGTGGCGGGCGAACGCGCACGCGAGGTCGGCGAGAATCGTCCAGTCGTCCCGCACGCCCGGCGGTGGATCGAAGACGGGCATCGACCAGCGCGAATAGTTGCGAACGGCGAGCGCCGAGAGGAGGAGATCGAAGTGCTCGCGCTCGAGGCCGAACGTCGTCGGCAGGAGGACGTGCGCGTGGCGCGTCGTCTCGTTCTTGTAGATGTCGACCGATACCATCGCTTCCAGCTTTTCGAGCGCGCGCGCCAGGCGCGCCCCGTTCGGCAGCGACGCCACCGGGTTGCCCGCGAGCGTCACCAGCGCGCGGACGTGCCCCGCCTCGATCTCCTCCGCGAGGCACGCCGCCGGCAGCTCGCCGCCGAACTCCGGCAGCCCGCGCACGTGGCTCTTGTACCGCGCGAACGCGCCGCGCTGCCCGGTGCGCGCCGCCAGGCGCACGAGGTCGATCGCCGGCGTCGTGAACATCGCGCCGCCCGGCCGATCCAGGTTCCCCGTCAGGACGTTCAGCGCGAGCACCAGCCAAGACGCGAGCGCGCCGAACTCCTGCTGGCACACGCCGACCCGCCCGTAAACGACGCCGCACGGCGCGTCCGCCAGCTCGCGCGCGAGGCGCCGCACGTCCGCCGCGGCGATCCCGACGACGGGGGCCACGCGCTCGGGCGAGAACGGCGCGCTCGCGCGTTCGAGCTCCGCGAGGCCGGTCACGAAGCCGGCGAGCCGCCCGGGGTGCACGCGCCCCTCCTCGAAGAGCGTGCGCACCATCGCCATGAGAAAGAGCGCGTCCGTCCCCGGGCGCACGAAGTGGTGCTCGTCCGCGACGCGCGCCGTCTCGGTGCGGCGCGGGTCGACGACGACGAGCTTGCCGCCCCGCGCGCGCATCTCGCGCAGGCGCCGGTCGACGCCCGGCGCGGACATGAGGCTGCCGCCCGACACGAGCGGGTTCGCGCCGATGCACAGGAAGAAGCGCGTGCGGTCGACGTCGGGCACCGGCAAGAGAAGCTGGTGGCCGAACATCTCGAGTCCGGCCAGCATGTGCGGCAGCTGGTCGACGCTCGTGGCGGAGAAGTTCGTCCGCGTCCGCAGCGCCTGCTGCAGGAGCATCCGCCCGAGGAACGCGTGGCCGTTGTGCGCCATCGGGTTGCCCGTGTAGACCGCGACCGAGTGGCGGCCGTGCTCCCGCGCGACCCGCGCGAGCTTCGCCGCGGCCGTGTCGATGGCGGCGTCCCATCCGACCGAACGCCACGCGCCCCCGTCGCGCATGCACGGCTCACCTACGCGGTCCGGATCGAGGCGTATGTCCTCCAGCGCGACCGCCTTCGGACAGATGTGACCCCGCGACAGCGGATCCTCCCGGTCGCCCTCGATCCGGGTCGCCTTCTCCTCGGATTTCGACCACGCTCCGGCGGAGCCGGGGTCGCGACGTCCCTCGACGTGGACGGCGATGCCGCACATGGCTTCGCACAGCATGCACGTCGCAAGGCGAGTCTCGCTCGGCATGGTACGCTTTCTTATGCCCCAACCGCAGAGCGGCAAGACAATTCCTCTCGAGCTCATCGAAAAGCTCCCGAAGACCGACCTACACGTCCACCTCGATGGGTCGCTCCGCCTGCAGACGATCCTCGAACTTGCGGAGCGCCAGCGGGTCGAATTGCCGGCGCGCGACCCCGAGGCTCTGCGCGCCGCGATGCACCTCGGCGAAAATTGCGGTTCGCTCGTCGAGTACCTCAAGGCGTTCGACGTCACCCTGCGCGTCATGCAGACGGAGGACGCGCTACGGCGCATCGCCTTCGAGCTCGCGGAGGACGCCGCGCGCGAGAACGTCCGCTACATGGAAGTGCGCTACGCGCCGATGCTCCACACCCGGCGCGGCCTGAAGCTCACGACGGTCGTCGAGAGCGTCCTGGAAGGGCTGCGCGAGGCGCAGGAGAAGCTCGGCATCGAGTCGAACGTCATCATCTGCGGCATCCGCAACGTCTCGCCGGAGCACTCGCTCGAGATGGCGGAGCTTGCGGTGGCCTACAAGGGCCGCGGCGTCGTCGGCTTCGACCTCGCCGGCGCCGAGTACGATCACCCCGCCAAGCACCACAAGGCGGCGTTCCAGCTCGTCCGGGACAACAACATCAACGTGACCATCCATGCCGGCGAGGCGTATGGGCCCGAATCGATCGCGCAGGCCATTCACGTCTGCGGGGCGCACCGCATCGGCCACGGGTGCCGCCTGCGCGAGAACGGGGATCTTCTCCACTACGTGAACGATCACCGCATCCCGCTCGAGTGCTGCCCGTCGTCGAACGTCCAGACCGGCGCCATCCGCGATCTCTCGAGCCACCCGCTGAAGCTCTACAAGAACCTCGGCCTACGCGTGACGGTGAACACCGACAACCGCCTGGTCACGGACACGACCGTGAGCAAGGAACTCTGGCACTGCCACGCGCAAATGGGCCTCACGTTGCGCGATCTCACGCAGCTCATCCTGAGCGGCTTCAAGAGCGCGTTCCTCCCCTTTCACGTCAAGCAGCAGTACCTGCGCAAGGTGAGCGAGGAGCTGTCCTCGTTCCTCGACGAGGAGGGCGCCCAGCCGGGCGCGCCGCACGTGCCGACTTCGGCGAAGCTCCAGCTCTCGTCCTGAGCGTTCACCCTCGCCTCTTCCGTCACCCTTTCGCGCGCACCCCCGCTGCGTGCTAGAAGCGCCCCCTTCCGATGCCGGAACCCACGCCGTTGCAGGTGGATCGCGTGTTCGACGCGCTCGAAATGGCCGCGGTTGCGGCCGAGGGGCGTCCTGCGCCGAGCGTCATCCCTCAGGTGACTCCGGACGAGTTTCGCGCGGCCGCCAAGCGCGACCCGCGGGCGGTGCGGGCCCGCCTCGACCGCGTCGTCATGGGCGACGACCCGGAGCGCGGCCTCGACGAGCTACTCGAAGCGGGCGCGCTCGCGGCGGTCTTCCCGGAAGTGCACGCGATGGTCGGCTTCGGCGACGGCGAGTGGCGCCACAAGGACGTGTGGAAGCACACCAAGCAGGTGGTCCGCCAGTCGGTGCCGCGGCTCGAGGTCCGCTGGGCGGCGCTCTTCCACGACATCGGCAAGGTGAAGACGCGGTCGATCTCGCCCGACGGCAAGGTGCACTTCCTCGGCCACGCGGAGGTGGGGACGCGCATGTTCGAGAAGCTCGATCGCCGCATCGGCCTCTTCGGGTACGAGCCCTCGCTCAAGGAGACGGTGCGTTTTCTGGTGCTGCACCACCTGCGCGCCAACCAGTACGCCAACGACTGGACCGACAGCGCCGTCCGCCGCTTCGCGCGCGAGCTGGGCGCGCATCTCGAGGATCTGCTGTGCCTGGCGCGCGCCGACATCACGACGAAGCGCCCCGAGAAGAAGCGCCGCGGCCTGCAGCAAATCGAGGAGCTGCAGCACCGCATCACGACGCTCGCCGAAGAGGACGCGCGCATCCCCGCGCTGCCGAGCGGAATCGGCGACGAGATCATGCGCGCCTTCGGCCTCCCGCCCTCGCGCAAAATCGGCGAAGTGAAGAATGCCCTCGAGGAAGCCGTCGAATCCGGCCTGATCGCCCCGCAGCAAACCGCGGAGGCCTACGTCGAATTCGTCCGCGCCAACCGCGAGCGCTTCGGGCTGTAACCCGCGGCCGCGTCGACTAGGAGACTAAATCCCCGCCCATTGGGCGTAGACGACGGTCACTGAGGCTTGGTGGAGCGGTCCTGGAGGACCTGCAGGGCGTCGTCGAGGTCGTGGTCGCGGTGCATACAGGGGTAGCAGTCGGACCGGCCGAAGAAGCCGCAGCCGCGGGTCGCTTCGTACGGCTGAAGGAGCGCGAACATGCGGACGTCGCCCTTGTCCCGCGCTTCGCCGAGGAGGGCATGCTTTTGCTCGCAGGTCTTCGCGTCGCGGAAGGCGAGGACGACGGACAGCGCGGGGCTGGCTGCCTTGCGGACTTCGGCGGACTCGAGCGATTTCTTCGCGCGCGCCGCGGCTTGCGGGTAGAGACGCCCGGAGGAGCCGTATGCGATGTCGTAGAGGATGTCGATCCCCCTCACCCCCATCTTCGACTCGAGCACCTCGAACGCGTCGTCCTGGGCCTCGCGCAGGAGCGCCGCGTTCCGGACGTCCTCCTCCAGCTTCACGTCGGCCGCGGCGTTCGCGTCCGCCGCCAGCCAGAGCGACGCCTCGCGCATCGCCTCGCGCGTGTTGCGCACGCCCGTGTATGCGCGTTCGAACGCGGCGTGCACGTCCGCCCGGCGCGGGTCCTTCTTCTCGACGGGCGTCAGTTCGTCGATCGCGCTCGCGAAATCGCCCTTGTCGATCTTCGCCTGCGCCGCGGCGACCACCTCGTCCGTCTTTGGATCCGCCGGACGCGGCGGCGGCGCGGGCAGCGCCGCGCTCGCGCTCCCGCGCGCCGGTCCCGCCGCGGACCCGCCCCCGTGATCGGTCGCCGATACGACGATGACCGCCGACAAGATGATCCCGCCGAGCGCCGCCGCGAGCACCACCGCGAGGCGCGGCGTCAGCCACGAGGGAGCCGCCTTGAGCACGTTCCCGAGCGACGAGCCGACGAGCGAGGCGAGGCTCGGCCGCCCTGCGATCGACTCGGAGGGAGAGAGTGCCGGCGTGCTACCTGCACGCCGGCCGATCGCCGGCTGCGCCAGGCTCGTCGGACCCAGCGCGAGCGCCGACCGCGGCCCCGACGCGTCTGCGGTGCTCGTGCGCGCCGCGCGCGGGCTCCCCAGCGCCGACGCAGGCGCGGGGATCTCCGCGATGCGTCCGCTCGCCGCGAGCTTCGCGCTCGTTGCGTCGAGCGCCGCCGTCAGCTCCTTCGCGTCTTCGAAGCGCCCGGCGACGTCCTTCGCCAGCAGCCGCTCCACGATGGCCTCCATCTCCGGCGGGACGTTCGCCTCCGGCACGCGCGCTCTCATCTTCGGGATCGGCGCGGTCACGTGCATCCCGAGCAGCGTCACCTTGCTCTCGTGATCGTAAGGGCGGGCGCCCGTGATCATCTCGAACGCGATGCAGCCGAGCGCGTAGAGGTCGGCGCGGGCGTCCACGCTCTGCCCGAGCGCCTGCTCCGGCGCCATGTACTCCGGCGTGCCGTACACCATCCCGAGCTGCGTGAGCACCGGCCCGCTCGCCTGCCGCTCGCCCACGAGCTCACCGACGGGCACCTTCGCGATCCCGAAGTCGAGCACCTTCACGCAGTCGCCGTCGCCGTCGCGCGCGACGAGCATGACGTTCTCCGGCTTCAGGTCGCGGTGCACGATGCCGAGCGCGTGCGCGCGCCCGAGGGCGCCCGCGATCTGGCGCATGATGTGGATGGCCCGCCCGAGCTCCAGCGGCGACCCGGCGATGGCATCGCGCAGGCTCACGCCCTCGACGTACTCGAGGACGAGAAAGAACGAGCCGTCGTCGAGCTTCCCGAAGTCCGTCGCCGCCGCCACGTTCGGGTGCTCGATGTGCGCGGCGGCCATCGCCTCGCGCTCGAAGCGCGCGACCACCTCCGGCAGTCGGCTCATCTCCGGGTGCAGCACCTTCACGGCGAGGCGCTTGCGCATGTGGGTGTGCTCGGCCTGGTAGACCGCCCCCATGCCCCCCTCGCCGATCAGGCGCTCGATGCGATAGCGCCCGCCGATGATCGTGCCGACGAGCGCTTCCGGCCCACCGGGGCGCACGCTGGGTCGTTCGGACTTGCGGGCTTCACCCCGCGCCGACGCCGGCGGCTCAGCCTGGTTTCGACCACGTTCCGCGCCGTCGGCGGGCCCGGGCGGCTCGTCCCCGGCTCGCTCGCGTGCCGGCGTCGCAGACGCGCCGGAGCGGGTTCGAGGCCGGGGGTCGTTGCTCATTGCGAGAAGCCCGAGCATGCAGCCGCGCGGGCCGCGACGCTACTGTTCCAAGCTTAGCCCTACGCAGAGCGTCAAGGCGAACGAGTCTTTGCCCATAAATGGCGCGACGGCGACCGTATCGGCCACGATTCCCGCCGCCCCGTCGTCGTACATGGGCCCATAGAAGCCAACCCCCAGCCGGCCACCGAGCTGGAGAAATGCGAGCCACGGACTCAGGGCCCCGCGCAGCCGGTACCCGAGGGCGATGCCGAGCGGGACTTCGAGCATTCCGCCATAGGCGCCCCCGAAGAGGACGCTCGTCGTTCGCGCGCCCATCGCGACGGGCGCGTGGTAGCTCCCTTCATACGTGTACGCGTAGCCGAAGCCGACGAACGCCCACGTGCGCCACGGCGAGGGGAGGACCGGCGGCATCGCCTTCAGGTGCAGCCCGCCTTCCCAGAACGTCCGCGTCCCGACGTTCGACGCGGGCGAAATGTCCTGCGCGAAGTACGCCCCGACGCGCAGCATCGGGACGAGCGCGACATGGCTCTGCAGCTCGAACACAGGGCCGAAGCCGGGGTTGGGCGCCGCGACGTCGCCGCCGGTCGTGAACCGTTTCATCGCCCCGACGTCGGCGCCGACGTCCCAGTGCACCTGCGCCCGCGCGGCGCCCGAGATGAGGAACGCCGCCAACGCGACGAGCACGGCGATCGAGGGTCGGAGCGGCGCCGCCATCACATGCGCTCCACCTCCAACCGGCGGACCGCCATGACGTTCGCATAACAGCAGCGGGCAGGCTCCGCCACCGCGGTGTCCTCGCTGAGTCGGCCTCGCTGGTTTCCTTCTTGCTCGCCGTCAGGTCCGATGGGCCCTCTCTATCGACCGCTCCTCTGCCTGGCGTTGTGCGTCCTCGCCTGTTCGTCGTCGTCGTCCACGAACGTCGCGCACGACACCGGGCTTGACGCGTCCGTGATGCGCGAGGCCGCCCCGCCCGCGTCCGACGCCTCGCTCGAGAGCGCCCCGTCCGACGCCGAGTCGGACGGGCCCGAAGATGCGCGCCCCGACGTCCTCCCGAGCGGCCTCTTCGGAAGGATGACCTTCTACGAGCTCGCGTCGACGCAGGCCAAGGAGCTCGCGCTCTCGGTCTCGTTCGGTCCGGCGTTCTTTCACGACTACGACGACCGCCAGGGGGGAACCGGATGCATCGCCGACCACTTCGACGCGACGTCGCGGCCCCTGCCACGGGACGTCGACGCCGGCCTCATTCGCGTGAGCGGCTTCCTCGGCGGCACGACCCTCGCCGGCGACGACGGCTCGAACCCCATCACGTGCGCGATTGGCGGTTCCTATTACGGCTGCACGTATCCCGAGGGCGCGAACGCTTTCGCTGCGCAGTTCGCGCCCACGTCGATGCCCTTCGGTCCGGCGCCCATCTCGTTCGCCGGCAACGGCGGAAACGACTTCTCGGCGTTCTACGTCTCCGGACCGCCCAACGTCGGGACGCTTTCGGTGGGCGACGACCTCACCGCGCTGCGCTACGACCCGTCGCGGGACACCGTGTTGCACCCGACGTGCGCGAGCGGGTGCCCGGGCGCGCGCATCGCCGTCGAGGTGACCGCGTTCCCGCTGGCGTCGGCCGCGGACGGGTGGCCGTATCCGAGCGTCGGCGTCGTGCGGTGCGTCTTCGAGGCGGCGGCGACCGTCGCCGTGCCGCACGGGGCCATCGCCGCGGCGCTCACCTACGACTTGAGCCTCGACGCCGTCGAGACGGCCGTCGTCCTCCTGCCGAGCGCGCGGCTGCAAACGCGCGACTTCTTCGGCAACTCCTTCACCGCCGACGTCGGCCGCGGCGTCGTCGGCACTTCGCCGCTCTAGTTGAGAATGCTCGCCTTCGCGCGCAGCTCCTCGAGGCGCTGGCGGATGGTCGCTGCGTCGGGCGCTTGCGGTACGAGCTCGAGGAGCCGCGAGAGATCCGCGCGCGCTGCCTCGACGGCGCCGAGGCGCGCGGCGAGCATGCCGCGCTCACGCAGCGCGGGCACCGAGTCCGGCGTGAGGCAGATGATGCGGTCCAGCGCGAGGAGGGCGCGCGCGAAGTCCCCGCGCGTGGCGTAGATCCACTTCAGATTGATGAGCATGCGCACGAGCATCGTGCGCGTCGGCGCGGGCGCGAGGTGCTCGGCCTCGCTATACCGCTGTGACGGCGACGCGCGCTCGAGCAGGCGCTGCAGCGCGGGCTCGTCGAGCCGGCGACCGCCGAAGAAGGGATCGACCGCGACGGGAGAGTCGTCGCGACCCGCTGCGTCGATGCGCACGAGGAAGTGCCCGGGGAAGCTCACGCCGCGCGCGCGAACGCCCAGGCGGCGCGCGACCTCGCAGTAGACGAGCGCCAGCGTGATCGGGATTCCGAGTTTGCGCTCGAGGACGTCCGGCAGCAGGCTGTTCTTCGGGTCGTAGTAGTCCTGTTCGTTGCCGCGGAAGCCGAGCTCCCCGTAAAGGTACGTGGAGATGGCATCGGCCTGGGCGGCCGGGGGCCGCGAGGCGAGCCCTCCGCCCGCCGCGAGCGGGGTGGCCATCTCGTCGAAGCGCGCGAGGAGGCGCGTCACGTCGAGCGTGCCATACGCGTCGCGCGCCATGAGCGCGGCCCCGAGCGCCACGTCGATGCGGTCGTCCGGCAGCATCGCGAGCTGCTCGAACGTCGCGGGGCGTGCGATCGGCGCGGGCGCGGGCTGCGCGAAGGAGCCGGCGAGGGGCAGCGCCTGCGGGGCCTGGGGAGCGGGACCGGGCGGCGCACTTGGAGTGCGCCCGGAAGCCGGAGGCGATGCAGGCGAGCCCGTCGAAGCCATTGGCCAAGCCATGGAATGCACCCTTTCTCCCCTCCGGGCAAGCACCGCTTGACTCCTGCGCGAGCGAGCGCGAGAGAACGCGGCGCCCATGTCAAAGAAAGCCTTAGGTTCTCGTACAGCCGCACGCACGCCCCAAGCCCTGCGTAACGCTTCGGCAACGGAGTCGCGTCGCGGTTCTTCCGAAGGCTCGCTCCGGCGGCGCTTCGACCGGGCGCCGGACGTTCGCCCGCGCGCCATCACCGGAAAAGAGAGTCCTCACGAGGTACTTACCGAACGATTTCCCGCGTACGTCGGGCGGCAGGAACGCACGGCGTATGAGCTCATGCGCCGGAGTGTCGAACAGGGACACGCGATCTTTCTCACGTTCAGCGGCGCCATGACTCCGGCTGGACTGCACCAGTCCTGCCTCATCCCGCTAGTCGAGCGGGGTCTCGTCGACTGCATTACGACGACGGGCGCCAACCTCTACCACGACGCGCACCGCATCATCGGGCACCGCATCCGCGAGATCGACCCGACGGCAGGTGACCTGCAATACCGCCTGGCGCGCATCATCCGCATTTACGATCTCGGCTTCTGGGAGGAGACGCTGCTCGAGACCGACAAGCTCTTCTCCGCCCTTCTGCGCGGCTCGGAGTTCCAGCGCAAGATGACCACGCCCGAGCTGCACTACTTGCTTGGCGCGCGCCTCGCGCAGATCGAAAAGGCGCTCGGCGTGAAGGAGCCGTCGCTCTTGTCGACGGCCTTCAAGCACGCGGTGCCGATCTTCGTCGGCGCGGTGCAGGACGGGTCGATCTTCCTCAACATCGTGAAGCTTAGGCGTCTCCTTGGCGAGTCGTTCAAGCTCGAGATCGACGTCTGCGACGACGTCTTCGAGATGGGCGCGATGCAGCACCACTGCTTCGGCACCTTGAAGAAGCCGATGGCGGTGTGGATCTTGGGCGGCGGCGTGCCGAAAAACTACACGCTCCAGGGCGAGCCTCTCCTCGACCAGATTCTCGGAGTCCCGACGAGCGGTTTCGACATCGACGTGCAGTTCTGCGTCGACCCGGTCGACAACGGCGCGCTCAGCTCGTGCCCCGCCGGAGAGGGCCACACCTGGGGCAAGGTCTCCGCCGAGAGCGTGCAGACCGGCAGCATTTACGTGCACTCCGACGTGACGGCGGTCTTCCCCTGGCTCACGTACGCGCTCCTCAGCGACCCGAAGATGAAGCGCAAGGGCCTTCGCCTTTACGACGACCGCGCGCAGGCGCTCGCCAACCTGCAGCGCGAAGTGAACAAGCGATCGCGCCAGCTCGCCAGGACGATCGACTACGTCATCGCCGCCCCGCGCGGCCGGGCAAACAAGCCAAACAAGGCGACGAAGGGCGAGTGACCTCTTGGCGTCTTGTGGTCCCTGGCGTCTTCAGCACTCTATTCGTAGCCGATGGTTGCGATGAGCTCGTAGAGCGCGAAGACCGCTTCGGGGGTCTTGTGCTCGAAGGCGAGGCCGACGCGGCGAGGGGTGCCGGCTGCTGCGGGGGGCGAGAGCCACGCGACGCGCGATCGCAAGACGAGCGGGTCCCAGAGGGTGGGCGCGGTGAAAGAGAGCGTGACCGCGTCCCCGGGCGCGACTTTGTCGAGGGCGGCGACGCGCGCGCCGCCGAGGCCGATGTTCTCAACGGTGACGTACCGCTGCCAGCCAGCCTGGACGTGGGTCATGAGCGCGCGAAGGCGCACGCCTCGCCGCGCGTGCGCGCGGAACGGACCGAGGCCCGACCCTCGCGCCCGCCACCCCGCGCGAATGGAGCCGGAGGAGCCGGAGGAAGGCGCGGACGGCACGGGAGGCCCGGAAGCGTAACACGTCTATCGCGCGCGGCTTTGCCGGGGGAGCGGCGGCCTCCGTTGGCTTTTTGACCACCGCCCGGGTTACCATGCTCAAAGAGTGGGCCCTCCGCGGACAGAAGCGCGCAAATCGAGGGAACGAGGGCGAGCGCGATGACCCAGGACACCCGCAAGGACCGCCGCGTGAAAATCGTCAGCCTCAATGTGCGGTACAAGAGCGCGACGGTCGATGAGTTCATCGAGAACCACGCGCACGACGTGAGCCGTGGGGGCATCTACATCAAGACAGCGAACCCGTTCCCTCCCGGGACTCTCCTCAAATTCGAGATCCGGCTCGCGAGCGATCAGGCGGTCATCGCCGGCGTCGGCCGGGTCGTGTGGAAGCGGGACGCGGGGACATCGAGCGGTGAGCGTCCCGCGGGCATGGGCGTCAAGTTCATCAAAATCGACGACCCGTCGAAGACGGTCATCGACAAGCTGGTGAACACCCGCGCCGACGCGGGCAAGGCCTTCGAGTCGGAGCCGGAAGGGACGAATACGCCGGAGCCTCCCGTCGCGCCGCCGCGGGTCACGCCCAAGGGGAGCCCGAGCTTCGGCGGGGCGGGCGTGTCGACGATGAGCGAAGCGCGCACGTCGACGACGCCGGGGATGGGCGCGACGCCGCTCGCGCGCAAGGCCACGATGATGGGCCTCGGCGTACAGGTCCCGTCGTCGCATCCGCCCGCGGCGAAGCCGCAGCCGGAGCCGAACACGAGCACCCCGCCGACCCCGGCCACGGCACCGCCGGTGATCCCGCGTCCGACG